>OLRI01002485.1_pt1 | contig 12715 bp, 10 predicted proteins | sample 1672871 | NCBI WGS metagenome assembly OLRI01 (sample SAMEA3136732, study PRJEB25190) | human gut metagenome
TTCGGCTTCTAAAGGAAATACCATCAGTGGAAAATCTGTGGCAGGCTGTTATTGCATTTCAGGAGTATCCATTTAAAACGGCAACAGGATTACCATTTCGGTATAAATTAAAGGTTGGTAAAAACGGAGAGTATAACAGAGAGCTGCTGATAGATCGTAGAGAGAAAAGTAAGAGTCTTGCCTGGAGTAGTGTGGTGCTAGCATTTGAAAATAGTAAGAGGATTTCAGAAGAAGTGAAGAAACCGAAAGCACTTGGAGATATTAGAGGAGTTTCATATATTTATTCGATACTATGGCGATTTGGCTTGATCAGAGTGCCGGAAGCAATAGAGAAGAAAATGGGAAAGCAGAGATAAATCCCTGCTTCATTGCTTACAAGTGATTAAATTGACATGGATATATTAAAGTGTTTCTTGTAAAATAGAAAATGCATCAATGATTCCTTGCTTATAGGCAATCCGTATATATTCTATAGATGAAATGTTTTCAGCAGTGATAGCGGCATCAACAGTGTCCCATTGTTGAGGAGTTAGATTAAGATCCCGTATTTTTTCATTGGCTTTATTGCATTTTTTCTGAGCTTTTTGACATTTTTTATCTTGTCTGAGTGCGGCAGGTAATCCTGTTTCCATGCGAAAAGAGGCAAGCTGATCCAGAATACTTTCTGATGATGTCAGACTGTTTTTAGGATTATGAATGAAATATTCTGTGAGTGCTTTATAGAGATTCTTTTTTAGTTTCTGTTCTTTTTTGCTCATTAGATAAATTCCTCCTTAAAATTGTGCAAGTAAATAACGGTATAACGTTAATTTATCATCAGTTTGCGGAAATGTCAACGGCACACCGTTAATAAACGAAGGGGAAATCATTTATACTGAATATATATTGTGATTTAAGGAGAATTTGCATGACGTATTCAGATGCCATAATAAAGAGATTGACTGATCTGTGTGTTGAGAGAGGGATAACGACAAATAAACTTGCTACATTGTCAGGGATTACGCAATCAACGCTTAATAGTATGATGAGAGGAGAAACAAAGAATCCAAAGCTGAAGACTTTGCGTAAGATTGCTATGGGATTTAATATGACCGTTTCTGAGTTGCTGGATTTTCCAGAAATGAACGAAATGGAATTTGAGGATGAATGAACGAAAATATGTTCGGAAAAATTGAAAAAACATATTGACTTACGAAAATTTGTTCGGTATAATTATTTCTATCAGAAACGCAACGTTTCCGATAGAAAGGTAAGGTGAAAAGATGCGGCATAAAAGCGAAGAATTGATGAAGCAGATTATGGATTATGCAGAACAGTTTCAGTTGCTGAATCATCGTTCACCTTATACCAGCGAAATCGCAGATGCGCTCGGTATAGTCAAGAGTACAGTATACAAGTACCTTGTTGCTATGAATGACAGAGGAATGTTAAGCTACCGCAATGGGGAGATTGTTACTGAGAGAACGAATAAAATATCTTTACTTACGAAGCCAGCGGCAGTACTTGGGTCAGTATCCTGTGGTATGCCACAGCTGGAGGAAGAGTATATTGAGGAATATGTTTCTCTTCCTGTTTCATTATTTGGAGAAGGTGAGTTCTTTATCTTGCGGGCCAGTGGAGATTCTATGATTGGAGCAGGTATCAACAGTGGAGATATGATTGTGATCCGGAAGCAGAATACAGCTTCGGATGGAGACATTGTTGTAGCACTTGTAGATAATGAATCCACATTAAAGCGGTTTTTCCTTGATACAGAAAGAAGGTGTGTACGGTTACATCCGGAGAATCCGAAGTACCCGGATATTTATACACAGAATTGTACTGTTCAGGGTGTTGCTGTTCATGTGATCAAGTCATTGGAGTAGATGATATGGACAGTAGCAGGTGTAGGTTGCGATGAGATTGTCAGAGCCAATCCCAGGGGAAGATCATATAGCAGGTGGCATGGCTTCGGTGCTACGGAATCGCCTGCTATTAACTCATCAACGGTTTTCATTTCCCTTATCCGTTTGAGTGATAGTTTGTGTAGATATTACTTGGAGGATTATTGATGAGCAAAGAACCATTATTTGTTACATGCCCGGTATGCGGCAAAGTGAACCAGAAAAGCCTTTTTACCTATTCAGAGGTGCGTTGCCAGAGATGTCATAGAGAGCTGACAGCATTTGCAGATTTGGGTGTAGTTGTTGGCATTGATATGAATAAGAAGCGGTCGAAGGAAGAAGTTGATCGCTTAGAGATGTATATGTCACATCTGGTAGGAGTTCTCCGGGATACGGAAGAATGAGAAGAGTAAAGTATAGTGATACAATTTAATATGCAGGAATGAGAATATCTGTGAATCTGTAATATTAGACAGCAGGAAGCTTCACATACAGCACGGATATTCAAGAGTTTGCTGAACGTGTTGGAGATGGCACAGAAACATCAGGAACCCGGCAAAACATATGCAAGAAGTTTATGGAGATAGTATACCTATATATTATCAACATAGCGAGTAAGCATAGTGTTTTGTCGGGTTTTCTTTTTTTAAGTAGTGATTAAATCATTTAAACACTAGACAAAAAATAACAAGTATGTTAATCTATTTCTAACTACCACATAACTTCAAATAACTTTATTTTTTTCGGTAGTTAATGACTTATTAATTCCAAAATTTTATAGCAGGAGGGATATAACAATGCGACAATGAAATTAAGGATTAGATTAATTTTTATGGACGTATTTTAAGATTTTTGGAAATAATTTTATTCAGTTGAGATTTGTGAGGGGTATCAAACTCCGTATATGTAATAGATATAACCCTAAAGCAAATAATTAGAAAAATTTAGTCAAAGAAATGGATTAAGAAATTTGGTACAGCATCTAATAAATCGCTGCACTAAGATGGCAACAATTTATTAGGTGCTGTACCAAAAATATGATTGTAAGGATGATTAGTGTGATATTACGCTAGAAGTCTGCCCATTTTTAGATTAAATCTAATTATTTGCTTTGGGGTTATTTTTTATTTACAAAGGAGGTGAATGGTATTGCCACAAGTCTCAAAATCTGAAAACTTACAGGAAGTCGGAAGGAAGATCAGATATTACAGAGAAAAGAAAAAGATGTCTCAGCTTGAACTTGCTGAGGCAATAGGTGCAACACAGAATACCATTTACCTAATAGAAACAGCTCAATCAGAAATGAAATTGGAAAAGCTGTTTCTTATAGCCGAAGTACTGGATGTTACACCAAACAAATTATTGCCGGGTGAGGCAAAGACAGCATCTAATAAATTTTTTGAATTTGAACATATGATGAAACAATTAAGTGAGGCAGATCAAGAACTTATTTTTAATATGGTAATGCCCTGTATGAAGCGGCTTTTACCAAATACATAGTGATATAAGTAATCTTTTTTATAGAGATTATTTATATCACTTTTTTTATGTCAACATTGTAGATTGTGAAATAATAAAAAATTACATTATGGGCTGTGAAGAGTTTCGGACAGATGTTTGATAGAATTTTATTACATCAAATGAAGGAGGGAAAGCTCATGACTCAGGAAGAATTAGAGTTTCGCCGCAGGTGTCCCTACGATGCCTTTGGTGATTATTCAGATATATTAAAGGAAATCCGTCAGAAAGAAAAAGAGAACAAGACGGATACCGTATCAGTAGTAAATAGAAGTAAATAATGCTGGTTGAATCTTAACACTGTGATTGTGCAGCAGATTTTTCCATACAGAAGGCAGTAGGCTGGAGCTTCGGTTCCGCTAATAAAAAAAATTAGCGGAATCGGGGTCTATTTAGCTTAGCTGCCTTTCTTTTTGTCACCGGTTCTTGCGGGAAAGGTGACAATTATGCTGACATTAAGAAGACTGAAAGAATTGATCGACACACCGAAGAGAGGAGAGAAACTTCCTACACCGAAGCAGCTTCGTACAGGGGAATCACCGGTAGTTGCTCATAAAATAACAGGAGCAGGAGTGAATGAGGTACATATTATTGTGTATCAGTCCGGATATGCGGTTTATGGTATCGGAAACAGAGTAACGGTATTTCCAGTAAATCTGGAACTTGGTTATGGTTATTCTTCTGTGACAGAAAAAAAGAGAAAGGAAGATGAGAAGTATAATACCTGGAATCCAGAGACAGGACTTCGTGAGAAGAAATATTTCTGTGAATTAGAGGAAAGTTTTTTTGAAAAGGAAGAATGGTATCTGCGTCTGATGCTGATTGGCGAGGACCGGCTGGCACATAACCTAGCTACCCGTGATCGGGGACGCTGCATTTCATTTAATGGCATTTCAGAGGATTTTGAAGGAATGGAAGATGAATTGATGGATGTAGAAGAACGAGTGAACCGTCAGCAGATTGCAGAAGAGATGATGAGTGTACTTAGTGATAAGCAGAAAAAAGTAGTTCAGGAATTTTACTGGAATCAGAAAACACATAAACAGATTGCAAAGGAAAATGGAACTGGACGTACTGCGGTGACAAATATGCTGCAGAATGCTCTCAATATAATCGAAGAAAAATTCAATGAATATGGAGAACTGAAATAGTCTCTCCAGAGAAAAATAAAGTTTTTAAAAAAATTTCAAATCTATGTGACCTTTTGCCCTCTGCCGCCTGTGATTAGTGGAAAGAGGGCAAAGTCATTCAAGACAACACTTCAAATGATTTAATCCCAATCCACCGTACCTTGATAACTGAATAAAAGGTCAGAAGAGGATGAAAGCTCAGCTACGCATTTTGCGGCCAGTGGAAGTTCTCTTCTGATCGGAAATGCTCAATCCTTATTTTTGTTATGCCCGGTTCGCCGGGCGATGACAGTAGACCATGCGTCGGAGCTTTTGCTTTTGCAGGTTCCGGCGTATGACTGTGCTGTCATCAGTAATGATTTTGGCACAAATAATTTAAAATGGGGTGATGCCTATGATTTGATTGTATCAGACAGGTGAAAGCCTGTAAACCGGTAACAGAAAAAATAAAGCAAAGTGAGGTATTGAGAATGAAAGGGACATTGAAAAGAGTAATGTCTGGCGTATTATCTGTTATTACGATTGCAAGTGCTGTGGCACAGCCAATAACTGCTTATGCAGCAGAACCGGAAAAGGCAGCATCGTCTTTTGAAGCACAGTATCCGGAACTGGAAACAGTGAAAGATAAACTGGCTGAGGATGAGATTTTAATTGCCAATGATTACAGCATTGATTATGGTTCTGATTTTGACATTAAGGTGGATTTTTCCGGTATTGAAGGAATCAATGATGCCAAAGTGAAAGTAGAGCTGTATGAAGCGAAGAATGAAGCAGGAGATGATTTTGACACATACCAGGCAGATACCTATAAAGCAGTTTATAAGGTAGAACCGGTCAGTGGAAATCCTTCTTATCGTATCAGCCGAAATGTAACCGTAAAAGAGCCGGAAACGGAACAGCTGACAGAACCAAATACTTCTGAAAATACCGTCGGTGAAGGAAATGCTGGCGAGACAGAAGATTCTGGTAATGCGGAAGAAGATGCCGATGCAGAAGGGCAGACGGAAATAGTAACAGATCTGGCAGAAGAGGAGGAAGTCACAACAGATGAAGAGTCTGGATTAACTGTTTCTGAAGTAATGGATCAGGCAGAGGATAGTGGTATTGACCTTTATTCAATGGAAGAAGGGGAAGTGGTTACTTTTATGGCAAGGGAAGCATCAAGCCGAAGCACCAAGAAAGTAACAGTAACCAGAGGAAACTGCTATCATTATTCTGATTATGGGTATGGAAGTTATCTGACGTATCAGTACACCGTGAAGTTCGGAAATGTTTCCGCAACCGCTTATTGTATCCAGCCGGAGAAATCCAGTCCTGGAACCGGAACATACGATATTACAAAGCTGAGTGACGGTAAGAAACTGGCTAAGGTTTGCTATTATGGAACGAAGGCGGCAGGTGATGAAGGATTCTTTACAGAAGAGAACGGTTATGGCAATTTAAGTGCAGGTGCCAGATTTATTCTGGTTCATCTTGCTGCATCTTATGCAAATGGTGGAGATTCCGCTTTTTCCGGAGCAAGCAGCAAAGCAAAAACACTTGCTATGAAACTGTATAACTACTGTATTTCACAGCCGGAGATCCCGGATGTCGATATGAGTTTTTCGGATGCAAATGTAACTGCTTATGTAGATGGCAGCAGCCAGAGAACAAAGGAGATTACATTTAAGGCAGACAAACTACAGAGTATCACGATGAAACTTCCAAGTGGCGTGAAGCTTCATAATGTAACAACCGGAAAGACAAGTAAAGCCGGGGAAGCCGTAGAGATCAGTGGTGGAACGAAGTTTTATTTATCAGCACCATTGACACAGGTGCAGGATGTTGCAGGAAGCTGGTCAGCTACGATGAAAGGAAGCGTAACCAAAGACTATTCTGCTTATAAGATCAGCACAGGGTCAGGTTCACAGGACTTAGCACTGGTATTTGGTGAAGGTGTGGATGATGAGAAATATGTGGACTTTAAAGTAACCTGGGTACAGTATGCAAGCGTTAAGGTGATTAAGAAAGATGCCAAAGCGAATGCGAAGCTGTCCGGGGCGGTGTTTGGCTTATACAGCGATGCAAACTGTACGAAGCTGATCACAAAGTTACCGGCAACAGATGCAAATGGTGAAGCGTCTGTGCAGATCGTTAAGACACAGGATACCATATATCTAAAAGAGATTACAGCTCCAAGCGGATACCGTATCAATGCAACTGCTTACAATGTGAAACTGGAAGTCAGCAAGACTACAACCGTTACAGTTTCAGATGAAGAACAGCTGGGACAGCTTACCGTTTATAAAGAAGGTGAGGTACTGGTTGGTGCAGATGTGACAGAGAACGGTACAACATTTAAGTATGAGAAACGCAGACAGAAAGGTGCGGTTTACGATGTGTATGCCGGAGCAGATATTAAAACTGCCTACGGTACAAAAGTTTACAGTAAGGGAGATCTGGTAAAAGAGAATCTGACAACAGATACAAATGGTGCCATCGTTCTTAAAAATCTGCATCTTGGTACATATGTTGTAAAGGAAAAGCAGGCTCCGACAGGATTTTATAATGCCGGAGAGGAGAAGAAGGTAACTCTTTCTTATGCCGGACAAAATGTGGATGTTGTTTTTTCTGAGACAACTTTTACGAACGACAGACAGAAAGCAGAAGTGATTGTTACAAAACAGGATAAAGATACAGAAAATCCTCTGGATGGAGGAATCTTTGGACTTTATTCTGCAAGTGATATTACCAATGCAGATGGTGCAGTTGTTGTGAAGAAAGGTACGCTGATCCAGAAAGCGACAACAGGAGCAGACGGTACAGCAAAGTTTACAGCAGACCTGCCACTTGGATTTTCTTATGATGTGAAGGAAGTGCAGGCTCCGGAAGGTTATGTGAGAAATACAGAAGATGTTTATACGTTTGCTTTCTCATATACAAATGATAAAGAGGCAAAACAGACATTTAAGCATACATTCAAAAATGAACGTGTGACAGCTAAGATTTCCCTGCAGAAGCAGGATAAAGAAACCCAAAAGGCAGTTCCACAGGGCGATGCCACTCTGGAAAAAGCAGTTTACGGGCTGTACGCTCGTGAGGATATTGTGCATCCGGATGGTGCTACTGGTGTGATCTATAAAGCAGGAGAACAGGTTGCCACTCTTACGACAGATGAGAATGGACAGGCTTCTGTGGATGGCTTATATCTTGGTAATTACTATGTGAAAGAGATTACTCCGCCAACTGGTTATCTGGCGGATGAAGAAGAACATGATCTGGTCTGCAATTATGAGGGAGATCTTGTAGCAGAGGTAAATCGTGAGTGTCTGTCTCTGGAGCAGGTAATGAAACAGCCATTCCAGATTATCAAAGCAGCAAATAATGGAAAGACCGACGCAGACTTATTGAAAGGGGCAGGATTTACTGCTTATCTGGTATCATCCCTGAAAGTAAAAGAGGATGGAAGCTATGATTTTGATTCTGCAAAACCGGTAGTGATTGGAGAAAATGGTGCAACAGAAATCTTTACAGATGAAAAAGGTTATGCCTGCAGTATTGCGATTCCTTATGGAACTTATATTGTGCGTGAAACCACAACGCCTCATAATTACACTCCGGTAGATGATTTTACAGTGCATATCACTGAGAACAACCCGAACCAGCCACAGACATGGAGAGTGCTTCTGGATGACGAGTTTGAAGCGAAACTGAAAATCATCAAACAGGATGATGAGACGAAAAAGGCAGTGCTTCAGAAGAATACAGAGTTCAAGATTTTCAACATGGACACTGAGAAATATGTGGAGCAGGTAACAACTTATCCGACTACGGTAAAACATAAATCCTATTTTACAGATGAGCAGGGATATTTGATTCTTCCGCAGAATCTTAAAATCGGACATTATCGCATTGAGGAAGTAAATGCACCTTATGGATATACTCTGAATGAAAATTACTATGAGGTAACAGTAGATTCCAATACTGCATACCAGATGGACGGAACTTCCGGGGATGTAATCATTGAAGCAGTTTATGAGAACCATCCAGTTAAGGGAGAACTGACTATCGTGAAAAAGGGCGAAGTTCTGGACGGATTCAAGGATGATTTTACATATCAGACAGAAAATCTGGAAGGGGCAGAGTTTGAGATTTACGCTGCCGAGGACATCTATACTGCAGATTTCCAGAAAGATGATAATGGAAACCGTATTCTGGAATATGCTACTGGAACACTGGTAAAAACGGTTACAACGGATAAAGATGGGAAAGCAGTCCTGAAAAATCTGCCGCTTGGAAGTTATAAGATTGTAGAAAAGACAGCACCAGATGGTTTTGTTTTAAACAGCGAAGCACAGACCGTTACTTTTTCTTACAAAGATCAGGAAACACCAGTCATTGAGCAGACAGCTATCTTTGAAAATGACCGTCAGAAAGTAGAAATTTCTGTAGTAAAACAGGATGCTGATACAGAAAAAGCAGTTGCAGGGGCAGAGTTTGGACTTTATGCAAAGAATGATATGAAAGCTCATGGAGCTGTAATTGTAAAAGCAGACACACTGCTTGGAAAAGCTGTTTCCGGAGAAGATGGAAAGGCTGTATTTACACAGGATCTTCCATTTGGTGAATATTATATCAAAGAACTTGTAGCACCAGATGGTTATGTATCTTCTGATGAAGTTCTGGAAGTAAAAGCAGAATATCAGGGACAGGATGTTAAGGTAGTACAGTTATCTTCTGTATTTAAGAACCAGCCTACAAAGGTTGTAGTTTCCAAGTCTGATTTAACTACTGGCGTGGAATTGTCAGGTGCGACACTTACTGTTCTGGACAAAGATGGAAATGTAGTTGATACATGGAAATCTGTAAAAGGCGAGCAGCATCTGATTGAACGACTTACTGTAGGGGAAAACTATATTCTCAGGGAAGAGATGGCTCCTTATGGATACCTCAAGGCAGAAGAGATTACCTTTACGATTGAGGATACCGGGGAAATCCAGAAAGTTGAAATGAAAGATGATGTGCCGACAGGAACGATTATCATCAATAAAAATGGAGAATTTCTGGATAAAGTAACTGCACTGGATTCCGTTGGAGGCTGGATCAAACATTTATTCCAGTATGTAACAGGCAGTCTGAAAGATGTTACCTTTGAAGTCTATGCTTTAGAGGATGTGAAATCTGCAGACGGAGAAAGTGAAGATTATTATAAAAAAGACGAGCTGGTAGCAACCATTACAACGGACGATACTGGTATTGCAAAGATATCCGGACTTCCGCTTGGCAAATACTATGTAAAAGAAAAAGCTACAGTGGATGGTTTTGTACTGGATAATGAAGCAAGAGAGATTGATCTGACATACCGGGATCAGGATATTGCAGAAGTCACTTACTCTGCTGACTGGCAGAATAACCGTCAGAAAGCGGAAGTGGAGGTTGTGAAAAAAGAGAAAGATTCTGATCGTGTACTGGAAGGTGCGGTATTTGCCCTCTGTGCCAAGGATGACATTACAGGAGCAGACGGAAAAGTAATTCTGAAAGCAGATACTGTGATCGAGGAACTGGCAACAGACAAAGAAGGCAAGCTGACTTTTACAGCAGATTTACCGATTGGTTTTGCGTATTATATCAAAGAAACATCTCCGGCACCTGGATTTGCAACGACAGATGAAACACAGGAGTTTACATTTGAGTACGACGGTGCAGAAAAGGAAAAAGTATCTTATGCCTTTACTTTTGAGGACGAACCAACAGTAATCGAGATTACCAAGACTTCCCTGACAGACGGAAAAGAGCTGGAAGGTGCCAAGTTACAGGTGACTGATGAAAACGGTAAGATTGTAGATTCCTGGACTTCTGGTAAGGAAGCTCATATCATCAAAGAACTGGTAGTTGGACAGAAATATACTCTGACAGAAACAAAACCGGCAGATGGTTATGTGACCGCAGAAAGCATCACGTTTACCGTTGAAGATACTGCAAAGCCACAGAAAATCGAAATGAAAGATGATGTGACCAAGGTAGAAATCTCCAAAACAGATATTTCCGGTAAGGAACTGCCAGGAGCAAAACTGACCATTCTTGATAAAGACGGTAAGACAGTGGAGAGCTGGACTTCAGAGGAAAAACCACATTATATAGAAATGCTTCCGATTGGGGAGCATACGCTTCGTGAAGAGTCAGCTCCTGATGGATATCTGGTAGCGGAAGATGTGAAGTTCACAGTGGAGGATACCGGGGAAATCCAGAAAGTAGTGATGAAAGATGAGGTAAAACCGGAAGAAACACCAACACCGGAAACACCATCTACACAGGTAACAGATACACCGAAAACCGGAGATGATACACATATGCTGATTTGGATTCTGCTTGCGATTGCAGGCATGGCAGGCAGTGTATCAGCATTCTGGGTTGCGAAAAAAAGAAAATAAAAGTTAATGGAGGGGCATTTATGGGAAGCAAAGTCATAGATGCCCTTTTGAATGATGAAAGAGGTATAAAATGAGAACGTTATTGATTATTGCAGGGATTCTTCTGGTGTTAGCAGTCAACTTTGTTCTGTATTGCTGTATCCGGGTAGGAGCAAAGGAAGACCGTCTGTTGGAAGATCATAGAAAGGAACAGATTAATGCAGGAAGAAGTGAATGAAAAAACAGTGTCCCTGTGTATCACTGGTGGAAAAGTGACAGCTCGTTTATTGAAACAGGCAATGATGCGTTTTCTGGCAGCGATGGAGAAAGAAAAAGCAGAGAAAGCAAGAAAACAGCAGGTAAAGGGACCGCCAGACAAAGATTATCATGGAAAGCAGAGTTTAAAGAAGCTGGCACAGCAGAATGTTCAGCTTTCCAACATTGAGATTACGGATAACAACATCAAGGCTTTTGAAAAAGTGGCAAAAAAATATGGCATTGATTTTAGTCTGAAACGTGATAAGTCCGTAGATCCACCTCGATATTTCGTTTTCTTCAAGGCAAGGGATGTGGATGTGATGACAGCAGCATTCCGGGAATTTACTGGAAAGACGCTGAATAAAACAAAGAAACCGTCTGTCCGTAAAAAATTACAGCAGGCAATCGCAGCCCGCAGCCAGGATAAACAGAGAGAACGGGAAAAATCGAAAGAAAAACAGAAGGAGCCGACCTTATGAGTGGGATAAAAAATATAAAGAAAAAACTGAAAGGATTTCAGGTGCGTCCCCCGAATGCAGAAGTGATAAAAAAGGTTCTGTTGCATATTCCGTATGTGGTTGTATTTTATGTGGTAAATAAATGCACCTGGCTGTATCAGTATTGCAGAGGCAGTACGGTGGTGGACAGGCTGATGGTTCTTCTTATGAATTATCCGTTGGCATTTAAAAAGTTACTGCCAAGTATACAACTGGAAAGTCTGTCTGCGGGGATAATCGCAGCGGCTAGCGTATGGGCAGTGGTGTATTTTAAAGGGAAGAATGGAAAGAAGTTTCGTCAGGGAGAGGAATATGGTTCTGCCAGATGGGGAAATGAAAAAGATATAGCTCCTTTTATTGATCCGGTCTTTGAGAATAATATTTTGTTGACGCAGACAGAACGCTTAACCATGAACAGCAGACCGAAGAAACCAAAGTATGCCAGAAACAAGAATGTCATCGTAATAGGTGGTTCTGGAAGCGGTAAGACCAGATTCTATGTGAAACCGCAGCTTATGCAGATGCCGGATAATGTGAGCTTTGTGGTAACTGATCCAAAGGGAACCATTATCGTGGAGTGTGGAAAGATGCTGGCACGAGGGACACCTAAAAAGGACAGCAATGGAAAAATTATGCGGGATAAAAATGGCAGAGTGGTAATGGCTCCGTACAAAATTAAAGTATTGAATACCATTAACTTTGCAAAGAGTATGCACTATAACCCGTTTCATTACATCAGATCTGAAAAGGATATTTTGAAACTGGTAAATACAATCATGGTAAATACCAAAGGAGAGGGAGAAAAATCTTCCGAGGATTTCTGGACGAAAGCGGAACGCCTGTTATACTGTGCTTTGATTGGTTACATTTATTATGAAGCACCGGAGGAAGAACAGAACTTTTCAACTTTGTTGGAATTTATCAATGCCAGTGAAACCAGAGAAGAAGATGAAGAATTTAAAAATGCAGTGGACTTGTTGTTTGAAGAGCTGGAAAGAGATGAGCCGAACCATTTTGCAGTAAGGCAGTATAAAAAATAC
>OLRI01002487.1_pt1 | contig 12709 bp, 11 predicted proteins | sample 1672871 | NCBI WGS metagenome assembly OLRI01 (sample SAMEA3136732, study PRJEB25190) | human gut metagenome
GGCAATGATGCTGTCCACGTCCAGGCTGGTATCCGCCTCGACCTCGTTGTCCAGGATCTTGATGCCGCGCTCCTCCAGGAGGGTGTAGAGCGTTTCCACGTCCATTCTGCACTGTGCAGCCAAATCTTTGGCCTCCTGTGCCGACAGGGTGCCCTCACCTTTGGTCAACAGTTCCTTTAAAGTCATGCCCATTTCGCTCTCTCCTTCTTGCTGCGGGGAAAATTTTGGTTGTTGTTCCTGCACATCAGATCACAAGACCCCCGTTGACACCGAACACCTGCCCGGTGATGTAGCCGGCGTCCTCGCCTGCCAGGAAAACCAGCAGCTTTGCCACTTCGTCGGCGGTGCCAAGGCGGCCCACCGGGGTCTCCTCGGCCAGCGCCGCCTTGTCCTCGGCGGTAAAGGCCGCCATCATGTCGGTCTCGATGACCCCCGGCGCTACGCAGTTCACGGTAATGCCGCTGGGACCCTCTTCCTTCGCCAGTGCCTTGGTCAGGCCGATGAGCCCGGCCTTCGCGGCGGAATAGTGCACCTCGCAGCTACCGCCGGTCTGACCCCACATACTGCTCACGGTCAGAATGCGGCCCTGCTTGCGGCGGATCATGCCGGGCAGTGCCAGCTGGCACAGGTGGAACGCGCCGCTCAGGTTCACGTCCAGCATCCGTTGCCACTCCTCCGGGGTGATATCGGTAAACAGCTTCTGCTGCGCGATGCCGGCGTTGCACACCAGCACATCCACCCTGCCCATGGCCTGCTCCACTGCATGGAACGCCAGCTCACAGCTGGCGCGGCTGGCTACATCGCACTGGATGGCGATGCACCCGGGCAGCTGCTGTTCCAGCGCAGCGGCAGCAGCTGCGTTCTGGTGGTAGAGCACCGCCACCTGATACCCTGCTGCCGCAAAGGCGCGGGCAGCGGCAGCACCAATGCCCCGGTCGCCGCCGGAGATCAGCACCCGGCGCGCCGCAGCGGGTGTGGCAGGGACAGGCCGTTCTTTTACAGGCTCCGGCGCAGGCGCTTCGGGCAGCTCCACCGCAGGCGGCTCTGCAGGCTTTTCCAGCGTGATCACCCGGGTGGGCTCGTCCACCACAGGCGCTGCCGGTTTTTCCAGCGTCATAATGCGGGTGGGTTCATCCACCACCGGTCCCACCGGCGCTGCCGGCTTTGCAGCCGGTGCGGCAAGAGGCTCCAGCGCAGGCTCTTCCTCCGGCACCTGAAAGGTCAGTTCAAACTCGTCCTCGTACAAGAGTGTATCCCTCCTGTTCGGTATTCTCGGCCGGGCGCAGTGCCCAAACCGGAAAAACCCTGTGCCCATCCCCAGACAGTGCAGCGTTCCGTTTATGTGTCCGGCAAAGGTCCGGTGCTTTGGCGTGCCTGCCTGCAGTTGCGATGGGTTTCGACAAGATTCCATTGAATAATATACCACAATCCAGCCCAAAAAGAAAGTGGGAACTGCAATTTTTTACGCAGTTCCCACTATTTTTCCTTATTTTCCCCTGTTTTCGGGCACCGGGGGCTTCCAGCGGGGTCTGCCTGCCCGCTTTTCCCGCAGGGAAACAAAAAACGCCTGCAAAAGCTGCTGCGCCTCGGCCTCCCGCAGCCCCTTTTCCACCACCGGATGGTGGTTGAAGGGCAGCGCAAACAGGTCGGTCACCGAGCCGCAACACCCGGCCTTGGTGTCGGCAGCACCGTACACCACCCGGCGCAGACGGCTGTTGATGATGCCGCCCGCACACATGGGGCAGGGCTCTAAGGTGACGAACAGCTCGCACTCCCACAGCCGCCAGCCGCCCAGCGCCTTGCAGGCGGCATCAATGGCCAGCAGCTCCGCGTGGTGCAGGGCGTTTTTCTCGGTCTCCCGGGTGTTGTGCGCCATGGCGATCACCTCGCCGTGCCGCGCCACCACCGCGCCCACCGGCACCTCACCCAAGGCGGCGGCTTTGGCGGCTTCTTCCAGCGCAAGACCCATCAGTTCAAAATCGGTCATGTATCCCATCCTCTCATCCCATCGCCAGCACCAACAGATTGTTTGCACTGTGCAGCAGCATCCCCGGCCAGAGATGCCCGGTGCGGTCTGCCAGCCACCCCAGACCCAGCCCGCACACCAGCGCATAGACCATGGCGGCAGCGCTGCCGTGCTGCAAGGCGAACAGCGCCGCCTGCAAAAGAATAGCCTGTTCCCTGCCCAGCGGCTGCGCCCGGCGCTGCACTGCGCCCCGGAACACCCCTTCCTCCGCCAGCGGAGCCAGCAGGCAGACCCGGAAAAACCGCGCCGCGCCGCCGGACGGCATGGGCAGCAGCGCCGTCAGCGCCTTGCCCGCCAGCAGATACCCCACCGCCCAGCCAAAGGCCGAAAGCAGTGCGGCGGTGCGGGGGTTCAGCTTGTGCATGGTCGGTCTCCTCCTGCTATGGTTCGTTCCCGGTTATAGTACCATATCTGCCACCGGGTGCGCAAGGTTTGGGCGTTCTGTCGCGGCAAATTTATGCAAATCATTGACACATCGCCCTAAATGGTGGTATAATGATTTCCAACCTTTTTGATGAAAGCGTTGTATATACTGTATTTTACCGGTAGACCGGAGGTATTATTATGATCCGTATCCTCACCGATTCCGCGTGCGACATCCTGCCCGCCGAGGCGCAGCAGCTGGGCGTGACCGTGATCCCCCTGAACGTGACGCTGGAGGACGGCACCGTCCTGCGGGACGGCATCGACATGACCCCCAGCGAATACTATACCCATCTGGCAGCCTGCCGCAAGCTGCCCACCACCAGCCAGCCCAGCCCGGAGCAGTTCGAGCGGCTGTATCTGGACGCCGCTGCCGCCGGAGACGAAGTGCTGGGCATCTTTTTGTCCGATGCGCTGTCCGGCACCGGTCAGTGTGCCAGACTTGCTGCCGACCTTGCCAACGTGGATAATGTGGTGTTCGTGAACACCGAGAACGTCTGTCTGGGGCAGTCCTTGCTGGTGCGGCTGGCTGTGCAGCTGCGGGACGCCGGCAAGACGATCACCCAGATCGCCGCCGATCTGGAAAAGGCCAAGCAGCACCTGCATTTGGTAGCTGCCGTGGACGATCTGAAGTACCTGCGCAAGGGCGGCCGCCTGCCCGCCGCCGTGGCCGTGGCCGGTGGGATGCTGGGCATCAAGCCCCTCATCACCATCAAGGAGGGCAAGGTCGTTATGGCGGGCAAGGCCCGGGGCCTGCCCGGCGCTTATGTTGCCCTGTTCAAGAAGATCGAGGAGCTGGGCGGCATCAGCACCTGCGCCGACGCGCTGGCCGGTTACACCCTCGCCCCCCGCGAGGTGCAGCCCATCCAGACCTACCTGCAGGAGAATCTGGGCCGGAGCGAGGCCCTTGTGCGCCAGATCGGCTGCGTCATCGGCACCCACGCCGGCCCCGGCGCGTTCGGCCTGGCCTTCCTCGATGAGGGCTTCACCTTCTGATCTTACCTAATCAAAAAGAGGAACTGCTTTCCCGGCAGTTCCTCTTTTTTGTTGGTTCACAGCACCGCGTCCGAGACGATCTTGCCCAGCAGGAGCACCAGCACCACAAGCATCATGGGGCGGATGAACTTTGCGCCCTTCTTGAGGGCGAAGTGGGAGCCCAGCAGGTTGCCCACAATGCCGCTGATGGCACATGGAATGCCGATGGAGAACACCACCAGCCCGCTGGAAAGATACGTTACCAGGCTGGCGTAGTTGCTGGCAAGGTTGAGCACCTTGGCGTTGCCGCCCGCCGTGCGCAGGTCAAAGCCCATCAGGGTGGTAAAGGCAATAATGGCAAAGGTGCCGGTGCCCGGGCCAAAGATGCCGTCGTACAGGCCGATGCCCAGCCCGATGGCAAGGGCCAGCACCGCCTTTTTGGCGTTCAGGGTGCCGTCGTCCCGGTTCTCGTCGGGCAGGTCCCGCCGCCAGAGGATGAGCACCGCCGCCACCGGCAGGATGATGAGCATCATGGTACGCAGCACCTGATCGCTGAGCAGGAGCACGATGTGGGAGCCCAGTGCGCTGCCCACAAAGCTGCCCACAGCCGCCAGCAGGCCGACCCGGATGTTCATGGCTCCCTTCTGGAAGAACTGCGCCGTGGCAAAGGTGGTGCCGCAGGCCGCGCTGAATTTATTGGTGCCGTAGGTGTAATGCACCGGCAGGCCCGCAAACAGGTAGGCGGGCAGGCTGATCAGGCCGCCGCCGCCCGCCGCCGAGTCCACAAAGCCCGCAAACCCGGTCATCAGCATCAGAAACAGCAGCATTGGCAATGATAATGTAATTTCCATTCGTTCTACTTTCCCACTCTTTCGTTTACTTCAGATACAGCTTTCCCTCGCAGGCCAGGATCTGATCCAGGATCATCCGGGACACCCGCGCACCATAGACCATGGCGGGGTGATCGTTGTACTCGATGATGTCATGGAACTCCTTGTTCATCAGAACGATCACATACTCGCCGTAGGGGGTGTGGATGATGCCGCCGTCGTTGCGGCAGGCGTTCATGCTGCCGCTCTTGCTGGCCACCCAGATAAGCTCCGGCTCGCCGGTCTCCTCGCAGTCCAGATAGAACTGGGGGAAATCGTGGGTCAGCATGGTGTTGTAGTGCTGCTGGCGGAAGATGCCCAGCATGGCGGCGCTGGCTTCTTTGCTGACCAGCGTGCCCTTTGCCACCTGCGCAAACAGGGCGGCGTAGTCCCGGGGCGTGGTGGTGCCCAGCTTATCGTAGCGGTCAAAGTGGAGGGGGTTGTGCAGGACGGTGTGCCCAAAGCCCAATTCCTGGATGCAGGCATTGATGGTGTCCAGCCCCAGGTAATCGATGATCATATTGGTGGCGATGTTGTCCGAGCAGATGATCATCATGGTGGCGGTGTCCTTCACCTTGAGCTTTGCCCCCACGCCCAGGGCCCGGAGCATCCCGGAGCCGTCCACGAACTGGCTGGCCTCGTAGGTGATCTCCTCCTCCAGGTCAGCCCTGCCCCGGCTGGCCTGCAGATACAGCACCGCCAGAATGAACGCCTTGATGGTGGAGGCCGTCTCGAACTCCTCGTCGGCACCGATCTCCACCGTGCTGCCGCGCAGGTCATCCACAAAAACGCTCATCCTGCCCTGATAGGAATAGAGCTCGGCGGCAATGCGCTTTTCCAATGTCATATTCTGATCCATCTGGAATCCCTCAACTTTTCTATACTTTCCGTTATACTTTATCCTTACCGTTAAGACATTATTATCGTTGATATCGTTGTTATCGTTGCTAACTTTTCTTTTTCACCAACGTTATCAACGATTGCAACGATGATTTTGATACTAACTGTGATTACAGGTTGTTTTCAAAGAAACGCTGTGCGTTGCGGAAGAAGATGGCTTCCACCTCATCCTCGGTGAAGCCCTCTTTCCGCAGGGCATCGGCCAGCAGGGGCATTTTGGAGCAGTCGCTCAGTTCCAGTTTGCCGCCGATGCCGTCAAAGTCACTGCCCAGACCGATGATCTCAATGCCGCCCACCTGCTTGAAATGGGCGGCGTGTTTGGCCATCAGGGCCGTGGTGCTGCGGCACAGGTCGGGGCTGGGCTGGTCATCCAGAAAGCCCGCGCAGTAGTTCAGGCCCACCAGACCGCCTTTTTCCGCCATGACCCGGATCATCTCATCGGTCAGGTTGCGGCAGTGGGGGGCCAGGGCGCGGCAGTTGGAGTGGCTGGCCGCAAAGGGGCGGGTGCTGTGCTCCGCAATGTCCCAGAAGCCCTTATCGGACAGGTGGCTCACATCGGCAATGATGTGCAGGCGCTCCATCTCGGCCAGGAACTCGAAGCCCTTCTCCTTCAGGCCGGTCTCGGTGTTGGGCATACAGGGCCAGATGGGGCCGTTGCCGGGCACCACGTTGGGGCTGGCCAGCTCGTTTTCGTGGTTCCAGGTCAGGGTCATCATCCGCACGCCCAGCTCGTACATCCGGCGCAGCACGCCCAGACTGCCCTTGCAGCAGCCGGCCTCCTCAATGGTCAGCATTCCGCTGATCTTGCCCGCCTCGGCGTTTTTGCGGATATCCTCGGGGCGGTAGACAGGGGCGATCCTGTCGGAATACTGCTCCATCATCCGCTTGAACACGTCGATCTCTTCCAGCGCCGTCACCAGCGGATCCGCGCCCGGGGTGGGGTCGGCCAGATTCACAAAGGCGGCAAAGCACTGGAGCATGTAGTCGCCCTTCTCCAGCTTTTCCAGATCGATATGGCCGTTGTTGTGGGCAAAGGTCTGCCCGTCGCCCCGCATCTCCGCGCGCCGCAGCTCGCTCAGGGTGTCACAATGTAGATCAAAGACTTTCATCGTTCATGTCCTTTCTTAAACAGCTTCTATGTCAAGCCTCTCCGGGATGCTGCCCCTTCGCAGCAGCTGGCGGGGTTAACCCCCCAGTCACGCTTCGCGTGCCAGCCCCCCTAATAGTGGGGCCCTTGGCATGGCGGAAAGCCTTTCCTTTTTGCCAAGGCCGCCCCTACTAGGCAACAACGACGACCGCCGCCAGCGGCGGAAACAGGGAGGAGTTGTTGGGGCAGCGGCCAGCAGGACACGAGTGCTTTGCACGATGTGGACGCTGGGTGCCGCAACCCGTACGGTGGCATTGCGAAGCAATGACGGTGGGGTTTCACCTTCAGAACACACTCCCCACCGCATACAGACTCCTGACCAGATCTTCCCGGTACAGCGGGTCGGCGGGGTCAAGGCTGTTGATGACCACGCCGCCGCTGGCGGACGCGCCGGTGGAGTGGATGTAGCGGCCCTCGCCGAGGTAAAGGGCGATATGGCCGGGGAAATAGAGGGCATCGCCCCGCTTTTTGTCTGCAAAGGGGATCTGGTGCATGGGCCAGCCCTCCACGATCCTGGCATCCCGGTAGATGAGCACGCCGCACTGCATATAGGCGCTGCTGACAAGGCCGGAACAATCAATGCCCCGGCCCGATTTGCCGCCCCAGCGGTACTCGGTGCCCAGATATTTTTTCGCCTGCGCGCAGACGGCATCCCGGAACGCTTCCTCGCTGCCGTCGTACCACGCCTGCAGTGCCTGCGGCACCAGCTCCCCGGCGGTAATATTCCGGGCCTCAGCCAGCGCGTCATCAAAGGCCAGCCCCTCCCGCTGGGAGAACACGGCGGTCATCTCAAACCGCACCGGCTCCAGCGCCACGTCCCGGACATAGCCGGTGCGGCCATCCAGCAGGGCCACCCTGGCCCAGCCGGTGTGGGCCAAGGCTTCCTCGGGCGGTTCGGGCAGGCGGCAGAGCAGGCAGCCCCGCTCCAGCTCCAGCATCCGCACCCCCTGCACCTTGGGCAGGCTGAGCACATCGGTGGCACGGCCCACCAGCACCAGCGGCTGGGGCAGATAGTCCCGCAGCGCATCCTCGCTGACAAATTTCAGCGCATCCCGCCGGACAAAGCCGTGGTAGCCGTAAAAGGTGACCACCTCGGCCACCTCCGGGGAGAGGGGCACTCCCTCGGCAGTCACGCCGCCGGGGGCGGTGCGCACCTGACAGGCCTGACCGTACAGGCCCTCGTCCCCGATGGTGGAAACAAGGCCCACCTCGCTCTGTTTGGTGGTCTGGGGCAGGTCGTAAATGGTCACGACAGGCCGGGCAAATATGGCGTATTGCATCATTCGGTTCCCTCCAACAAATTCAGCAGCTCCTCCGGCTTCATGCGCAGGATGGCACCATCCGCGCTGCCGGTGACGGTCTCGGCCAGATCCTGCTTGGCCTGCTGCAGCTCCACGATCTTTTCCTCAATGGTGTCCTGGGCGATGAGCTTGTACACCTGCACCGGGTTCTGCTGGCCGATGCGGTAGGCACGGTCGGTGGCCTGATTCTGGGCCGCCACGTTCCACCACGGGTCGTAGTGGATGACGATATCGGCGGCGGTCAGGTTCAGGCCGGTGCCGCCTGCCCGCAGGGAGATCAGGAACACGCTGGCCTCGCCGCCGTTGAAGCGGCGCACCAGCTCGGCACGCACCGGCTTGGGGGTGGAGCCCTGCAGGGTGAAGTGGCTCACACCCTCTGCGTCCAGCCGCTTGGCCAGCAGCTCCAGCATGGAGGTGAACTGGCTGAACAGCAGGATGCGGTGCCCACTCTCCACGGCACTGGTGACCAGCTCGATGCAGGCATCCAGCTTGGCGCTGCCGCCTGTCCAGTTGTCGGCAATGAGCCGGGGGTCGCAGCAGATCTCCCGCAGCCGCATGAGGACGGCGAACACCGCCATCTTGTCCTCGGGCTTGGCGGCCCGCAGCTTCTCCCGGGCATCCACCACGGCGGCAAGGTAGAGCTTGCGCTGCTCCTCCTCCAGCTCGATGCGGTAGACATTCTCTGTTTTGGGGGGCAGCTCCTTCAGCACCTCGGACTTCATCCGGCGCAGGATGAATGGCCCGGTGAGCTGGTTCAGCCGACGCACCGCCGCCGGGTCGTTTTCCTGCGTGATGGGCTTTTCAAACCGACTGCAGAAGCTCTTATAGGGCGGCAGATAGCCCGGCATCAGGAAGGAAAAGATGCTCCACAGCTCGCCCAGGCGGTTCTCCACGGGGGTGCCGGTCAGCGCAAAGCGGACACGGCTGTTCACCCCGCACACCGCCTTGTATTTCTGGGTGGTGTGGTTCTTGATGGCCTGGGCCTCGTCCAGGATGCAGGCGTAGAATTTCTGGTTCTCGTACAGGGTCTCGTCGCGGCGGAGCAGGTCGTAGCTGGTCACCACCACGTCGGCCCCGTCCCACTGCTCGGCCAGCTGGGCCCGGTGGGCGGCATCCCCGTCCACCACAACGCAGTTCAGCTCCGGCGTGAACTTTTGGCATTCCTCGGCCCAGTTCAGCACCAGCGAGGCCGGGCAGACGATAAGGCTGGGCAGGGAGTTCCCGCCCTGCTCCCGGAGGGCCAGCAGATAGCTGAGCACCTGCACCGTCTTGCCCAGACCCATATCATCCGCAAGGATGCCGCCCATGCCGTAGCCATCCAGCGTGCGGAGCCAGCGGTAGCCGTCCCGCTGGTATTTTCGCAAAACCTTTTGTAGAGATGCGGGCGGTGTATACTCGCTGTCCTTTATTGCATGGAAGCTCCGGCTGAGCTGACGGAAGGCATCGTCCCGGTTGAAGCGGATGCCGTTCTGCCCCGAAAGCGCCCAGTCCAGACTGGGGGCCCGGTACAGGGGCAGCCGGGCGTGGGCCTGGCCCAGTTTGGCCCCGGAAAGCTCCAGCGTCTCGTTCAGCTCGTCCAGCACCTCCATGGAATCGTCCAGCCGGAGCAGACGGCCATCCCGCAGGCGGTGGTAGCGCTTTTTCTGGTGGAGCGATCTCAGCAGGGCTTTCAGCTCTCCCACCGGGAACTCCCCCGTGTCCACCTCCAGGTCGAGCACGCTGCCGTGCACCGACACCCCCACCGAGATCTTCGGCGGTGCGGCCTGCATACTGCGGAAGGCATCGGTCAGGTAGACCTCGCCCTCAGCCAGCAGGGCCGGGATGCCCTCATCGAGGAAGCGGTAGACTTCATCCTCCTCATAGGCATCGTAGTGGGCGGCAAGGCCGTTGCCCATGGTGTCTGGCCCCGGCTCCAGGTACCGCCCCAGCAGCCGCCCGGCCCGCTGTTCGGCACGGGCATCCCGCAGCAGACCGGCAGGCCCCGGTTCCTCCGGTGTGACGCGGTCCTCGCCGTACAAAAACTCAAGGTGCGCCCGCACCGTTTCCCGCGTGGGCGCGTCGAGATAAAACTGCACCACCGGCTCCAATGGGATCTGATTCAGCAGCAGGCGTTCGGGGTCCTCAATGGTCACCCTGCTGCCCAGCTCCGGCAGGACGTAGCTGCAAAAGGCGGTGGCATCCCCGGTGGTAAAGAACAGGCTCTTGCCGCACAGCGCCTCAAGGGCGGGCCGCATCCGGGCGCTTTCGGCCCGGTCCAGCTGCCAAATCGTATCCTCACTGTATAAATAGTCGTTGTCTAAACCCGTTTTCCATCCCAACGCGGGGGTCACGGACACCTCCACGCCGCCCCGGCGCTTTTCCACCCGCATGGTCAGGGCCGGGATGCCGGTCTTGAGGGTGTAGCCGCCCAGATTGCCGGTGGGGGCATAGAGGGCCACCAGACCGTCAAAGATCTCGCCGTTCAGCGGGATGCCCCCGGCAGGCCCGTTGCGGGGCGCATTGCCGTAGCTGCGCAGGGCCGCCTCGGCCCCTTCCTTTGCGCTGAGCTGCCGCCGCAGCAGGCGGAGCAGCTGCTGTGCCTCCGGGGCAAAGGCCTCCCAGCTGTGCTGGAATTCCAGCGCCTTGCCGTAACTGATGAAGCCGTGCTTCTCCACGGCCCGCAGCAGGTCCGGGATGCTCTTTACCACATACTGCCGCCCGCCGTCTGCCGAGATGCGCAGCCGCAGCCAGGGCAGCTCCCCGGGCAGCAGGGTCAGCTCCGGCTCCAGCTCTGCGGAATGGGGGCGCAGCTCTGCGTGGCCGGTCACGCCGTCCACCTCGGCCAGTGCTCCCTCCTGATAGGCCCGGAGCAGCCGCCGTGCCTCGTAGTCAGATTCCGGTTCCTCGCCCCGCCACTTCTTGCCGAACAGCATTTCCAGGCTGGAGGCATAGCTGTCCCTGCGGGGCGGCTCCTCAGGCTGGGGCGTTTGCAGGTTGGCCGTGCCCCGCACCACGCCCGGGATGCTCTCCGGGCTCTCCGAGGGCTTCTGCGGCGCTCTGCCGGAAAGGCCCTGACTCTCGCTGTCCCACATCAGCAGCGCGCCGATGTGCTTGCAGCAGGGCCCCTCGCCGTTTTCGTTGTAAGGGCAGGAGCAGCTGGCGCTGACAAAGCTGCCGTTTTCCCGCAGCCAGACCTGGGTCTGGTACAGGCTCCGCCCGCCGCCGCGCACGTCGGCGCTCAGGTGGCGCACGCCGTTCCCGGCCACTTCGCAGTTCAGATCCTGTATCCGGTCCGTGTAGGCCTTGGCCCGCGCGAATACCGTGCCGCCCAACAGGTAGCGGATCTCTTCCATGTCCATCCGGGGTCTCCCTCCCTCTGCAATGCTCTATTGGTTAAGCATACCGCACCGGCGGGCGGGATGCAAGGCTTTTGCAGAAAAAATCCGCCGCCTCTTTTGCAGGGACAGCGGAAGGAAGCCTTATGTATAAATCTGATAGATATTTTCAATTTGATACGGGTCACTCAGCAACACCCTGCCATCCGACAACACCGTAAGTTCATCCCCTACCGCAAGGTCTTCCAGCTTTGCTTGCTTTCCACTTTTTGTCCGCAGCTTTTCTGAAACCTTGTGGAACGCATATAGCTTCCCGTTTTTTTCTTCCGCCATCAGAAAATCATTTTTCTCGTCAATTGCAGTGACGGTAACTGCCGTATAGGTGCTGACTGACGCTAGAATTTCCTCGATTTCCTGATAAACTGCCTTTCCTCCCGGAAAAACGTATGCCTTTTTCCCGTTGACCAAACAGATTCGGCTGTCCGCATAAAACGCAAGCCAGACCTTCGCCTCGTCGTCGCTGCCGAATTGAAGGACCACATCCTGCCCACCCGCATCGAAGGTATCCTGATTGATGCAGGGCAGGTAGAGTTTCTTTCCTAGATATTCTTCGAGCGCCTGATACAGCTCCGTCGAAGCATCGGTCTGGAGATCGTTCATCTCCACATCGCCCCGGAACGAATTCAGGTTCATTTCCGCCACGGCAAGCGTATCGCTTTCCCGGATGGGCTTGGTAATCTTCTGCACCCGGTACACTGCAAGGGAGCCGAATGCCACGCACAGAAACAGCATCACCCCGGCAGCCGCCAGAATGCGCTTGTGCTTTTTGCTCACTTTCACCGAAAAAAGAACGCCCACAAAGCACACTGCCATTGGCAGCAGACACATGACCCAGTCCATCGTTTCATCTCCCTCGCGGTAGTTTCTTTCATTATACCGGAAGCCGTGCAAAAGTGCAACAAACGCGCACTGATATTCCGACATAAACACAGCGGCCCCGCTTACGCTGGTTTTCCCAGCGCGGTGGAGCCGCTTTTTATGCCGTTATTGGGAGATACGGTAATGTCCCACAATGTCCGTTCGCTTTTCCAGAATGTCCTGTTCGTAAGCAGTCTGCCACGGATCGTTATGATGGATCACATAGGGCACACCGTCCCAGTTCCGCCGATCAGAAACGATGCCGATATGCTTTTCAAAGATCACGATGTCACCGCCCTGCCACTGCTCCACATCTCACGGCACATTCCTCCCTTTGTATAGAACACGAATCCGAATGTTATTTCAGTGCACTTCGTCAAATTTACGAAACAAAAAACGCCTCAGGAAAAATCCTGAAGCGTTCTGTTCAAGTCGGCGACTACCTATTTTCACGCGCCGTTTCCAGCGAACTATCTTGGGCACGAGTGAGCTTAACTTCTGTGTTCGGAATGGGAACAGGTGGAACCTCACCGTCATCGTCACCGACCAATATGACTGGTTCAGTATAACATTTCTGTCTTACTTTGTCCAGTGTTTCTTGAAGGACGTGCCTTCAAAACTGAATAATCACTGCTCACATTTTGTCATTGACTTGAGAATTCAAGCGAATTGTGGTCAAGCCCTCGATCTATTAGTACACACTTGCTGAATGGATCGCTCCACTTACACATCGTGCCTATCAACCTCGTAGTCTACAAGGGATCTTACCTGATTGAATCAGTGGGATATCTTATCTTTGGGTCGGCTTCACGCTTAGATGCTTTCAGCGTTTATCC
>OLRI01002498.1_pt1 | contig 12678 bp, 13 predicted proteins | sample 1672871 | NCBI WGS metagenome assembly OLRI01 (sample SAMEA3136732, study PRJEB25190) | human gut metagenome
ATGGTGCGCTATAAAACCGGCAACGAAGCGGTAATGGCACTCAAGCAGGGCAAGATAGACGCCGTAATAATCGACAGCGAGCCGGCAAAGGCCTTTGTGGAGCTCAACTCCGATCTTAAGATACTGGATGATCCCTTTGTGCAGGAGGAATACGCCATCTGCTTCAAAAAGGGCAGCGAGCTTACCGCGGAATTCAACAAGGCTTTGGCAGCGCTTAAGGCAAACGGCACCTTTGATAAAATACTTAAAAACTTCATCGGCGACGATGCCGGCAAAACTCCCTATGTAACCCCCGAAGGCACCGATCACTCCAAGGGCAAGCTCATCATGGCCACCAACGCCTTCTTCAAGCCCTATGAGTACTATAACGGCCAGAGCATCGAAGGCATCGATCCCTCCATGGCGCAGGCCATCTGCGACTACCTCGGCTATGAGCTGGAGATTCAGAACTACGATTTCAATGCCATCCTGGGCGCGGTTCAGAGCGGCAAGGCCGACTTCGGTATGGCGGGCATGACCGTTACCGACGAGCGCAAAAAGAGCGTGGACTTCAGCGACAGCTACACCACCGCCACTCAGGTAATAATCGTTCGGGCTAAATAATCAGAAAAAAATTACGGTGGGGAGTGCGCTTTCTGCGGGCTCCCCATAACGGTGTTAAATATGTTTGAGAGTTTTTCAAAGGAATTAAGCCGTGTGTTTCTAAGCGGCAATAACTGGCGGTATCTTACGCAAGGCCTGCTGCGCACGCTGATAATCGCCGCTGCGGCCGTGCTTATGGGAACAGTGCTTGGCTTTTTAGTGGGCGGCGTCCGCGCTTCGTATGATAAAAACGGCGGAAAGCTGTTCCGCACCAAGGGCGCAAATACCATCTTTGCGGTTATAAACTGGCTTTGCAGGCTGTATCTGACGGTTATCCGCGGCACCCCCGTTGTTGTGCAGCTGATGATAATCTACTTTGTGGTTTTTGCAAGCTCCTCCATGAATCCCATGGTTTCGGCAATGCTGGCCTTCGGGCTTAATTCCGGGGCCTATGTGGCGGAAATCGTCCGCGGCGGCATTATGGCGGTGGACAACGGACAGTTTGAGGCGGGCAGGTCGCTGGGCTTCAACTACTTTGCCACCATGCGTCATATAATCCTGCCGCAGGCCTTCAAGAATATTCTGCCGGCGCTGGGCAACGAGTTTATTGTGCTGCTTAAGGAAACCTCCGTTGCGGGCTATATCGGCGTTGCCGATCTCACAAAAGGCGGCGACATTATCACCAGCAACACCTACAATGCCTTTCTGCCGCTTATCGCGGTGGCGCTTATATATCTTGTGATGGTGCTGGGGCTTCAGGCCCTTGTGGGCAAGCTGGAAAGGAGGCTGAGGAAGAGTGACCACTGATAATTCTCTTTTGATCCGCGATGTTGATATTTGCAAGCGCTTTGGAGATAACGAGGTGCTCAAGGGCATCAGCCTTGAGGTAAAAAAAGGCGATGTCAAGGTGATAATCGGCCCCTCCGGCAGCGGCAAAAGCACCTTTCTGCGCTGCCATAACCTGCTGGAAACGCCGGACAGCGGCGAAATATGGCTGGACGGCGAGCTTGTAAACAGCAAAAGCTGCGATATAAACAAGCTCCGCCAGCGCATGGGAATGGTGTTTCAGCATTTCAATCTTTTTCCCAACATGACCATAATGGACAACATCACCCTTGCGCCCGTAAAGCTTAAGGGAACGCCCGTAAAGCAGGCGCGCGAGCGCGCCATGAGCCTGCTTGAAAGAGTGGGTCTTGCCGATAAGGCCGCCGCATACCCTTCCACTCTTTCCGGCGGCCAAAAGCAGCGCCTTGCCATTGTGCGCGCTTTGGCTATGGATCCTGAGATTATGCTTTTTGATGAGCCTACCAGCGCGCTGGACCCGGAAATGGTGGGCGAGGTGCTGGATCTCATGAAGCAGCTTGCCCAAAGCGGCATGACCATGCTTGTGGTAACTCACGAGATGGGCTTTGCCCGTGAGGTGGCAAGCGAGGTGCTGTTTATGGACGGCGGCTATATTCTTGAGCAGGCGCCGCCGGAGCAGTTTTTCACCTCTCCCAAGCATCCGCGCCTGTGCGATTTCCTTTCAAAGGTGCTTTAAGCGGCGCAAAAAGGGCGGCTGCGCAGCAATTTGCATTGTTCGACCGTCATGCGTATATCTGTTTCTTTTCCTTTATAAAAGGGGAGCGTTTGCTCCTCTTTTTTCTTTTTGTTTATCCGCAATGTTCGGATATTTCCGTTTTTCAAAGTCGAAATAAGTCGAATTTGCAACACAAATGTAATATTAATGCAATCAATGCTTAACATTTCCGTAACATATATTTTTTGTATTTCGGGTATTGACATTGGCCATCAGGTATGGGATAATATTGCTATGGAGGCATACGTTTTTTTGCATGTCCATAAAATTATAAACGGAGGTAATCACAATGAAAACACACAAACACACACTGCACAAACGATGTACGGCGACGATTGAACGCTTTGCGCGATGCGCGGCGGCGCTGCTGCTGGTTTTTTCCATGCTGCTTTCGGTGCTGCCCGTGCTTGCGCAGGGCGAAGGTGTGCTTGCAGAGAGTGATATCCCCGAAGCTCTCAGCCGCGCGCAGCTGGAGGAGCACGGGGCGGTGCAGCGCCTCTATGATGAGGAACAGGGGGATAACGACTTCGTCTTTCTTAACCGCGACGGCACAATTACCCGCTACGATTTTTCCGTCCCGGTAAAATATAAGGATGAAACCGGCAAATACCGGGATAAAAACAATAAAATCAAGGATTGGAACGGGGAATACGGCAACACGGCGGGGGATGTGGAGCTGCGCTTTCCCAAACAGCTGAACTTTATCAAAATAAAGTATAACGGGCATACGGTGCGCATAAAGCCCGTAACCTCGGCCTCACCGGGGCATCTGCCCGCAATGGTGCAGGGCAGCTCGGTCAGCTACGCCGGGGCGTTCGGCGAGGGCACCGAGCTGCGCTATACCTCCGCCATGAGCGGCATCAAGGAGGATATAATCCTGCAAAACAGCGCGCAGGGCAACAGCTTCAGCTTTGAGGTGCGCACGGGCGGCCTTGAGCTGCGGAAGCAAAACGGCGTATGGGGCATATACGACGGCGAAGAGGCGGTGTTCGGCTTCGGCGATCTTGAGGTGACGGACAGCTTCACCGGGCAGGACGAAGCCACCGACGATTGGGACGCGCACCGCACCTATGCTCAGGCGCAGGTAAGCGCGCTGGGCGGGGATAAATACCTTTTCACAATAACGGTGCCGCAGGAATATCTTCAGGCCGAAAGCACGGTGTACCCCGTGTATGTGGATCCCACCTTTAATGTAAGCCGCAGCTATATACAGGATACCTACATAGCCAAGGGCTACACAAACAACTATGTCAATTCCTCTCTTGTGGCTGTGGGCTACGGCACCAACGCCAAGAATGTCCGCACCCTTGCCAAAATAAGCGACCTTTTCGGCGGGCAGACCACCCGCGGCAGAGTAACCGCCGCATATTACAGCATGTACTGCACCTCGGATTATTCCAGCACCCCCACGGTGGACGCCTATATGATAAACTCATCGGTCAGCTGGAATCCCTCCGCCGTCACATGGCAGAACTCCGCGGATATGCTCATGAATGCCGCCGCCAAGATAAGCACCCTCACCGTAAAGGGAGCGGGGCGGTATAATTTTGATATAACAAGCGCGTATCAGGCATGGCAGACCGGCACGGCCAACAACGGCATAATGCTGCGCATGACCACGGAGGTCAGCGGCAAATACCGCCAGTTTGCCTCGGCAAATGTAAGCGATTCCTCCAAGCTTGCCTATGTAACGGTTACATACGATGCCGTCGGCATTGGTATAACTATTAACCCTATTGAAGCCTGTATGGCGATAGGTGAGGTTAAACGCATATCTGCCCTTGCCAATGCCGTAAACGAAACCATTACATGGTCTTCCAGCAACCCAACGGTTGCCAGTGTAGATACGGTTGGCAATGTAACTGCACATAGTACGGGAGAAACAGTTATAACCGCTACCGGCACCTACGGCGGCTCCAGCGCCACCTGCGGCATAACGGTTGTGGCAAAGGGCGTGGAAAGCGTTACCCTGCCCTACCGCACATTATGCTTGAAAAAAGGTAACACGCGGAACATCTCGGTGAGCATAGCGCCGTCTGATGCCAGCGTACAGCAGGTCACATGGTCGTCAAGTAATACAAGAGCGGTAACGGTAAACAACGGTCTGCTTCGCGCAGTCGCTCCCGGCACGGCCATAATAACCGTGTGCAGCGAGCAGGGCGGCAAAACGGACAGTATGACCGTTATAGTTCCCGCATTGGAAAACGGTACATACTATCTAAAAAACAAGGCGACAAAAAAATATGCGGACATCCAAGGTCCGTCCAATGACAGCGGAGCAATAATTCATCAGTGGAAAATGCACGGCTATGCTTCCCAACAGTGGAATTTTGAGCTTTGCACCGATGGCTATTACAAAATAAAATCCATGCACAGCGGCCTGTATCTGTCGGTGGAAAACAACTCCTCGGCGCAGGATGCCGCCGTAGTGCAAAAGGCCTTTAACAACGGCTCGGGTCAGCTGTGGAAGGTGGAGCTGCTTAATGATGGCGCATATAAGCTCACCCCCAAATCCGGCGAAAGCAGCAACCGCGTCCTTGCCAGCGCATCTTACGACTCCGTTGATAACGGTATAGTAATACAGCAGCGGCAGTTTTTGAATGACACAAACTATAATGACGAGTGGGTAATCTACGACGGTATAGCCACATCGGGCTATGAGGTGGCATATGAGCCGGAAAAGTGGAACAAAGATAATGGTGCTGATAATTTGGTTCAGGACTTCACAAACTGCTATTATTATGCGATAAATACACAGGTAAACCCGGTAACCGGGATTCCGTACAATCATAAGCCGCAGCCGGGTGCATATGCGGGAATAGACCTGAACAATCTGGTGAATATGGGAAATCCGCTTGATGAGGAGTATTCAACCACGGGTAAAAATATAGTCCAGTATGTTACCGAGCAGGATTATGCTGCATATAATCAGGTGCATGGCGGGGGATATATTTTCCGTCCTATCGGCAGAAATGAACGCTGCCCCGCGGGAAGCTATAAAGTGGCCTTGATTGTAGGAAAAGACGATTATCACTGGTACAGACAGAATTCTGACGGTTTTTGGTCGCATAAGCCGGGAAAAACGAATGTTACAAATATTGATCAACAGGGTAACTCCATTATTGATCCGCAGTATGCGGAATGGAGTGATAGTTATAAGAAATTTGTAGGCTATTTTGCCGTTACACCGTGGAACAACATGTATCATGGTTTATTAAGCGATATGCCGGATGCAGCATAAGGAGGCAAGAATGAAAAAGAAAACTGTAATAATAATCATTGCATGCGTAGTGGTGCTTGCCGGCATTACATTAGCATATTTCACTCTGCCTGTAAGCTACGCAGGAACAGGCGCGAGTGATCCATTTGTTTTTGATCAACATAAGCTTATTCTGCCGACTGAAGCGCAGGCAAGTCAGGTAAAAAGCGGAATGACATATGAGGAAATACTGGATACTATCGGCCTTCCGCAGGTGAATTATGGGCTTGGGTATTCAATTGGGCGGACAAAGGTTGAATTCCATTTAAGGGACGGTCATCGTCTTTGGGTGGAGGGCTATGGTGATAATTTGGTTGTAACACATTCGGATTATCCGTATCAAACCTATGAGGATTATACAGAACGGCATAAAGAGCGAGAAGATGCCAATAATGAGCACATTGCAGATGGCTTGAATAAGTCTGAAACTGCATAAGGAGGCAAGAATGAAAAAGAAAAATATAATAATAATTGTTTCGGTTGCAGTTGTGCTTGCAGGTATCATAACGGCGTATTTTACAGTGCCCGTAAGCTATGCCGGAACAAGCGAAAGAGAAGCTGTGTATTCTGAGGTTTCCGAATTCAAACTTTTGCTGCCTGTTGAAGCGCAGGCCAGACAGGTTATGGAAGGAAACATGAACGACAAACAGATTCTGGACACGCTTGGATTGCCGCAAAGACAGTATGTGTTTTGGGGGGAACGGTCTGCAACCAGCATGACGGAATTTCATTTGCGCAGCGGACATCGACTGTGGCTCATATCGGGAAGTGACAGCGCCAAGCTCGGGGAAATAGCGCATTCCGACTTTCCCTTTCAGACCTATGAGAATTACAGGAAAAGTAAAGGGGTGGAATAAAAATGCGTATTAAAAAAATCGTGGCATACATTGTGGCGGCTATGCTTGCCGTTTTGTTTGCGGGCGCTTTTGCAGGCTGTACGCCGCAAGATAATACTGTATACGATTCCGTAACGGTTAACCCCAAAATAGCACGGAAAATTCTTGAAGTCAACATGAAGGAAGACAAGGAGTTTGCCGAAAATGCAAAGGACAGTGACAGATATGCTGTAATAAAAATTATGTATTGCGCATTGGTGAATGACGCTTACAAAAATGCGGATTTTTTGTCAGTCTATCGCAATTGCATTAACGGAAATTCGCAAAATAAGGCAGAAAAGTACTACTATTTTATAATTGATAAAAAAACCTACGAGGCGGTAGCTTCTTATCAATATAACGATGCTAACGGAAAAGTGGAACGGGAGATAGAACACGAGAAATCTGCATGGTGCGGTCTTTCCTTCAGATATCTGTTTCATCCCGAGGAGGTCTTTAAGGCTGCCGGCATGGAGGACTGCAATGTGCAGAATGTCTATCAACTCTTACCTTATGGTGCGTTCCATAGTTCATTCCCGTCGTACAGTGACCAGGCAATATATTATGTAACGGATAAAGGGGAATATGTGCTGCATACACTTTCCAATTCTTATAACTTTATGCTGCAAAAAGAGGAGTATCGGATGCCCGGGGACGAGTTTTATCAGGAATTCAGCGAAACGAACCTCTTTCTTACGCCGGAAAGAATAAGGCAGGATGCCGCGCTTATGCAAGACCCTGTATTTAAGGAGAAAATGTTTGGTATAAAGCCCGGAAAAGACATTGACGGTTGTTATTATGTCGGTGGCTATACTCAGAATATGGTCAAATTTATAGACGGATTGGATAAATTCATAATACAGCTTGACCCGCCGGTATATATAGTGGAGTAGTAAATCTGCTGCTTTGCGCATTGCTTTTTCGCAATGCGCAAAGCAATACCGAAAGCTGCATAAGGAGGCAAGAATGAAAAAGAAAGCTGTAATAATAATCATTGCATGCGTAGCGGTGCTTGCCGGCATTGTATTAGCATATTTCACTCTGCCTATAAGCTACGCAGGAACGAGCGAAAAAAATTATATTGGTGTATTGGATAAACATAAGCTCATTTTGCCGACGGAAGCACAGGCAAGTTTAATAAAGAAGGGCATGTCAATGAAAGAAGTGCTTGATACTATCGGCCTTCCACAGGCAAATCGCGGCAGTGGAATATTAATACTTGAATTTCATTTGCGGGACGGTCACCGTTTATGGATTTATACAGACGGATTGATTATAGGGAACACATTTGATATTGTACATTCCGATTATCCTTATCAAACACATGAAGATTATTTGGAAAGAAAGTATAAAGAAAAAGATAGCGCTTTTGCCGTTACACCTTGGAACAACATGTGTGGCACAGCGGCAAACAGCCTGCCGGATGCAGCATAGGAGGCAGAAATGAAGAAAAAAGAAATCATTATAATATTTTTAGCTATCATTCTGCTTATATGTATTAACTCGCTGTATTTCATTGTGCCCGTAAGCTACGCAGGAACAGGCGCGAGTGATCCATTTGTTTTTGATCAACATAAGCTTATTCTGCCGACTGAAGCGCAGGCAAGTCAGGTAAAAAGCGGAATGACATATGAGGAAATACTGGATACTATCGGCCTTCCGCAGGTGAATTATGGGCTTGGGTATTCAATTGGGCGGACAAAGGTTGAATTCCATTTAAGGGACGGTCATCGTCTTTGGGTGGAGGGCTATGGTGATAATTTGGTTGTAACACATTCGGATTATCCGTATCAAACCTATGAGGATTATACAGAACGGCATAAAGAGCGAGAAGATGCCAATAATGAGCACATTGCAGATGGCTTGAATAAGTCTGAAACTGCATAAGGAGGCAAGAATGAAAAAGAAAAATATAATAATAATTGTTTCGGTTGCAGTTGTGCTTGCAGGTATCATAACGGCGTATTTTACAGTGCCCGTAAGCTATGCCGGAACAAGCGAAAGAGAAGCTGTGTATTCTGAGGTTTCCGAATTCAAACTTTTGCTGCCTGTTGAAGCGCAGGCCAGACAGGTTATGGAAGGAAACATGAACGACAAACAGATTCTGGACACGCTTGGATTGCCGCAAAGACAGTATGTGTTTTGGGGGGAACGGTCTGCAACCAGCATGACGGAATTTCATTTGCGCAGCGGACATCGACTGTGGCTCATATCGGGAAGTGACAGCGCCAAGCTCGGGGAAATAGCGCATTCCGACTTTCCCTTTCAGACCTATGAGAATTACAGGAAAAGCAAAGGGGTGGAATAAAAATGCGTATTAAAAAAATCACGGCATACATTGCGGCGGCTATGCTTGCCGTTTTGTTTGCGGGCGCTTTTGCAGGGTGTACAGGAGAAACCGTAAAAACAGCATATGAACCTATTGATGGAACCTGCGATTTTCTTAGTATTGGTAATTATAAAAGCTTCGAATTTGAAAAGTTTGCAACTGTACGCGCTGACCACGAAGAGGAAAAGACGGTAAGTATTCTGGGACAAAGCCTGACAGGAATGTATCGAGAGTCGCAGGTTCAGAATGGTACAAACGGGATAATTGATGAATATGAAGACCTTACCGATGCAGTGGAAAATGGCCATGTGGGCAACAGATTTTGGGTAACATATCCTGAAGGTAAGGTTTGCGGTGCGAATTTTGTCGAAGCCGTAAAGATATCGGAAAACGGCGAGCAAACTGCCGATGCCGCAAGAGCATTTTTGTCGGACTATGTGGATATGGAACGCTTCAAATTTGACAACTCGGAAGATTATGATGACGGCATAATGTACAGATTCAAGCTTAAGTCGCAGCCGGCTTATTCTGACAGTACGGAAAAGTGCCGGGTTAAGCTGGATTCGCAGGGCAATGTAAAGGAATTCTATTATGCTCCGTATAATACCGACTGGATGAAAAATGAAAACATCCGGCCCGATACCGAAGCTTTGCATCAGGCAGTGGATAAAATGGTTAAAAAGATATATTCGGGGTGCAGCGGTTTTGAATACAAGCTTTCCGAAGCCTCCACCATAGCGGCGGATAAAGACGGCAATCTTGTGCTTAGTTATCTTGTGCGTGTAACCGTAAACGGTAAGTATCACGACAATAGCGAGGGCTACGGCAGGTGCTATGCTTATACCGGATATAATATAAACGATTTTACAAACACGAACTGAAGATAACCCGGAACTGCTTTGCGCATTGCAAACATGCAATGCGCAAAGCAATACAGGATGCATAATATAAAGGAGAGGGGACAAGCATGAACATTAAACACGGTATCATAATTCTGATAACAGCAGCTTTGCTGTCGGTGCTGCTTTTTTCGGGCTGCATTGCACAAACTGCAGCGGGCAAATACGAAATTAAAACCGCAGAGGAAAACGGACATTATTACTTCGAATGTACCAACAGTACGCTCCCGGAGGGTTGTATCGAGTTTGGCGTAAGGTTTGCGGATATTGAGAGCATGCGGCTTTTTGTTAAAAACCCGAACGATTCGGAGCATCAGCCGATAAAACCTTCCGAACAATCCGCCTTGCGCTATTTTCTGGACGGACAAATATCACATATAAACGAAAACACCGTGCGCATAGAAATAATTGATCCGGCAAAGATCGCGCTTCCGGAATTCGGCGCACCGTGCCGGGTTATAAGCGCGGATTTGTTGGGGCTGTATTATACCGTTTGCTGCGATATAGGGGACAGGCGTGCGGATATTACGGTATATGATGCTTCGTGTGAAAAGTACGGGCAGCGGTATAAAACAGAGAAAGAAAGCTATCAAAACCTTTGCGATAAAAGCGGCGCGGTTAAGGAAACAAGAAGCATTGACGGCGTTCAGCGCGAGTGTATATCGTATAAGGGCGAATGGCGGGACGGTACAAAAGCCGATGTTCTTACGACATGGTACACAGTGGAGAAAAACGGTTATAAAGCGGAGGTCAGCAGAAGGGTTTCCGACGGCAATTTCGAAAGCATAGATATTTTTATTGCCGATGTCGGCGGCCGCAGCTGTGTCGTTCATTTATCAAACGGCAGCGACGCGCTTTTGTCCGATATTTCGGATATTTATTATCCGAAGTTTTCTTAAATAAAATGATAAGGCTTTTAAGCAAATAATAAATTCGGCTTATTGACAATGCGGAATTTTTGTGATAAACTCAAATTTTGATTTATAACATTATTGCGGCCGGATAAGGAGAAGCATACATATGAAAATGATGGCGGTAAGTGCAATAGCGCAAAGCGGCGCGGTTATGAGCGATATTCTGGAGGCCTCGGACTGGCTGTACAGTTTCTTTTCAAATATATCCTATCATCTTGAAAGCTCACGCTGGGGCAACCGTTTTCCGGTATTGCTGTGTGAATTTTGCGATCGTGGGTAGTGGAATACGATCATTTGGACAAGCTGGAGCGGGAGCTGGATGCCGCATACAGCGGTCTTGCACGCATTCCGGTGGAGGATGCAATATATGATATAAAAAATCCGGCGGCGCCCATACCGTGGGAAACCCTTCCCGAGGCGGAAAATGCCGGAATACGCCTGTGCGAGCCGTGGCTTACGGCCCGCACCGACGATTCCTTCTTTGATGTATTCCGCAAAAAAATACTTTTTGCCAAAGCACAGCATTCACGACTGTTCCTGCATGCCTTTATGCTGGAGGATGTGCACGCGCTTAATTCGGCCCCGCCGCAGCCGCGTCCGCACTCCTATTGGGAAATGCAGGATTAAAAAGCTTTGAGGCTGCATCAAACAGCCGTGACGGCACTGCGCCGGTTCTGTACGGTGTATGCGTGCGCACCCCGATATCGGGGTGCGCTTTTGCTTTTATCCGCCGCTGCATTACACTTGCGCGGCAGGACGACTTGTGGTAAAATATTAAACGGCGAAGGTTTTTCAAAAACGGAAAACCGAGCAAATATTGCACCGTAAAGCAGGAATATACCCTATTCAAACAAAGGAGGCTGCTATTGTGACAGAAGAAATAAGCAAGGTTATTGCAGCGCTGGAGCGCAATTCCATTAAAGGGCTGTACGCCGCGGACAGCGCCGAGGCCTGCCGGCTTGTGCGTGAATTGCTTCCCAAGGGAGCGGTTATTTCCAGCGGCGGTTCCGTGTCGCTTAGGCAAAGCGGCGTTTACGATATCATCACCGGCAGCGATTATAACTATCTTGACCGTACATCCGATCCCGAAGCCGTAAAAAAGGCTTTTACGGCAGACTATTATTTTATGGGCTGTAACGCCGTTACAGCGGACGGCGTACTTTATAATGTGGACGGCTATGCAAACCGCGTGTCCGCTTTGGCCTTCGGCCCGAGCCGCGTTATAATTATTGCGGGAACAAACAAAATAGTAAAGGATCTTGACGAAGCGGTGTACCGTGTCAAAACCGTAGCGGCCCCGCTTAACGCAAAGCGTCTGGGATGCGATACCTACTGCGCAAAAACCGGCAGATGCGTTTCCCTGCTTAAGGAGCATCCGCAGATGTCGGACGGCTGCGACAGCGAAAAACGCATTTGCTGCACCTATACCGTGGCGGCAAGACAGCGCATAAAGGACAGAATAACGGTAATAATTGTAAACGAGGAGTTAGGTCTGTAATGAGCGTTAAGGAAAGGTTTTTAAGATATGTTGCAATAGATACACAGTCGCAGGATAATGCCGGCTGCTATCCGAGCACCGAAAAGCAAAAGAATCTGCTTCGCCTTTTGGTTAAGGAGCTTAAAGAAATGGGGCTTAAGGATGCCGCCATGGATGAATGGGGCTATGTCACAGCCACCATTGAGGCCTCCGCTCAGGCGGAAAAGGATGCGCCGGTAATAGGCCTTATATCCCATGTCGATACCGCGCCCGACATGAGCGGGGCAAATGTCCGCCCGCGCGAGCTGCTCTATGAGGGCGGAGATATCCCACTTAACGGCGATGTCACAATGAAGCTGGCGGATTTTCCGTTTCTTGAACGCTTTAAGGGCAAACACCTTATAGTGACCGACGGCACAACTCTGCTGGGCGGAGACGATAAAGCCGGGGATGCAGAAGCCGCACTGCACGCCGCCGTAGGTGATGAAGGCCTTCTGCAGGGGGTGCAGGTGCATAGGCGTTCCCACGCCCTCGATGGTGACGATCTTGGCAAATTCCGGCACCGTCTTCATTTTCTTGACGCAGCTGCGGACGATCTTCCCGTCCAGCATCACGGAACACACGCCGCACACGCCGATGCCGCAGCCGATCTTCACACCGGTGAGACCGATGCGGCGCAGCACATCCGAAAGGGTGTCCTTTTCCGGATCGCAGACGATCATACGGTCTGCGCCGTTGATGTTCAGCCAAAGTTTACGTAGCTG
>OLRI01002505.1_pt1 | contig 12634 bp, 10 predicted proteins | sample 1672871 | NCBI WGS metagenome assembly OLRI01 (sample SAMEA3136732, study PRJEB25190) | human gut metagenome
CCGAAAGGACCGCTCCCAGCGACGTGCTCGCTTTGAGCATGCCGTTGTTCGTCGAGCTGTTCATGCAGATCATGATCGGCAACGTCAACCAATTCATGCTCGCGCCCCTCGGCACGCAGCCGGCTGCCGCCGTGGGCAACGCCTTGCAGATCCTCAACATCGTGACCATCACATTGTCGGCGATGGGGACGGCATCCACGGTGCTGGTGACCCGCGTTCTGGGAGGGTCGGACGTTGACCACTCGCGTTCTGTTTCCGAGATAGCCACCTTAGCGCTTGTGGCGAACGCGGTGTTGGCAGCCCTTATGACCGCGGTGCTGTTCGCGTTCTGGCCGCAGTTCTTCGCCTTGCTCAACATCGATCCAGCCCTGCATGGCATGGCCTCGTCGTTCCTTCTCGTGGTGGGTTCGACGACGATGCTGCAAGGCGTGTTCTTCGCGTTCACCGCCCTGCTGCGCGCCCATGCGCGCACGGGCGACGTGATGAAGGCGAGCTTGGCGATGAACGCCGTCAACATCGCGGCAAGCGCCGCGCTCATCGGCGGGGTGGGGGCGCTGCCCGCTCTCGGCGTGGAGGGCGCGGCGGCGGCGAACGTGGTGGCGCGCGTGGTGGGGCTGCTGGTCGCGCGCGGGCTCGTCAGGCGCAACACCGACGTGCGGATGAGCGTGTCGTACCTGCGGCCGTTTCCCTGGAGCACGCTCAAGCGGATGCTGGGCGTGGGCGTGCCCTCGTCCGGCGAGCAGATGAACTACGACCTGGCGCAAATCGTCATCCTGTCGTTCATCAACGTGCTGGGGACGACGGTGGTGACCGTGAAAGTGTACTGCTCGATGATCGCGGGCATCGCCTATCTGTACTCCATCGCATTGTCCCAGGCCACGCAGATCGTGTTGGGCTACCTGTTCGGTGCGGGGAAATTCGACGCCGTCGTGCGGAGGGTGTGGGCGGCCGACCTCATCGCCATCGTGCTGACCACCTGCGTGTCCGTTCTGATCTATGTGAACTCCGATGCTGTGCTCGGCCTGTTCACCGCCGATCCGCTCGTGCACGAACTGGGGCGGCAGGTCATGCTGGTGGAGGTGTTCCTCGGCGTGGGCCGTGCGCTCAACATTGTGATGGTGAAGGCCCTCATCGCGGTGGGCGACGTGAAGACGCCGGTGACGGTGAACGTGTTGTCATCGTGGGTGTTCGCCGTGGGTGGCGGTTACCTGCTGGGCATCGGCTTGGGATGGGGCATTGTGGGCATGTGGTTGGCCATGTGCGTGGACGAATGGCTGCGCGCGGGGTTCTTGCTCATCACGTTCGCACGCGGAGGATGGCGTCGTCGCGCGCTCGCGATGCGGGAGACCTCTGCGGCGGAGAAGCCGAAAGAGCCGAACGTGCAAAGCGTGCCCGTGCTCATGGCGCTCGCTGCGGACGACGACGGCGCGCTTGCCGACGGCGTGGTGGACGCCGTCTCCGAAGTCGCCCGCCAGCTTTGGTGAGAACTCCGGCCCAAGCAGCCCCGCGCCCGTCGCGCCCGCGCGCCGCTACGCCTCGAAATCGTCAGGGGCGATCTTCTCAAGGAACGTGCGGAACTCGGTAAGTTCCCGCTCGTCGATTCGGTCGCCCCCTTTTCGCTTGAGCACGTAGGGAAACGACGCGCGCTCAAGAACACTCTCTTCGATATAAAGGGGCGCTTTCTGCCGCACGGCCAAAGCCAGCGCGTCGCTCGGTCGGGCGTCGAGGTCGATGAGCCGATCATGCTGGCGCAAGGTGAGCCGCGCAAAGAACGTGGAGCCTTTCACGTCGTTGATGACCACATGGTCGATGCGTGCGTCGAGGTTGGTGAGCGCGTCGAGGAACAGATCGTGCGTCATCGGCCTCGAGAAGCGCGCGTGCTCCAAGGCGATTCCCATTTGGGTGGCTTCGTTCATTCCAACCCAGATGGGAACGATGCGGAACTTCCCTTCTTGCGTCACATCCTCCATAGGCTGCAACACGATGATCGATGGTGCTGGGGCGGTGGAAACGATGAGCGTTTGTACATTCACGGGCACCATGACGGCTCCCCTTTCGCAAAAGCGGTGCGTTGCAGACTGATCGGAAACCCTGCGGCTGTTTCGTCGTTCGATTATAGCGCTCATCCGTTTGTCGCGCCGGTGCCCTTTTTCTACCGGATGACTCTTTTCAGAAGCTTTTCGAGCTTTCGGTACGCCTCGCTTTTCACATCCTTTTCAGTGACGAGGCACAAGGGGATGGCCTTGGCGGTGCGCTCATCCAAAGGTACCGTCGTGGTGTGCGGCAGCATCTCTCCCAGCATCGGCACGTTCAGCATGAGAAACACGCCGTGCTCCTGGTAGAACAATCGGGGCATATCTTCTTCGTTGGGTTCGATAACCCTCTCGAGCAATCCTTCGCGACGATAGGTGACTACGATTGAATTGTTGAAATGGTCGAACGTCTTCGAGGCGAGCACCGGATAAGGCTTGAGTTCGTCGAGCGCTATCGAAGCGCGGTTGGCAAGCGGGTGGTTGTTCGCCATGCACGCGCCTACGGGCATGGTGCCCGCGATAAAGCAGTCGTGCTCGCCATCGTCGAGCGTCCCGATCGTGATGATGGCGTCGCATTCCCCTCGAGCAAGTGCGGCGATTCCCTCTTCCCCGGTGCCGAGGTCGACGCGTGCTTTCGTGTGCAAATACCTTTCGAAGAACAGGGCTAGTTTCTCACGAGCGCTTTCGTTGTCGCTGAACGCGGGAGCGACAAGGAGCAAGGCGAGCTGCGGGTCGTTCGGATTGCTGTCGGACATGTTTTCCAGCTGAGAGAAGGACTCGCATACGGGTTTCGCCTTCTCGAGGAACTGCTTCCCGAAAGCGGTGAGTTTGATGCCCTGCGGTATGCGTTCGAACAAAGGAGCGGGAAGCTCTTTTCTCAAATCCGACAAGGCTTTCGACATCGCTTGGGTGGAAATGCCCTTCTCACGCGCTGCAGCCGACATGCTTCCGAGTTGTGCTGCTGAAACGAAATAGGAGATTTGCTTGATGTTCACGGCACCTCCTTTTTTGTATGCGTTTCGTTCATAGGGTATCACGATCAACCGCTCGGACGCCATGCGAAGGTACCGCAAAGGGCATGACGATCCGTTGCCAATCGCAGCTGCCGATAGAAGATAGCGCTGAAAGGTTGAAAACTCGGCATAATTCTTTTAAAAACACCTTGACCTTCCAAAGGTATTTGAGGTAAGGTAGCTGAGCACTTTTTTTGGGCCCGTAGCTCAGTTGGTTAGAGCGCACGCCTGATAAGCGTGAGGTCGCTGGTTCAAATCCATTCGGGCCCACCATTTTTTTTTGCGATAAACGCTCCACCGTGAGCCGAGTTTGCCGGTGGAGCGTTTATTACTGTCTGGGGCGGTTTGCCGCCATGCAGTTGGGGCATTAGCTCAGCTGGGAGAGCGCGGGCTTTGCAAGCCTGAGGTCAGGGGTTCGATCCCCCTATGCTCCACCAACATTTCAGCAGGTCAAACATTGATTGTTTGGCCTGTTCTTTATTTTGGTCATCGTCAAAATGCAATTTGCGGGTTATAGGACAAAAAGCGAGCGGGCGCGGTGAAAATCCTGTATTTGAGGGCCCTTTCGCAAGGAGTGTTTCATGTGAAACATCCGGGTTGTAGGCAGGCATCCCTCGCGCAGACGCGGAAAGGAACCTCGCGATCCGGATGGTTCGGCCTCTGGCGCTCTCAGTGCTCCTGGTGTTGCCGTCGCCTTCGAGCATTGTTCCTTCTCGTCGCATTCGGTCGGCGCACTCTCCCTGCGCGTACATTCTGTGTCGCGCTTCGGGGCATCTCGGTTCTTCGCTGCGCGACGTGGTAGTATACGGATTCGGAACGATCGACGACACACGGGGAGCCATGAACCGAACGGAAGCGCTGCGCATCTTGGGGCTTGACAACGATGCGACGGCTGACGATATCAAGGCCGCGTACAAAGAGACGGCGCAGATACTGCATCCCGACCGCTTCGCCGGCAACAAGAAATTGCAAGACCGTGCGACCGAGCAATTCAAGAACCTCCAAGAAGCCTACGAGTATCTGACGAAGGGCCGCGGATCGCGCACCTCATCGCGCTCGGGTTCGGGTTCAGGTGCTTCGCACGCGCGCCCGCGCACCGTCGCAAGCGATCTCGAGGCGCGCTTGGCAGGCATCGCCGCCGCGCGCACGCAGTTGGTGAAGCAGCGCGATGCGGTGTACGACGAGCGCCGCAACGGCATCGCCATGGCCGCCATCGGCGGGCTCGTGGCGCTGTTCGCGGGGCGCCGCCCTGTCGGCATCCTCGGCATCGTGGCCGCCATCGCCACCACGGCGGCGGTGTGGGGGATCGTGCAGGTGGTGTCGTCCCAGCGCACCATCGCGACGCTTGACGAGCATATCGCGGCGCTCAACAAGGAGGAGCGCCGGCTTTCCCAAGAACTGGACGACGAGGAATAGGAAGCAACCGTGAAGCAAGAGAACATCCGCAACGTGGCCATCATCGCGCATGTCGACCACGGCAAAACCACCATCGTGGACCGTCTGCTGTACACCAGCGGCGTGTTCCGCGAGAACCAGCAGGTGGAAGAGCGCGTGCTCGACAGCAACGACCAGGAGCGCGAGCGCGGCATCACCATCCTGTCGAAGAACATCTCCGTCACCTACGACGGCGTGAAGATCAACGTCATCGACACGCCGGGGCATGCGGATTTCGGCGGCGAGGTGGAGCGCGTGCTGAACATGGCCGACGGCGCGCTGCTCATCGTCGACGCGTTCGAGGGTCCCATGCCGCAGACGCGCTTCGTGCTCAAGCATGCGCTTGAGCTGGGATTGCGCATCGTGGTGGTGGTGAACAAGATCGACCGCCCCGGCTCGCGCCCCGAAGAGGTGGTGGACGAGGTGTTCGACCTCATGGTGGAGCTGGAAGCTTCCGACGAGCAGTTGGACTTCCCCGTCATCTACACGAGCGCCATGAACGGCTACGCGCGCTTCGATCCTGCGGACGACAACATGAACATGCTGCCCTTGCTCGACACCATCCTCAAAGAGGTTCCCGCGCCCGACTGCGAACCGGCCGGCCCGGTGGCGCTGCAGATCTGCACGGTGGACCATTCGAGCTTCGTGGGGCGCATCGGCGTGGGACGGCTGTTCAGCGGCACCATCCACAAAGGCGAGCCGGTGCTCGTCATCAAAAACGACGGCACGCGCTACAACACGAACATCAAGCAGGTGTTCACGTTCGAGGCGCTGGGCAAGAAGGAGCAGCAGGAGGTTCACGCGGGCGACATCGTGGCCGTGGTGGGCGTGGAGGACGCCGACATCGGCGATATGGTGACGAGCCGCGAGAACCCGGTGCGCTTCGACCCCATCCAGGTGGAGGAGCCCACGATGGCCATCGTGTTCGAGGCGTCCACGAGCCCGCTTGTGGGCCGCGAGGGCGAGATCGTCGGCGCGCGCCAGCTCAAAGAACGTCTCATGCGCGAGAAGGAAAGCAACATCTCCATGCGCATCGAGGAATTGGAGGACAAGTCGGGCATCGAGGTGGCCGGACGCGGCGTGCTGCACCTGTCGGTGCTGATGGAGACGATGCGCCGCGAGGGCTTCGAGTTCCAGGTGGGCCGTCCGCGTGTGCTCATCAAGACCGACGAGCAGGGACGCAAGCTCGAGCCCATCGAGGAGGCCACGGTGGACGTGCCGAGCGAGTACGCGGGCAAGGCCATCGAGGTGTTCGGCGGCGCGGGCGGCGAGATGGCCGACATGTTCCAGCGCGGCGATCAGACGCATCTCGTGTTCAAGATTCCCACGCGCGGCACGATGGGTCTGCGCACGCGCCTCTTGAACGCCACGCGCGGCGAGGCCACGATGTTCCACCATTTCAGCGAGTACGGCGCGTATCGCGGCGATTTCGCCGGCCGCAAAAACGGCTCGATGATCTCGATGTCCACCGAGAAGAGCGTCGCGTACGCGCTTGACACGTTGCAGGAGCGCGGCAGGCTGTTCGTGGGTCCCGGCGAAGACTGCTACGAGGGAATGATCGTGGGCGAAAGCGCCAAGGAAGGCGACATGGTGGTGAACATCGCCAAGTCGAAGCAGCTGGGCAACCAGCGCTCCTCGGGTGCCGACAAGGCCATCCAGCTGACGCCGCCGCAGACGTTCACGCTCGAGGAGGCGCTTGAGTACATCGAGGATGACGAATTGGTGGAGATCACCCCGAAGAGCGTCCGTTTGCGTAAGCGCATCCTGTCGGCCACCGAGCGCAAGAAGGCCGCCAAGAAATAGCGCCGCCCCATAAGAGCTGAAACTCCCGCACCCCTCTTTCGCTGACGATGCGCACGTGTTCGCAGCGGGGAGGGGTGCTGGCTTCAAGGTGGGTTGCCAGCGTGGCCTCCGGAGGCGGGAGGCGGCGCCAGGGCAATTCCGAAGTTCGGTCTATGAATCGAAAGTGGATATATTGCGCATCAAGACAACCCCATTTCACGCGTGTGCGAAAATACGGCGCAAGTAACATCACGTGCGACGATCCGCAGGTTGCGCAGATGGTGGTTCGCGGGCGGCGCATGATCGAGGGAAGGGTCATATGAAAAAGTCTCACATCATGAAAGCCGTGTGCGCCGTTGGGTTGTCGGCTGCATGCGTCTGGAGCCTCGCTGCCTGCACAAGCGGCGATCAGGCGTCGGGCGATAGCGGGGCTGTGGCGGCTACGGTTGGCGACGTGCCCATTTCCGAGGACACGGTGACCAAGTACATCGAGAGCATCCGCTCCCAAATGGGCGTGACCGATGAGGATTCGTGGGGCAACTGGCTTGCACAGAACGGCTACACGCCCGAATCCGTGCGCGAGGAAGTGGTCAACTCTTATGTTCAGCGCGAGCTTATCAAGAAGGGTGCCGATGAGCGCGGCATCACGGTTGACAGCACCGAGGTCGATGGATACGTCGATCAGATGAAGCAGAACTACGACACCGACGAGAAGTGGCAGGAAGCGCTCACTCAGGCCGGTATGACCGAGGACGAATATCGTTCCGAAATCGAACTGCAGTTGAAGAACCGGGGGCTTTTGGAGTCGTTCGCTTCCGACGAGGAGCCTTCCGAAGAGGATCTGCTGCAGTACGCGCAGATGTACGCCACCACGTACGACGGTGCGAAGCGCTCTTCCCATATCCTGTTCGATTCGGGGGACGAGGCCACGGCACGGGAGGTGCTCGACAAGCTGAACGCCGGCGAGCTCGACTTCGCCGAAGCGGCCAAAGAATACTCCAAAGACGGCAGCGCTTCGGATGGCGGCGACGTGGGCTGGGACAAGACTTCCAGCTTCGTGGAGGAATATCAAACGGCTCTCGATGGGCTTGAGAAAGACCAGATGAGCGGTTTGGTGACGAGCACGTACGGTATCCATATCATCAAGTGCACCGACGTGTTCACCGCGCCTGAGGAAGTGACGAGCCTCGATCAGATTCCGTCTGACTGGGTGGATTCCATCAAGTCCTCCCTGAAGTCCCAGAAGCAAAACGAGGCGTACCAGCAGTGGCTTGAAGAGTACAAGGAGAGTTCCGACGTGGTGATCAACCCCATGCCGGAAGGATTGCCCTACGCGGTCGATATGTCGAAATACCAGACCTCTGACGATGCCGCTGCCGAAGATGGATCGGACGAAGGTTCTGACGCTTCGAACGAGTCCGGCGAGAATGCCGATGCCGCGGCCGATGCTGCCGATGGTGCTGCCGATGGCTCTGAGGCCGGTGAATCCACTGGCGAATCGTCCGACAACGCAGAAGATGCGGACGCGTCGGCTGACGACGCCGCGAACGGCGAAGGACAGCCTGCCGAGGGAGCGGAAGGATCGAGTTCGTTGTCCGAGTAACGGACGCGAAAACGAAATGCTCGCTGCACGCGAGAGGCATTGGGCGGGGAACCGGCGGTTCCCCGCTTTTTCATGGAAAGGATGATCGGTGGATACAAACAGGGAAGCACCTCCTTTTTTGCAGTTGCGCGACGCTACGGTGGTGCGCGCGGGAAAGCCGATTCTCGAGGTCGGCTCTTTCTCGCTTGCCGAAGGGGAGAGCGTTGCTTTGCTGGGGCCGAACGGTTCCGGTAAATCGACGTTCGTCAAGCTCGTCACACGTGAGGTGCTTCCGTTGCATCGAGACGAGCCGCCTGTGCGTTTCCAGGGAAATCCTCGCGCCATGCTTTCCCAAGTGAAGGCATGCGTGGGCGTGGTTTCCTCGTCGATGCAGGATCAGATAGCCGTGCACCTTCGTGCGGTGGACGTGGTCGCGGGAGGGCTGTACGGTTCGCTCGGCGTCCCGGCCCGCGCACAGGACGCAGACGGGGCACGCGAGCGGGCGCTGGCTTCCATGTCTCTGATCGGCATCGCTGGTTTGGCCGAACGCGACATCATGACGCTGTCCACCGGTCAGGCTCGCCGCGTGCTCATCGCTCGCGCCCTTGTGCACGATCCGCGCATGCTCGTGTTCGACGAGCCCTGCACGGGGCTCGACCCCGAAGGCATGTATTACGTGCGTTCGAGCATGCGCTCGTTGGCCCGCGCAGGAAAGGGCATCGTGCTGGTCACTCATTACCCCGAGGACATCATCCCCGAAATCGACCGCGTCGTGCTGCTCAAAGATGGCCGGATACACGCCGACGGAACGAAACGCGAGCTCATCACGGACGAGGTGATGAGCGAGCTGTTCGAGGTGCCTTTGCGCGTTCGGCGCGAGGCGGCGTCGGCATCGGCGATGGGTCCGCTTTCGGGGGTTGATTCAACTTCGGGCCAAGGGGTGTCTCGTGGAGAGGATGCGAGAGAGGAGTATTTCTCGCTTGTGAGCGCGTATGAGCTGTTGTATACTATGTAGCTGCTGCATGGTCGGATGGGACTGTGCGCCTGTCGGAGACGCGGAGAGATGTCCGAGCTGGCCGAAGGAGCACGATTGGAAATCGTGTATACGCCAAAAGCGTATCTGGGGTTCGAATCCCCATCTCTCCGCCACTGAACGACAGGCTCGGCATCGCCCCTACGGAAGGGTGGCAGAGCGGTTGAATGCGGCGGTCTCGAAAACCGTTTCACCGGTAACCCCGGTGACCAGGGTTCGAATCCCTGCCCTTCCGCCAGTTGATCGAAAGCGCCTACGGCTCACAGCCTCGGCGCTTTTTTCGTATCCTGGGTTCGATCATGGGATTGGAGGGTTGTAGGACGCAAAGCGGGGGTCTGCTCTGGTTGTTCACTGGCGGTATTCGACTGTCGTGTGGAGTTCTCCCCACGCAGCCTCCGATTCGCGTTTGTCCGGATTGGATGGAAAACAGTCCCGCCTTCGCCGAGGTTGCCGCCGAGCGCCCGACCGGTTCAGGTGCGAAGGAGCCGAGTGAGGTGCCCTTGTGTTTCACGTGAAACACAAGGCTTGTTGCTTCGTGGCTTTAGCCTGCTCTCCGCGCCGCAGGGGCAAGAGGCTGCAAACCACCCGCTATACGGATGGCCATGATTGATCCCCTCCTTACTATACTTATTCATGAATAATATAAATATATTGTTTTACCAGGTAAAATAATTAATCAATGAATTATTTTGAATAATAGGTTGCATTATACTGGCAAGGCGTATAGTGGTGTTCGTACGAAGCGATGCATGAGAGAAGGAATCCAGTATGAACGAATCGACCAAGACCCTTGCCCAACTGAAGAAAGCCAGCAAGCTCGTTCGCCTTGCGTTTCGCAAGAACGGTCCGAAAAGCTTCAAGCGCGGGCAGGGCGCGCTGCTCAACGCGCTGGTGGAGCACGATGGGATCACCCAGCGTGAACTTGTGTGCATCCTCGGCTTGAACCGCGGCGACCTCAAGGACATCGTGAAGAAGGCCGCCCGCAACGGCTATGTGACCATCGAGGACGTCAACGAGAAGCGCACGTACGCGGTGAAGCTGACCGACGAGGGACGCGCCGTTGCCGAGAAGCGCGTGGCCGCGAACGACAAGACGGCTGACGATATCCTCTCCTGCCTGTCGGATGAGGAGATCGCCCAGCTTAACGCGCTGACCGAGAAGATCATTCTCTCGCTGAAGGACAAGGGCATCAACGGCAAGAAGAAAGGGCGCAAAGCGCACGAGTGCCGCTGCCGCTAGCCGAACGTGGCCGGGAGCCTCATGAGGGTGTGCTGCTTGCACGTTTGAAACTTTGTCAAGTGCGGAATGCGAAAGCGCCCCGTCCGTATGCGAGTTTTGCGAGCACGTGGTTTTATCGGCGCGCCGACGTTCGGGTTCAGTAAGGCTCTTTGCGGCGAGACGCCAGGGTCTTATCGAATCCGTCGACGCGCACATGCTTGCGAGGCGCGATTTCTGCAGGGGTACGCCCATGATCGCCGCCCAATTAAGCTGTCTGGCCGCTTTTCCTCCCCGATGTTTCACGTGAAACATCGGGGCTTTCTTTTTGTGCCTTGGTGCGACCTCTGCGCAGTGTTCGTTGATGGTTGCTGGTTCCTTTGCGAAGCGACGATGATACGCGGATGTTGTGGCATTTCTGCATCCTGGCTTTTCCCGTGTTGGAGCGTTTTTTGACCTGCTCTCCCCAACTGAATGTTTCACGTGAAACATTCGGCTCCGTCTTTGCGTTTCCCACCTCTGACGAGATGCCCTTTCGCTCTTGAGTCATTTTTCGGGCTTTTACGTGACGCGCTTTCAGATTAACTCTTTTCGATGTGCCCTTCGTCCGCCGCCCCCGTGCGTCGTGCGCTTCCCCTTGGCTGCTCTAGACGGTTCCCTTCGACGTTGCGACGGCCAGACCCTGCGCATTTTTGAAGATACGCCGAATAACCCAAACGCTTCGCCGTTTGCCACCTGCTCAGGCTCTACACTGGTCGGGAACGAAAATGCCCCGCGCATTCGGGCGCTCCGATGAAAGGATAAGGCAATGGCCGATCGCATGGTGGAAAGCTCCGACGTCGAGGTGCCGGAGATTCCCGAAACGCTTGAGAAGGTGCTGCTCTTCACGTTGGAAGAAGCCAAAGAGAAGATGGAGCATGGCGAGGACGTGGTGCCTTTCACGGCGCTCGTGGTGAAGGAAAACCTGTTCATGGAAAGCCATCCGGGGGAATCGGCCGACGAATGCTTCAACTTCGCGCGGCACACGGTGGAGCACGCGCGCGGTGCCGAGGCGTACGCGTTGTGCTATGACGGCTACATCGAGGTGGACGACGGCGAGAAAGACGCGCTCATCGCCGAGGGCGGTGTGCCGGGCGGCGATCACGGTTACGCCGTGGGCTACCTGTACGAAGTCGGCGAAGACGGTGCGGTGACGTTTGAAACGGAGCCTGCCTACATCGGCGAAGCGCCGAACTTTATGATCGCTCTGCAGAAGGCCGATTCCTATAGCGACGACGAGATCGATGCGAAGTACCTTGACGGGGAAGAGTCCGAGGGCGAGCCAGGGGAGTAGCGAACATTCCTCCCGTACGATGTTCAAGCGCCGCAGCTTTCGGGTTGCGGCGCTTTTTTGTATGCGCGCGCATCGGTCGCTGGTTGTCGTGTCCGTGTCGGCCATGGAAACGCAGCGAATGGGGGAGATGAGCCTTTTGGACGGTGCGTGCCTGATCGGGAGAGTGCTTTGCCAGATGGGACGGGCGAATGTCGAACGCTGTCGAAGAGGCGGGAAAGTTTTCGGACACGTTAGTTGGCGACATCCTCTTTCACGACGGATCGGCGTTGGACATGTGCGAGGATCGCGCAAGAGGCGCGTTGGAAGTGTGTTGGAAGAGGCGGGATATGCGCTTTCCCTGTGTGAGAAGCATGTTGGAATCACGGAAGAACGACGCGTTTCTGCGTTGGACGCACGCCATGTCCCTGCAAGAATCGGTTGCTATGATGGTTCCACGATGTTCGGCACGTCAGCTGGGCAGAGGCAAACTCCGACGGACTCGTTCGGTGCTCGCATTCCTGCGCAACCAACCGCGAGGAGCGCTGCGCTGCATGCGGGTCCGTCGGAAGCGGCGAGGGCAGATGCCGTTCGCGCTGGGCAATGGAGTGTGACGAAACGGTGAAAAAAGGCGTTCGATTGGGTTGGGCTGCTTCGACCTGCGCTTTTTTGCTAGAATAGTCAGGCTAATCCTGCCCCGGTGTTTGCCTTCACCAGCCCGGGGCCGTCAAGTCCAAAGGAGGTGAGCTGATGAAGGCTTACGAACTGCTGTTTTTTGTCGCTCCGTCTACCGACGAGGAAACCCGCACCGCTGTCATGAAGCGTATCGAGACGACGATCTCCGACGCCAAGGGCACGGTTGACAACGTCGACAACTGGGGCAAGCGCAAACTCGCTTACGAGATCAACGGTCTGACCGATGGTGACTACACCCTCGTCGATTTCCATGCCGATCCCGCTGACGTCGCCGAGCTCGATCGTATCCTGCGCATTACCGACACGGTGGTGCGCCATATGATCGTCAAGCGCACGGATCGCGACTAAGGAGACGTTTGGGACCTGGGCGCATGCCCGGGTTCGGCATGAGAAGAGGTGGGCTACATGAGCATCAACCGAGTGATTATCAGCGGGAACCTGACGCGCGACCCCGAGCTGCGCTCCACGGCGGGCGGCATGCCGGTGCTCGGCTTCGGCGTGGCGGTGAACGACCGCCGCAAGAACCAGCAGACCGGC
>OLRI01002507.1_pt1 | contig 12617 bp, 13 predicted proteins | sample 1672871 | NCBI WGS metagenome assembly OLRI01 (sample SAMEA3136732, study PRJEB25190) | human gut metagenome
TTAATAAAACCTTGAACCGTCATAATACTAATAAATGCTATAAATAAATTTAGACAAATCAAATAAACTTCATAAAATTTTTCTACACCATTAATATTTACAAAAATCATTACAGCTAAAATTATTACACTGAAAAATGCAAATTTAGAATCAAATGGGGTCATGAAATCATCTGAATTTCTATCAAATTTATATACTCTTTTAGATAAAAACGAATAACCCAAAGCACAAAATATAAAAGAAATTCCAAAAGAAACTGAAGGATAAATCGTCATCATTTTATTCACGAAAACCTCAACACTTTCTATATTTAAAACTTCTTTATAATTAGGATAAGATTCTAAAAATTCAGTCATAACTTTTAAAAATTTTTCATAAGAATTTGCATTTAATTTTAAAAGCATGAAATCACTTACTATAAGAATAGCCATAGCAAAAGCACTTCCAAGTAAAATAACATATCCGTCTTTATTGGCATCCATACCTTTTATCATTATAAAAGAAATAAAAATAGGTATTAATGAAGTAAAATTCCCCAAAACAAATAAAGATAAAACAAAAAACAGTCCGGAGAATAAAACATAAGTCCTAAAGTTCGATTTCTTATATAAAATAACCATAGGCACAAAACTTAATAAATTTAAAATAGGAAATAAAATCATTCCTACTGCTAAAAAATAATATAAAAATACTTTTCTATCTTGCATTTTATACCTCTATATCAAAATCATTTTTTAATAAAATATTCCTCAATGCTTTATGAAAAATCTATATTTATTTTAAGGCATAAAGGTACCTTTATTATATCATATTTCCGTTTATAAATAAATGCGTTGTAAATTTAATTTTGACAAAGAAAAACAGCAAATCTTTCGAATTGCCGTTAAAAATTTTTTATCTATATTTTTTCATTAAATATTTAAGTTTTGGAGTTTCAATAACTTCATCAATTTCAAAACCAACTTTAGTATAAAGATTTTTTGCATTTTCATTAGAATCAAAAACATTTAAAGAAATACTTTTTATACTTTCATCTTTAAAAATCAAATCTATAAAACCTCTTATTGCCTCTTTTCCATAACCCATTCCTTGCTTTTTAGGATTTATTATAATTCTACCAATGTGTATATTATCTTTTTCAACTCTTATTTGCTGAATTATTCCCAAAAATTCATCTTCATTGAATATAGAAAATACATTTTCCATTTCTTTAATTTTATCATAAGTCAATGGATAAGAAATTCTTAGCCCCATCCACTGCTCTTGAAAAGTCTCTCCTCTATCATTTGACCATTGACATAATAGAGTAGCATTTTCTTTTATTAATCCTCTTTCAAATCTAATATTCATATAAAGCCTCGATTAGTAATAATTTTTATTTTCTATACAAATAGTTTTCTGCTTTAGATTTAATATATTTATTTCTAAAACTAATAGCGATAATTAGAGGTAAAATAATAAGAGGCAAAGAAACTGATACTCCTGCAATCGCTAAAATTTTATATTGACCTCTACCATGTAAATCTTTACTCATTCCATTTAAAATATCAGCAAAATAATTTAAAATTGCCCCATTATTTATCATTGATAACAAAATGAACTCTACAATAACTAATCCTATAAGTATAAGGGCTGTCCACTTTGCAGCAACATTACATATCTCTACTTTTTTCTCTATATTTATATCTTCTGCATTTTTAATATTCTTAAACCATTTTTTTGCTCTTTCTTCTTTTGTCATATCTGATTCTCCTGTAAATTTATATTTCATATATCCTAAAGTTTTAGTATTGCAATAACTTCATCCCCATCCATATCACCATTTTCTACGAAACCAAAGGAACGATACAGTTCTCTAGCTATTTTATTATCGGGTTCATAAGACAACCAACAATATTCCGCTTTACCACAAGGAAAAGATTTAATAAAATCTAAAGCAAGTAGTATAGCTTCTTTTCCAAAACCTTTTTGTTGATAAGTTTCATCAATCATCAAACGCCAAAGATTATAATTTCCCTTTGCTATATTTGGAACATTTTCCCAAGTTTCATCCACATCATAACCAATCATTAAAAAACCAACAGGTATATCGTCATCATAGATTCCAAATGGAAAAGCAACTCCCTTTGCAGTAATAGTTAAATATGCTTCAATAATGCTTACATCATTAGATGCAACAAAATTTTTTTGCGATTCAGATACCTTTAATTTAAGTATTTCCCATATATTTTTTCCATTTATTTTTTCTAAATGAAGCATAACTTCCTCCAACTTTTTAGTTATTTTATAATTATTATATCATAAAAAAATAGCATATTTATATAATACGAAAAGTTTTTACAAAAAAAGGAGAACATCTTAAAAGATGTCCTCCTTCTAACAACAATCTCTACTGTATTTATTTTTCTTATCTCTTATTATCTAAAAGTCTTTGTAAATTGAATTATTTTAATTCTTCTCTTCTCTTTCTTCTAAATACTGAAAATAATGCTGTTCCTGATAATCCCAATAATACTGTGTATAGTGCTGAATTACTTCCTGCTCCTGTCTTTGGTATTCTTGGTTTTGGTGTCCTTACATTTGTTACTACAAATCCTTCTTTTGCATTTCCTGTTATTACACTCTTATATCCATTTCCTACCGCTTTTTCCTTAACTGTATATTCTATTTTCTTTCCATCTTTGTATTCGTCAAGGTCTGTGAAACTTCCTGTCCAGTTGTTTTCTTTTGTTAATACAACTTTCTTTCCTGTTTCTTTTCCATCTGCTAGTAATTCTATTGTTACACTATCAGGTCTCTTCTTATCTTGGTCATTATTATCTTTCCAAGCCTTTGTTACTTGTACTGATGTCTTTCCTGGTGTGTATTTGTTCTTAACATTGTATCCTTCTACTTCTGTTGTATAACCTTCTACCTTTTCTTCTACGATTGTGTAGTTGATTAATTCTCCATTTTCATATTTGTCAAGATTTTCAAATCTCCATTTCCAGCCATCTTTTTCAGTAACTTTCTTTGTAGCTACTTTTGTTCCGTTCTTTAATAGATTTACTGTTATTTCTGTTGGTCTCTTTCCGTCTTGGTTATTTGCATCATCCCAAGTCTTACTTCCTTCTACAAATGTCTTTTCAGGTTCTCTTGTATTTGTTACTGTAAAGCCTTCTTTTGCACTTCCTGTAACTTTACTTTCGTATCCATTTCCTACAGTTTCTTCTTTTACAGTATATTCTATTTTCTTTCCGGCTTTATATTCGTCAAGGTCTGTGAAACTTCCTGTCCAGTTATTATCTTTTGTTAATGTTACTGTCTTATCTGTTGCTACTCCATCAGCTATCAATCTAACTGTTACTATTCCAGGTCTTACTCCGTCTTGGTTATTTTTATCTTCCCAAGCCTTTGTTACTTTTACTGATGTCTTTCCGGGTGTGTATTTGTTCTTTAGGTTATAGCCTGTTATTTCTTTTTCATAACCTTCCACTTTTTCTTCATCTATAGAGTAAGTGATTTCTTTACCATTTTCATATTTTGGTAATCCTTTGAATTCATACTTCCACTTATCATCTGCACCTTTTATAACTTCTTTTGTTTCTACAACTTCAGGTGCTTTATCTCCAACTTTTTTAATTAATTTAACTTTAATTGATGTTGGTCTCTTTCCGTCTTGGTTATTTGCATCGTCCCAAGTCTTTTCTCCTGATATATCTACTGTTTCCGGTGTATGTGTATTAGTAAGATTATAACCTGATAATGCTCCTACATAACCCGCTACAGCTTCTTCTTCTATAGAATAAGTTATTTCTGTACCTTTTTCATATCTTGGTAAACCTTTGAATTCATATGTCCACTTCTTATCAGTACCTTCTCTGACTTCTTTTGTTTAAAAGTAAATAAAAACATAATTAAATTTGTAATTATTGAATATCCAGCAAATTCGTTATTGCCTATTCTAATAACAATCATATTGAAAATAATGACAAAAATAGTTCCGTCAAAAATTTCCTGTATCATAATAGGAAAAGCTAATTTAAAATGATTAAATCCATTTATAAAATAGCTTTTTAGTAATTCAAATTTTAATTTTAATTTATTTTTCAATACAAAAATATAAATTAAAAGATTTACAAACATTGAAAAAACTGTACTAAATCCGACCATAGTTATTCCAAGTTTTGGAAAACCGAATTTTCCAAGAACAAACAAATAATCTAAACCCAGATTTAAAACTGAAGAAATAGTAGATCCTATTAAAATCCATTTTGTCATATTTGAAATTCTAAAATACGCCCCAAATGTAAATAAACATAGTTGTAACAAGACACAAAAACTCATAGGATACGAAAACAAAATACCTTGTTTCAAAGTTTCTCCGGACAAATTATAGAATATTTTTAAAAAATATGTTTTTCCTATCAACATTAATAATAAGAATATAATTCCCATAAAAATATTTATAGCAAGAGATGAAAAAAATTCATAATTTAAACCTTTTTCATCTCCTTGTCCCAGTTTTTCTCCAAGTTTTGTATTTATAATTATTGCAGTCGCCCCTAAAACTCCACTTATTGTATATAATGTTGAAGAAATCAAATTTACCGCATTAAATGCAGGTGTTGAAACTCTTGCAACGATAGCAATATCGGATAACTCCAAAATATAACTTAAAATAAAATTTACCATAAGTGGAAAAGCGAATTTGTTAAGTTCTAATCTTTTATTTTTCATTTTTCTTTTTCTTTAAATCAATCTCAAAATCGCAATTTTCATCGGAACATTTTAGTGCATGTTTAAATCTGTTTTTAACTTCAACTAAGAATTTTCCACATTTTTCGCATTTTTTATCAGCTATCGGTTTATCCCAAATTGCATAGTCACATTCAGGATAATTTTCACAACCGTAAAACACTTTTCTCTTTTTGGATATTTTTTCGATTATTCTTCCGCCACATTTAGGGCATTTTACTCCAGTATCTTTAACTTCCTTTTTTATATAATTACAATCAGGGAAGCCGCTACAACCGATAAATCTACCGAATTTTGTCTTTTTGATAACCAAATTTTTACCACATTGTGGACATTTTTCGTCAAGAACTTCATCTTTTATTTTATAATCCTCTGAATCCCCCTCAGACTTTTTCAAAAAGGTCTCAAAAACAGCATAGAAATCCGAAATAACTTTTTTCCAATCCTTTTTATTTTCAGCTATTTCATCAAGTTTTTCTTCCATTTCCATAGTGAATTTTTCATTTATAATTGTTTCAAAGTTGGAAACTAAAAACTTATTAACATTTTTCCCTAAATCCGTTGGGGAAATTTTTTTATTCTCAATTAAAATATAAAATCTGCTTGTCAAACTGTTTATAATACTTGCATAGGTACTTGGTCTTCCAATTCCGTTTTCTTCAAGTTTTTTAACTAAAGTAGCCTCTGTAAAATTGGCAACCGGTTTTGTAAAATGTTGACTTTGTTCTATTTTTTCAGCTTTTATCACATCTTTAACTTCTAATTTAGGCAATGGTTCATCTTTTATATCACTTGAAGTATATATTTTTGAAAATCCGTCAAACAAAGTGTATCTTCCATTTAATTTATAGATACAATTATTTGAATTTAAAACTATTTGAGTACTTTCGTAACTTTCAGCTTTCATTTGAGAAGCTACTGTTCTTTCCCAAATCAATTTATATAGTTTATATTGATTTGCAGTTAAATAGCTTTTTATTTTTTCAGGACTTCTAAAAATACTACTTGGTCTAACACCCTCATGAGCATCTTGTGAATTTTTTTTCTTTAAATTGTATTCATTTCCTTTACTTGCATAGTTTTTCCCATAATTTTCGGTAATGTACTCGATAGCCTCTGCAACTATTTCTGATGAAATTCTAGTTGAGTCAGTTCTCATATATGAAATTAAACCGACAGAGCCTTCCTTACCAACATTAATCCCTTCATAAAGTTGTTGAGCAATACTCATAGTCATTGAGCTTGAAAAACCTAATTTTCTTCCCGCTTCTTGTTGTAATGTACTTGTAGTAAAAGGTGGTTGTGGTTTTCTCTCTTTTTTTACCTTTTTTACATCTTCCACGATAAAATTGTCTTTATCTGTTTTTTCTACAACTTTTAAAGCCTCTTTTTCATTTTTTATCTCTTTTTTTACTATTTTTTTATTTTCATATTCTCCATAATAAAGTGATTTAAACTCTATGTTTTGAACATTATGTATCCCTTCAATCTTCCAAAATTCTTCCGGAACAAAATTATCTATCTCTTCTTGACGTTCACAGATAATTTTTAAAGTTGCAGATTGAACACGTCCTGCTGAAAGTCCACTCTTTATTTTTTTCCAAAGAATTGGAGATAGTTTATATCCTACAAGTCTATCTAAAACTCTTCTAGCTTGTTGAGAATTTACTAAATTCATATCTATTTTTCTTGAATTTTTTATAGATTCTTTGATACTTTTTTTAGTAATTTCGTGAAATTCTATTCTGTTATTTGCATTAATATCAAGACCTAAAAGATAGGCTATATGCCAAGAAATTGCTTCTCCCTCTCTATCGGGGTCAGTTGCAAGATATATATTTTCTGAATTTTTGTAAAGCTCTTTTAATTCTTTAATCTTAGATGCTTTTCCTCTTACATTTATATATTCAGGTTCAAAATTATTTTCTATATCTATTCCCATTTTACTTTTAGGTAAATCTCTTATATGTCCAACACTTGCCACAACTTTGTAATTACTTCCAAGCATTTTGCTAACTGTTTTAGCCTTTGTTGGAGATTCTACTATAACTAAATTTTTATACAAAACTAACTCCTTATACAATCTTACTCATTGAAATATGTTCTATTCCCACTTCAACAAAAATATCCTCATTGTCTTTAGTATAACCTAACATTTCATAAAAGGTCATTGCATGATATTGTGCTGAAAATCTAATTGTCTTTTTTTCATTTCCTTTTTTAAATTTTTTTACGGTTTCTTCCATATTTATAAATAAAAACTTTCCTACTCCCTTTCCTCTGCATGATTTCTTCACACAGGCTCTTCCGAAATAGACAATGTCTTTATTTATATTCATAATTCTTGCAGTTGCAAGGAGCTCATCTCCTTCAAAAACTCCAACATGAATTGTATCTTCCAAACTGTCTTTTTTATCAATTTCATATTCAAGTGGAACTTTTTGTTCATCTACGAAAACTTCCTCTCGCAAAGCGAATGCCTTTTCCATTTCTTCGCTTTTTAATATTCTATATTCCATAAAAACATCTCCGTATAATCTATAAACTCTCTATATGTTATATAATTTAATTAATTTTGTCAACATATTTTTATAATTTCACAATTAAAAAAGTGTCAATTTTATAAAATTGACACAAAATTAAATTTTATTCTATTATATAAGCACTTACAATTTCTCCATAATAAGCTGTATGGTAATCTTTGTTTGCCCCATAAAACTCTCCTGACACATTTTCAGGATAATTTTTTTTCTTTATTTCTTTTGGAATTGCATTTTCATCCTGTTTTTGTTTGTAAATTACTTTACATTCTAAAGTTAAAGGCAATTCCTTTATAGCAGGAACATCCACAATTTCAGATTCAATCAAAGTTAAATTCAAATCTTTAATTTTATCAGTATCTCTTCCTGACTTTGTACCACAAACTCCAATTATATTTTTATCAAAATCATTCAAAAAAATATTTACAGTAAATTCTCCACTTTCATCAAGTAGTTTTTTTGTATAACGACTTTCTCTAACAAATGCTGTAAAAATCGGTCTATTCCATTCTATTCCCAAAGTTCCCCAAGAAATTGACATTGTATTTATCTTTTCTTTTGAATTTGTAGTAAGCAAGACACCTTTTTCAACTGCCAACATTATTTCTTTTGCATAATCAAAAACATTAATTTTTCTTTTCATAATTTTCTCCTAAATTGCAATCGGAATATCTTTTATTTGTTCTCCACATTTATAATTTTCTATTATAACATCACCTGATGTAAAATCGTAAAAGTTTTTAACATCAGGATTTAAAGTAACCTTTGGCGCAGGAAATTTTTCCCTAGTAATAAGTTCTTTTATAATCGGAACATGTCTATCATAGATATGAGCATCAGCTATTACATGAACAAGCTCTCCAACTTCCAAATTACATTCTCTTGCAAGCATATGAATCAAAATTGCGTATTGACAAACATTCCAATTATTTGCTGCCAAAATATCTTGACTCCTTTGATTTAAAATAGCATTTAGCTTATTACCTGTAACATTAAAAGTCATACTATATGCACAAGGATATAAATTCATTTCAGATAAATCTTCATGAACGTAAATATTTGTAATTATTCTTCTACTATAAGGATTGTTTTTCAAATCGTAAATAACTCTATCAACCTGATCAAACATCCCTTCCTTATATTTATGTTTAACTCCAAGCTGATAACCGTAAGCCTTTCCGATACTTCCGTTTTCATCAGCCCATTCATCCCAAACATGACTCTTTAAATCCTTGATATTATTGGACTTCTTTTGCCATATCCAAAGCATTTCGTCAGTACATAATTTTATAGCTGTTTTTCTAAGTGTAAGTGCAGGAAATTCTTCAGCTAAATTGTATCTATTTACAACTCCGAATTTTTTTATTGTATATGCCTTTGTCCCATCTTCCCAAACAGGACGAACTTTTTCTCCCTTTGTATCTACTCCATTTTCAAGTATATCTTTACACATTGAAATAAATATATCATCTGCTCTACTCATAATTATCTCCTAAAATTAAAATAAATATTTATGAATTTAATTATATCATAATTTCTGTTAAAATTAAATTCTAAAAAAATAGGAATATTATTTTACAATAACATTCCTATTAAAAATCTAATTTTTTACATATTTTTCTAATTTATAGCTTCCCATAGTTAAAAGTACTAAGGACATTAAAATTACTATAAAAATATTTGGAAACAAAACTTGTTTAGTTATTGTTTCAAAAACCCATGTAAGTGGAGATAAATATGATATTTTTTTTACAATAGCATTTCCAATTACATCTCCTGCTAATGTCATTCCGATTATTAACATTGGTATAACAACCCCTGCTATTCCTAAAATTACTTTATTTTTAAAAATTCTAAAAATAGAAATACCGAGTGATATTGTAAATAAAGTCATCAATAAAATTGAAATTATAAAGGTAACAAGTTCTGTTTGATTAAATCCATATATTTTCTTATACATAAGAACCACTAATATATTTAAAGTAGATAGTACTAAAAAGTGGCTAAGTAAAAATGAACTTGTTATTGATAAAGATTTATTTGGTGATAACAACATTCTTTTTATCATTTTATTTTCCCTACTAAGCGCTAAATCCCCTGATATGGATGATGTATTAAGCAATATATATACTATCATTAAACTCATCATTGTTATAGAGGAAAATGAAGTATTTTCTTCATTTTCTTGTATATCAAAATAATTAACATAGTCTAATTTTAATTTATTTTCTTCATAGATTCCATTACTTTTTAATATTTCTTTTTCTACTTCTTTATTTACAACTTCAGAAAATTCAGTTTCAAAAAGCTGTGATCTATTATTAGTCTTTCTTACATAAATTTTTATTTCCTCTTTTTGACCTTTAACTAATTTTTCCACATAAGAATCAGGTATTACATATATAATTGAAACATCTCCCGTATCTAATCTGTCTTTTGCTCTATCTAAACTAGTTTCAAAAGCAGGTTTATAATTTTTTTCAATCATAGCACTTTTTAAAGCCTCATTATTATTTCCCCAAACTATAGCTTTATTAGTATGAGTTTCACTTATATTATTACTATTAGAATTTTTAAAGGGAGAATTATACATGAATACAAAAGCTATCCCTAAAAAAGTAAAAGCTACCATACTAACTATAACTTCCTTAGTTCTTAGAATTCTATTTATCTGTGCAATTAATAATTTAAAAAAATTCATTTTAATACTCCTCTCTCTTCTTACTTATATTCAAGGATAATACTAAAAATACTATCCCTATTAAAAATATTATTGCAAAACCAACAATATACTCAAAAATTGATTTTCCTTTTATTAAATTAATATATGGATTTATAAAATAGTTTTTAAAATAATTTTGATAAATAAATTTTGTAAAAATACTATTTTCTCCAAATATTTTTTCAAAAGGTATCATTCCTGAAAACAAGATAGGAAGCATATTAAATAGACCGCCTACTAGAGATATATATTCTTCTTTTATTATTGTAGCTATAAATTGAGCTACTGATAAACTTGCAAATAGCAACACCATATTTAATAAAGAATATAAAAGTATATTTCCGGAAAAATTAGAACTATCAATTAGTTTAAACAAAAGAATATATATAATTGATATTGCAAAAAATGAAATATAATTATCAAAAAACGAATATAACTCTCTCTTAACAGTAGAAACAGGAATTAATGATAGCCTTTTGTTTATAGCATTAAGTTCTTTCTTTTTAGTATTTATAATAGTACTTAAAATAGTCATAAACATAAAAGATAAACCAATTACAGAATAGTATTGAGTACCTGTTAAAGCATTTTCTCCATTGTGTATATTTTCTTTATAATCAACAATAGACTTACTTTCTATTTCTTTTATTAGCTCACCGGCTAAATCTTTATCTTTGTTGTTATTAGCCAATAATTCACTGTAATTTTTTATTTTTAAATCATTTTTTATAAGAGAATTACCAACACTTTTAATAATTTCAAATTCTACTGCTGCTGTATTTTTTTCTCTTTTTATTTGTATTTTTTTTGAATTATCTCCATTTTTTATAGACTCAAAAAATCCTTTTGGAATCTTAATTGAAAAATCTGATTTCCCATTTTCAACTAATTTTATAACTTTTCCTTTTTCTAAATTTTTAAAAAATGCCTCTAAATTTTCCTTTATTAAACCCTCTTCTTCAATTACAATTTCTGTTTTTATATCAAGAGACTTTACTGTAGGATTAAGTTTATTACCTGCTGTATATCCCAAAAATAAACTCATTAAAGTCGGCAGAAGTAAAATTGATAAGACTAACAAACCAATTTGTGAAAAATTAACTCTTTGATTTGCTATAAAATATTTTTTAAAATTCATTTCTTCCACGCTCCTTTAAAAACGTAATTGTTTCTGAATAATTGGGAATCCCTTCCCGCGCTCCCATATGGGTACATTTAACAGCCGAGACCGCACTGGCAAACAGACAACACTGCTCGCAGGAAAATCCTTTGGTGAGAGCAAAAGCAAACGCTCCGTGAAAAGCGTCTCCCGCACCGTTTGAATCCACAACCTCTACCGGAAATGAAGGATATTGCCTCATCTCTTTTCCGTCAAAAAAAATCCCTCCCTTGGCTCCCTGCGTAATAACCACAATTTCCGGCCGGTACAGTGCAAATAACTTTTCCGCTGCTTTTTGTACTGTTTTTTCACCGGTGTGTCCCAATGCAAATTCCTCAGACGGAATCAAAATATCCGAATAGGGCAGCAATTGTTCAATATTGTCGTAGAGACCGCCCGCATCATAAAGAACCCGCGTGCCGCTTTTTGACGCAATCTTTGCGCCCTCAACAGCGGCCGGCAGTTCATTTCCGTCTACCATTAAAATCTGCGCGTCCCTGACGGCCTGCTTTTGCTGCTCTGTTAAAGCTAACTCAGGAAGGTCGCCTCTATCGGCAATGCAGGTTCGGGTACCCTTATCCCGGTTCAGCAGTACAAAGGATAAAAACGAACGATACCCATTAATGCAATTTACAAAACGGTTGTCCATAGAGAACCGTTCCATATCCTGTAATAAAAAACGTCCTCCTTCATCCTCTGCCAGATTTCCAATATAGGCACATTTTGCGCCGAGCTTAGCCGCCGCGACCAAGCCGGTACCGCAAGGTCCTCCGCCGCATTTGATGATTTTCTCTATCCGCATTTTGGTATCCTCCTGCGGAAAATGAGGCAGTACAATCAAGGTGTCATATACATTCGAACCGATTCCAACAATATCAGCCATTTACCTGTCAGCTCCCAATAACTTTATTTTATCAACAGCAAATTGTTTTACACTTTCAATCGCATCCTTCATAAAGAGATCGATCGCAACCGTATCGCGAGAAGTGGCAAATACCCGGTCTAAAAAGGAGTAACAGACGTCGGTTCCGAAATTGACCTTTTTGATACCGGCGCTGACAGCGGCCCTGATTTGTTCCTCCGGCACGCCGCTGCCGCCGTGGAGTACCAGGGACGCGTCAACCGCACGATGGATTTCCTCAATCCGGCGGATATCGAGCTTGGGCGCCTTTTGATACCTGCCGTGCGCCGTTCCGACCATAATGGCAAGCGCAGTGACGCCGGTTTCCTTTACAAATTGCTCCGCTTCCCTGACATCGGTAAATTCGCTCATAGCGCTGTCCGCAGTTGAGCCAATATGGCCCAATTCCCCTTCACAGCCGATACCGGCATACGAACAAGTGGTAACAATTTTTTTCGTCTTTTCGATATTTTCCTGTAATGGCAGAGCAGAGCCGTCAAACATAATACCGGTGCAGCCGTACCGGATAGCACGTGTGACTTCCAGCTCCCCCGCCCC
>OLRI01002511.1_pt1 | contig 12599 bp, 7 predicted proteins | sample 1672871 | NCBI WGS metagenome assembly OLRI01 (sample SAMEA3136732, study PRJEB25190) | human gut metagenome
TTATCCCGTAGGAATACCGGGAATTAAGGTGTGAAGCTGTGCTGTACGGGTCTCTCCGCCTGAGGGAGGTTCGTTTTTGCCGCCGGCTGCGCTGCCGGCAGAATGTCCATCCGCCGGTAGACCTCCCGCAGGCGCTCCCCCATCACCGACAGGCTCCGCTCCTCCGCCACCCGGCGGCCTGCCTCCGTCAGATCCGGCAGGGCCCCGTCCAGCAGGCCCGTGACCCGCTGCCGGAACGCCTCCGTACTGTCCGCCTTGTAGACGTTTTTGCCGTCCCGCAGCCACCCGGCATACACCGGGATGTCCCGCAGCACCGTGGGGATGCCGCAGGCCAGGGCCTCCAGCACCACGATGCCCTCGGTCTCCTCGTGGCTCATGAAGGCAAAGGCGTCGGCGCCGCAGTAGGCCTCCCGCAGCTCTTCCCGGTCCACGTAGCCGGGGAAATCCAGGTTTTCCGGTGCCGTGTCCATCACCTGCCGGATCTCGGCGGGCACCAGGCGGGGGGCCGTCCAGCCGTACCAGATAAAGCGGACCCCCGGCATCTGCCGGGCCAGGTCCGCAAATTCCGGCAGGCCCTTCCGGGCGATGGTGTGGCCCACGGAAACTACCGCCCTTTCGCCGTCTTTCAAGCCCCGGCGCCGCCGGAAGGATTCCCGCCGGTCCGGGCTTGGAGCAAAAAAGTCCGTGTCCACACCATTGGAGATAGCGTACACCGGCCGCCTGAGGCCGTAGCTCTCCAGCAGGGACCGGGAATACTCCGTGGGCGTCAGCACCACGTCTCCCAGCCCGTAACAGAAGGTGATCCACCGCCGGAACAGGGGTGCCAGGGCGTCGGAGCCCCGGAAGGAGCGGCGGAAGTCCTCCATGGTAGAGTGCCCATAGCAGACCACCTTCCGTCCCGTCAGCCGGGCCCACAGCACCGCCGGCAGGATGTCCGGCAGCACGGTATTGATATGGATGGCCCAGGCGTCGCCGCTCCAGCGGTCCGTGGTCTCCACGCCCGCCCGGCGCAGCATCTCCCGCTGGTGGCGGATGGCCTGTCCCACGCCGCTTTTGGCCACCAGCTTTTCGCCGCCGCTGTATATGTAAATGCGCATGCAGTGCCTCCTTTTTCTATCTACGGTCGTCTGTTGATTATGCTATCACGGCCACTAGCCGCTGCCAGATCACTGTCAGCCCCAGGCTGTACATGGCAATGGCAAAGGGCTTGCCCAACAAAATGATGGCGGTGAACCGCCGCCAGGTCATCTCCGTGGTGCCGGCCAGGTAGCACAAAAAGTCGTCCGGCGCCACCGGCAGGAAGATGGCCCAGGCAAACAGCTTGGAAAACCGGCCCCGGTCCTCGGTCCAGGCGCTGTATTTGGCGATGGTCTTTTCAGAAAACAGCAGCGGCAGCAGGGGCTTGCCGCAGCTGCGGGCAATGGCGAAGGCTTCGCGCACCACGTCCGCCAGTTCGTCCACCGAGCGCACCAGATAGTTGCACTTCGTAATCGGCATCGTGATGCCGGTGATGTCCACCTCTTGGAAGGAATCCTTGCCCAACAGGGACGTGCCGACGTTGCAGGTGATGCAGACAATCGGCGAGGAATCCATATACGCCGTGGCAATGCCGGTGACAAGGTTGGTGCAGCCGGGGCCGGATGTGGCGAAGCATACGCCGACGCGCCCAGTCGAACGCGCGTAGCCATCCGCCGCGTGACACGCGCCCTGCTCGTGCGCGGTCAGAATGTGCTTGATGCGCCCGTCACCCTCATAGTTGTACAGCTCGTCGTATACATTCAGAATCGTGCCGCCGGGGTAGCCGAAAATGGTATCGACACCCTGTTCGACAAGGCATTCCATCAGAATCTTTGCGCCGGTACACTGCATGAAAGAACCTCCTTCGCTGTTTGAACGGCTTCATTGCCGCATAAGATTGATTCAGGTATATAGAAAAGCCTGCCGCCGAGAAGTTTGGCAGCAGGCTTTGCAAGAACTTGTCCATCCATGATGCGGAAATCCCATGCACCTTTGCAGGGTTCAGGAAAGTCCATCAGCAGGCTTGGCAATACTGGCAAGGCAGTGCGTAACTTTCAGCGCGGAGAGACGGCTTCGTAATCATAAGTCGTACCAGCAGGCTAATCAGCAGCGCAATCAGAACCAGTAGTGCCAATACAGCATTCATGGTAACAAGCTCCATCCTTTCGTTTCGTTCCACCAAAATTGTAGCACAGAAATCGGGTCATGTCAATGTTTTTTCAATGTACTTCCAAATTCGATATTCTTCGTCTGTGAAAAGCTCGAAAAAGCGGGAAAAATCATGCGGTACAGGCATCTTGAAAAATTGACAGATACATATGGAAACAGAACTAAAACAGAGGAAAAATCGCGATGCTTCCGTAGATGTGGTACATCTTGTAAATTCGCTTTAGGGCGAACAATTTGCGCGGAAAGGGGAAAATCCTACGCCAATATGTCAAGGGAGAGAACACAGACCCCGTCTGCTTTCATCGCCTACTTGTCGCCTACACAGAGGCGAACCCAGTGCAAAAGCACAATTCTGTAGAAAAAGCATATTGACAAATACCCTCATGGGGTATATAATCGACATACCCCGTGAGGGTATCTTATCACAGGAGGAATCAGTCCATGGATTGCTGCAATCATCAGTGTGAAGCCTGCCATAAGCATAAAGAGCGAACGCCGGAGGAAATGAAAGCCCTCATCAACCGCCTGAACCGCATCGAGGGGCAGGTGCGCGGCATCCGCGGCATGGTGGAGAACAGCGCGTACTGCCCGGATATTCTCACGCAGGTCGCCGCAACGTCCGCCGCCCTCAACGCGTTCACCAAGGAGCTGCTTGCCAGCCATATCCGCACCTGCGTGGCGGACGATATTCGCGCTGGGCATGATGAAGCCATCGACGAGCTGGTGCAGACGCTGCAAAAGCTGATGAAATGATAGAACCAAAGGAGTGATATATGTAATGAAGCAATATTGTGTCACCGGCATGTCCTGCGCGGCGTGCGCGGCGCGGGTGGAGAAGGCGGTCAGCGCTGTGCCGGGCGTGACGAGCGTCTCCGTCAGCCTGCTGACGAATGCCATGGGCGTCGAAGGCACGGCGGCGGACGGCGAAATTATTCGCGCGGTGCAGGAAGCGGGCTATGGCGCGAGCGTCAAGGGCACGGAAGCGAAAGTCAGCGCGTCTGACGCAGAAGAAGCCCTCGAAGACCACGAAACCCCGAAGCTCAAACGCCGCCTGTGCTGGTCGCTGGGCTTCCTGATGGTGCTGATGTACTTCTCCATGGGTCACATGATGTGGGGTTGGCCGCTGCCCGCGTGGTTCGACGGCAACCACGTCGCCATGGGGCTGACGCAGATGCTCCTGACCATCATCATCATGGTTATCAACCAGAAGTTCTTTATCAGCGGCTTCAAGGCGCTGTGGCACCGCAGCCCGAATATGGACACGCTCGTCGCGCTTGGCGCAACGGCGTCCTTCCTGTACAGCACTTACGCGCTTTTCGCCATGACCGACGCGCAGCTGCACGGGAATATGAATGCCGTCATGGGTTACATGCACGAATTTTATTTTGAGTCCGCCGCGATGATTCTGACGCTTATCACGGTGGGCAAGATGCTTGAAGCGCACAGCAAGGGCAAGACAACGGACGCGCTGAAATCCCTGATGAAGCTCGCACCCAAGACGGCGAACGTCCTCCGCGGCGGGCAGGAAGTCTCCCTGCCGATTGAGCAGGTGCAGAAGGGCGACGTGTTCGTCGTGCGTCCGGGCGAAAGCATTCCGGTGGACGGCCGTGTGCTGGACGGCATGAGCGCGGTCAACGAATCGGCGCTGACGGGCGAGAGCGTCCCGGTGGATAAGGCAGCGGGCGACAATGTGTCGGCAGCGACGGTCAATCAGTCCGGCTTCCTGCGCTGTGAGGCGACCCGCGTGGGCGAGGATACGACGCTGAGCCAGATTATTCGCATGGTGTCCGACGCGGCGGCGACGAAAGCGCCGATTGCCAAGGTCGCGGACAAGGTGTCCGGCGTGTTCGTCCCGGTTGTGATTTCCATCGCCGTGGTGACGATGATTGTCTGGCTGCTGCTTGGCGCACCGTTCGGGGATGCGCTGTCCCGCGCGATTGCGGTGCTGGTCATCAGCTGCCCATGCGCGCTGGGGCTGGCGACGCCCGTCGCGATTATGGTAGGCAACGGCGTGGGCGCGAAGAATGGCATCCTGTTTAAGACGGCGGCTTCGCTGGAGGAGACCGGCAAGGTGCAGATTGTCGCGCTGGACAAAACCGGCACGATTACGAGCGGTCAGATGCGCGTGACGGATGTGCTTCCGGCGGACGGCATCGGCGAAAACGACCTCTTGGACGCGGCGCTGTCGCTGGAAACGCCCTCGGAGCACCCGCTGGCGAAAGCGGTTGTGCAGTACGCGCTGGATAAAGGGCGGAAAGCGCAGGACGTGGCGGATTTCGCTGCGCTGCCCGGCAACGGTCTGACGGCGAAGCGCGATGGTGCGGTGCTCCTTGGCGGCAGCGTGAAGTACATGCAGGGGCAGTGCAACGTGCCGGAAACCCTGCTTGCGGCGGCGGAAAAGCTCTCCGGCGAGGGCAAAACGCCCCTGCTGTTCAGCCGCGACGGCGCGATTCTGGGCATGATGGCGGTCGCGGACACGGTGAAGGACGACAGCCCCGAAGCGGTCGCGGAACTGCGCAAAATGGGCATCCGCGTCGTGATGATTACGGGCGACAATCCGCGCACGGCACAGGCGGTCGGGCAGGCGGCAGGCGTTGACCAAGTGGTCGCGGGCGTTCTGCCAGACGGCAAGGCGGACGTCGTGCGCCGCTTGCAGAAGGTCGGGCGCGTCGCGATGGTCGGCGACGGCATCAACGACGCTCCGGCGCTTACCTGCGCGGATGTGGGCATTGCCATTGGCGCGGGTACGGACATTGCCATGGACGCGGCGGACGTGGTGCTGATGAACAGCCGCCTCTCCGACGTCCCCGCGGCGATCCGCCTCTCCCGCGCGACGCTGCGCAACATCCACGAGAACCTGTTCTGGGCGTTCTGCTACAATGTCATCGGCATTCCGCTGGCGGCGGGCGTGTTCATCAGCCTGCTGGGCTGGAAATTGAACCCCATGTTCGGCGCGGCGGCGATGAGCCTGAGCAGCTTTTGCGTGGTGTCGAACGCGCTGCGGCTGAACCTCTTCCGCCTGCGCGACGGTCGCCATGACCGCGCCCTGCACCCGGTGACGCTGCCCAACATAGCCGCCCAGCCCGGCGCGAAGGTGCTGACGATGCGCATTGATGGCATGATGTGTGCCCACTGCGAGGCACGCGTGAAGGCGGCGCTGGAAGCGGTGGATGGCGTGCAGAGCGCGGCGGCAAGCCACGATGCGGGTACGGCGGTCGTGACGCTGAAAGCCGATGCGGATGAAAACGCCTTGAAGCCCCTGCTCAAAGCGGTTGTCGAAGAAAACGACTACGAGGTCAAGGGGTTCGACAAGTAATTTCATAGCATTTCCCCCTTCATGCCTCATGCGGAGACGTGGAGGGGGATTTTTCGCACGGATTATCCACAGAAAGTGCATAACCTTGTGGATAACAATGTGCAAAAGCGGTGGATAACATCGGTTCAATCCTTTTTTAATTGCAGCAGTTGTAAAATTCCTCCCCTCCATTGACATATCACGGAAACAATGATAAAATAAACGCAATCGAAAGCGGCGTTCGAGAGAAAAAACATGCCGCAAAATACACGGGGAAAATCCCCAAATAAGGAGAAATGGCACATGAAACGGTTGACTTCCTTGGTTCTGGCGCTGTTGCTGGCGCTGACGATGATGGTGGGCGCGTTCGCGGAAACGGCGGATGTGACCGGCGAATGGTACGGCGAGCTGCTTGGCATTCAGGTGACGCTGACCATCAACGCTGACGGCACCTACAAGATGGACATTGCGGGCATGGATTCGGAGGAAGGCGTCTGGGAAAAGAATGAGGACGGCAACCTCGTGATGGACAAGGGAACGGAAGGCGAAGGGCTTGTGACCGTGACCGAAACGGGCCTGAGCACCGAGCAGGATGGCATGAAGATTGACTTCACCCGTGAAGCGCCTGCCGAGGACGAAGAGCTGACCATCAGCACGGAGACGACGGAAGAAGAACTGCAAGGCAAGTGGCAGGCGACGAGCGTCATCATGAACGGCATGAGCGTGCCGATGAGCATGGTGGGTCAGGAGTGCATCATTGAAGTGAAGGACAGCAATCTGTACCTGCTGAATCTGGTTGGTCAGACGGCGCTGGCGGAGATTCCGATTCCGATGACGTTTGTGGATGGCATCCTCACTGTGACGCTGCCGGTGGACGAGAACACGACGCAGATGTTCGGCGTGGCGAAGCTGACGGACGGCACGTTGCTGTTTGAACTTGTGCAGGGCGACACCACAATGGACTTCCTGATGGAAGCTGTTCCGGAGGACGCAGAACCTGCTGCGGCGGAATAAAATAATATCCAAATCATAACCACCATTGGGGCGGAGGACGGGAACGTCTTCCGCCCTTGCGCGTTTTTTGGAGGAAATTGTTATACCTTTGATGCTATTGTTGCACGAAAACATGTATGAACTGGTAGAAGAAAGGAGCAACGAATGACGAAGAGACTGACGAGCGTTTTCCTTGCCCTTCTGATGCTGAACTTATTTTCCGCGGCGCATTCTCATTTGGAAATAGTATCATCATGAAGCAACCGAACAACAACGAATAATCCCCCTTCGGACAGTACGAATCGGTGTTCCGGATTTTTTGCGGAAAATGCAATTTCCGCGCAACCGATTCCGCCTGCCGCGCGTCTAATGGGTGAAGCGCTTCCGGAGGCGCGGAATTCGTTTATAGACAGGATGGGACGAAAGGAGCTAATATCATGAAGAAAGTCTTGTGCGCGTGTTTGGCGATGCTGGTGCTGCTCTGCGGCGCGGCAATGGCGGAGCATTTCCGCTGTCAGTTACCGGAAGGGGCGTGGCTGGGCGATACAACGCCCCTGCGCGAGAGGGATGCGCTGCTGCTGGCGGGCGGCAAGGCACTCTACCGTGTGTCGCTGGCGGACGGCAGCGCGGAGAAGCTGGCGGATATGCCGGATAATGTGATGCACTCGGTGCTGCGGCGCGACGCGGAAGGGCAGCTGACGCTAACCGGCATCGGGTACGATGACGACTGGAACGAACTGCTCGTGACGTACACACTGAATGCGGACAACGCGTGGGAACTGACGTCGCGCTGGGATGTGCGCGAAGCGCTGGATGACGAAAACGCGGGTGTCGGCGATTTGCTGGTGTCCGACAAGGCAATCTACCTTACTCTGCGTGTGGAGGGTAAGCCGCAGCAGCTGATTTACGAGAATCTGGAAACGAGCGAAGTGCGGCAAATCGGCAGTTTCACTGATGAAGAGTGGAGCGAGGTGAAGCTGTTCCTCCGCGGCGATACGCTCTGCAATCCCGAAGGGGATTACGACAAGCACACGCTGACGCTGCACACCTTTGACCCGGCGACGGGCAAAGTCGGCAAAGAAACGTACACGTCGGACACCGTGCCGCTTTGGACGGCGGACGATTTGCGCTATGTGAACGGGCACTATTACGCCCTGATGTATGACGACAATGTGCGCGGACTGTACAGCGGCGAAACGCTGGAAACCATGACGTGCATCACGTCCCCGCTGACGACAATGGACAGCATCCTGCTGGTGACGGATGATGACGTACTGCTCGCCAACGGTACGCTGCTGATGAGCAGCCGTATTGTCTCCGAGACATCCGTGACGCTTGTCCTGAGCCAGACGGAAGCGCACAACGCGGCTGACTACATGCTGCAGAACGGCGTGACCTTCCGCAGCGTCTATGATCTGACGACCGCCGATATCCTCAACACGAAAAACAGCGATGTGGATATCCTCTGCATCACGCCGTTTGATACGGTGAGTTTGAAGCTGCTGAAAACCAAGGGCTACTTCACCGATCTGAGCAGCAGTGCAATCCTCTCCAAGCAGGTCAGCCGCCTCTATCCCGGTTTGCAGAAGGGTCTCACGACCGACGACGGCCAAATTGTCGGCTGGTATGAGACGGTTGAAACCTATCTGCCTGACGCGGCAATGGATGTGCTGGAGCAGAACGGCATGACTTTTGCGAATACGCTGCTGGAGATGTTCCAGCAAATTACCCAGCTGGCGGATGAGGGCGTTTTCGCGGATGAAGGCATGGCACCCCTCGGCTACCCCGGTTACAGTCGCCTGAATATGCTGAACATGAGTATCGAGCGCTACCTGAACGAGCAGCAGCTGCTCGGCAATCGCATCACGCTGAATAACGCCGAATTGCAGGAGCTGCTGACCTACATCGTGGCGAACGTCCCGGAGGATGAAGACGCTTTCCCGCAGAATGAGGACGGGTATTCGCTCTACGAAATGGACGTTTCTATGCCGATTACGACGGATTGCCACATGCCGATGAAGGTCGGCGAATCGTCGCCCGCCGCGATTCCGGCATCGGTCTATGTGCTGGTGGTGAACCCGTACTCCCAGCACAAGGAGGAAGCCATCCGCTATCTGGAATACTGCGCGCAGAACGTCTACGATGAAACGCAGTACCGCATCTTCGCGGACATGACCGAACCGCTGGTGAACACCTATCAGCTGGAGCGGATTGCGGAGATGGAAAGCCAAATCGCCGCGATGGAAGCGCAGGAGCAGACGGCGGAAGTCAAAGAGCAGCTGTCGGAGCTTCGCGCAAGCAAGGCGGAAGCGGAGAAGTACCGCTACACGATTGATACGGAGGACATTGCCGCGTGGAAGCAGGTTGCGGGGAATATCGTCGTGCCGGAGGAGAATTATTTCACGGCGGATTTAAAGAAATTGGTGGAGCGCCTGTCGACGGGGAATTTGACGGTGGAGGCGTTTACGCAGGAAGCGAACCGCTACTTTGAGATGGTTTATCAGGAGCGTGGTGAATAAGGACGGGAGAAAGGGAAAATATCCGAAAATCGCATAAAAGCGTCAGAATGTACGCCAAACTTGTAAATTCTGCATCCGCCCCCTTGCCTGTCTGCCAAAGGAATGGTATAATGAGAAGCGGAAACTGTTTCGACAGGGGAGGATAACAGATGAAACGTCTGATGGCCCTTTTGCTGATGCTGTGCATTGCGCTGACCGGGATGGCGCTGGCGGAAGATGAGCTGTATGAGGAAGTGGACGACTCGGAGTTTAACGAGGATGCAGTTGTTCCGGTTGTAGGAGCTGTGTATCCGGATAAAGTGCTGTCGGATTTTGACAGCAATTCTCCAGCGCTCTATACCGCCCGCATGACCGCGTATACCAGCGGCTATGTGGAACGTGATATTGAAAGCGAGCGCGTTTTCCGCGTGGGCGACGCTTCCGCGCGCGGCGAAGTGCTGTATATTGACCCGACGTGGGTCATCATGCGCTATCAGGGGAAGCTTGCGTATGTCAAACGCCACCGCATTTTCAGTGTGACGCCGGTGGATTCTTCCACGACGCCGCCATACGGAACGCAGAAGCACGCCTATGTCGCCAAGACCGCCACGAATTGCTACGTCCGCAAGTCCATGAGCGATCAGGACGAAAGCTGGGTGGTGCTGAATCCCGGCACGACGATTTCCATCTGGTGCATGTATGACGGCTGGGCGGTCGTCAACTATATGCGCAGCTATGGCTATATCAATCTTGATCAGCTGACGGACTTGACGCCGGTGTCCCCGACGGATAATCCCCTGCGCGAGGATACCCCGATTGCGGCGTACACCTCGTATTATAAGATGGTGGACACGGAAAAAAACCATAACCGCATCTTCAATATTGCCCGCGGAAGCGAGCTGATTTCGGGTATTTACCAGCCGGGCGACGTCTTTGACGGCAACAAGATCATGGGACCATACAACAAGGGAAAGGGCTATTTGCCCGCCGGCGCGCTCTCTGACGGCACGACTACGACCAGCTACGGCGGCGGCACCTGTCAGGTGTCCTCGACGCTGTACAACGCGCTGCTCCAGCTGCCGGGAATCAACATCCTCTATCGCCGTGCACATGGCGAGAATGCCGCGCCGTACTTGCCGCACGGCGTGGACGCGGCGGTCGGCAACAAAACGCAGAACCTTCGCTGGCGCAACGACTACGACTTTCCGATTCGCGTCGAGGCGCACACCAGCGGCGACGGTGCGCTGTGTATGCTGATTTACTGGGTGTATGACGAGAAATGAGGCAATATACACGCAAAGGGGCGAGCAATCGCCTCTTTTTTGATGAAATCGGATGGAAAAAGCGGGAAATCAGGCGAATCAGCAGGAATTTCGCCCCCAGAAGTCGAATATTAACTTGTTACCTCTTCCGCTTGAAAGGAGAAATCACCCGATGAAACGCTTGCTATCGCTGATGCTGACCCTGCTGCTGACGGCAGGGCTGCTGCTGCCCTGCGCGAAGGCGGAGGACACGGTGCTTGAACCGCTCTGGCATGTGCCGGACTATGTGCAGTGGCTGCTGGACGTGGCGCGCGGCGAAATCGGATACAAGGAAGGGCCGCACGGGTACTCCAAGTACGGCGAATGGGCGGGCGATGCCTACGCGCAGTGGTGCGCTGAGTTCCTGTGCTGGTGCGTCGATCAGGTGGATCAGCAGCACGGCACGGAACTGCTCCGCAATGTCTACCCCATGTATTCCGGACAGAACGTTGGGCGCGACTGGTTCATCCGGCAGGGGCGGTATGTCACCCGCAACGGAAATCTGGCGAACTGGGGCTACCAGTGGATGAAGGACGACGACACCTACATCACCACCGGAACGTACATCCCGCAGCCCGGCGACTGGGTGTTCTTCACTTGGACGAGCAGCACGGATACCGACCACGTCGCCATGGTGGAATACTGCTCACAAGACGCAATGGGGAACATCACCGTGCATGTCATCGAGGGAAACACACCTGTTGCGGTTAAGCGCGCGGAGTACGCCTTGACCTACAACCGGATTCTGGGATACGGCACGGTACATGACGTCGCCGACTGGACGATGCGCAGCGGCAACAGTGGGCAGAAGGTACGCGAATTACAGGAGAAGCTGTCGTATCTGGGCTATCTGGCGGAGGACAAGGTGGACGGCGTCTATGGTGCGGCGACGGTGGAGGCAGTGAAGGCGTATCAGGGCAAGAAGGGCTTGAAAACGCTGGGCATTGCAAACATCGACACGCAGAAAGCGCTGAACGATGAGTATCGCCTGCGCCTCTACACCGACCCCAATGCTTGGGCGGGGGTCGTGGATGACAACGAGGAAGATGACGATTTGGACTGGTAAGGGCAGAAAGTGCTTTTGACGACAGCTTTCCCCCGTGAAAGGAGAATACATAGATGGATCCGATTTATGTCTGCGGCCACCGCAATCCTGATACCGATTCCGTGGTGTCAGCCATGGCGTTTGCGGCGCTGCATAATGCGCTGGGCGACAATGCCTATGTCGCTGCCATGCAGGGCGCGCCGAACGACGAGACGCAGTTCCTGCTCGACCGCTTCGGCTTTCAGGCGCCGACGCTGCTCACCAATGTCCGCACACAGGTGCGCGATATTGACTACGACCGTCCGCCGACGCTCGGCACAAGTGTCCCGATCAGTCACGCGTGGGCAGTGCTGCGCGAGGATGAAAATCTGTCTGCGGTGCCGGTCACGAATGAGGATGGCACGCTCTACGGGATGCTGACCGCGGGCGGCATTGCCGAAAAGGACATGGAGAGCATCACGAAGCCTGAAGTCCGCGACGTGCCGATTTTCAACCTTCTGTCCGCGCTCGAAGGGCATATCATCAACAACGAGGAGGATACGTTCGACACCATTTCCGGCGAAGTCGTGATTGCCCTGCCGACACCCGGCGAGTGCCTGAAGGGCGTCAACAGCGGCAGCATCGTCATCTGCGGGCAGCAGAAGGACGTGGTGGACAAGGCGCTGGAAATCGGCGCATCGTGCGTCATTATCTGCCAAGGCTCGCTGTCGGAAAAGTACCTCGGTCTGTCCAGCAAGACGTGCATTATCGCCACGCCCTGCGACGCTTACCGCGCGGCAAGGATGATTTATCAGGCGATTCCTGTGCAGCGCATTGCCCAGCATACGGGGGTCGTGCTGTTTCACCTCAATGACTTCATCGACGACGTGCGCGAGACGGTGCTGCAAAGCCGCTACCGCTCCTATCCCGTGCTGGACGAGAACGAGAAGGTCGTCGGCACGCTGAGCCGCTATCATCTGCTGCGGCCGCGGCGCAAGCGCGTTGTACTGGTTGATCACAACGAGAAGAGCCAGTCCATCCCCGGTCTGGAACAGGCGGATATTATCGCGATTATCGACCATCACCGGCTGGCGGATATTCAGACGGGCGCGCCGGTGTTCATGCGCAATGAGCCCGTTGGCTCGACGACGACGATTGTCGCGACGATGTTCCAGGAACGCGGCCTGCAGCCCTCTGAGAAGATGGCAGGGCTGATGGCGGCGGCGATTTTGTCCGATACGGTCATGTTCAAGTCCCCGACGTGCACGCCGCGCGACCGCCGCATGGCTGACCGTCTGGCG
>OLRI01002515.1_pt1 | contig 12575 bp, 9 predicted proteins | sample 1672871 | NCBI WGS metagenome assembly OLRI01 (sample SAMEA3136732, study PRJEB25190) | human gut metagenome
CCGCCTGCGCCTCCAAGCCCGCCGCACCCACTGCCGCAGACTTTGAGGTCCAACCGGGGGAATACCGGTATCAGGACATGGGCGACTTTTTTGTGGAGACGGAGCAGGGGCAGTATTACCTGGGCGAGGATCAAATCATCCGCTTCGCCGAGCCGGGCAGCCGGGCCTTCTACCCCCTGTGCAATAAGCCCAACTGCGGACATGGCAGCGATAACTGCAATGCATACACCGACTATGGATTGGGATACTGGAACGGGCATCTTTACACCACCACCTACGGAGACAACGGTCCGGTAGTACAGCGCATGGACATGGACGGCACAAACCGCCGGGAGGTGGGGCAGCTGCCGGTTTTGACAGCTGTGGATGGTGCGCGGCACGCCAGCGGCGAATTGCTGTTCCACAACGGCTCTCTGTTTTATATGTACGACGCCATCGAAACGGACCCGGAATGGTCCATGTCCATTTACCAGTTTGACCTGGAAACCGGAAAGGGCCGGTGGCTGTTTCAGGAGGATATCCCGCCGTTCACTTATTTCTGCGGAAGCTCATATGCGAATATTTGCGGGGATGGTTTCTTCTTTATGATGACCAACGGGGTCACCGGTGAATGCACCTATGCCCTGGGGAGCTTGAAAACAGGCCGGGTGGAAGCAACCCTTCCCGGCTGGAGCGATCGCAACGGTCGGGCAATGGAGCAGGACGGCGTTCTGTATTACTTCAAGGCGGATGCCGGCCTGTGTGAATACGACAGGGCCACAGGCGTGGAAACGGTCCGCTTCCCTATGGAGGCATACACGGCGAACCCCTGCTATACCCGGAACTATATTCTGGTGCGGTCTACGGATACCGAGGACTTTGAGCAATGCACGCTTTGGGTGCTGGACCGGGACTATAACCTGCTGGGAAAGGCCCCGCAGGAAAAGATCGGCAGATGGTTCCCCCAGCCGTATGCCATCACGGCAGACAGCATCTACTTCTGGCTCAACGGAAAGATCACCCACTATATCGACACCAGCGATCTGTCCAATTTGGAGCTCCTTCCGATGCCGGACACCAGCAATGCCAGAGCCCACGGCTAACTCACAGTTGACACCGGATAAATCCATCTGCTATAATGGGTTTATCCGATATCGCCCGCCGCAGAAAGGAGTTCTTCTTATGAAACGACGCCTTCTCCCCTCGCTGCTTCTCGCCCTGGCCCTCGCCCTCACCGCCTGCGCCTCCAAACCCGCCGCACCCACTGCCGCAGACTTTGAAGTCCAGCCGGGAGCGTACCGGTATCAGGACAGCGACGGATTTTTCGTGGAGACGGAAAAGGGAAATTACTGCCTGGAGCCCCTGCTGGATTTCCTGGTCCGCTTCGCCGAGCCGGGCAGTCATGATTTTTATGTCTTGTGCAATAAGCCGGACTGCGGACATGGCGATGCCAATTGCAATGCATACGCGGGATTTGCCCTGGGCTATTTCAATCAGCATCTGTATGGGGTGCAGGACAACGGCACTGACTTTGTCCTGGTACATATGAATATGGACGGGACAGACCACACGGAAATTGCCCGACTCCCGGAGCAAAACGCCCTGGACGGGCGTAAGCAGCTGGGCGGCAGCTACTTCTTCGACAACGGCTATCTCATTTATCTGGCTATGCCCATCTCCTCGGGCGATCCCGATTATGCCATGGCCATTTATAAGATTCAGCTGGAGAACGGGGAAATCACCCGGCTATTTCAGGAGGACATTCCGGTGCATACAGATTGGCCGTCTACCGGGGTGTCTATCAGCAACGGATACCTGTATTTTCCGATGTTCAACGGCGAGACTGGCAGTGTTACCTATGCGGAAGGCAATTTGGAAACCGGGCGCATCGAGCGGGTATTTGAGGACTGGGATGTGATGAGCAGTCAGATCGTGAATCTGGATGGAGTGCTGCACTATTTTCGCGCCGGTGTAGGACTCTGTGAATACGACAAAGCCTCCAATCAGGAGTCCGTAAAATTCCCCATGGATGTCTACTGCGCAGAGGTAAGCTACACCAAGGACTATATCTTCATGCGCACCTCGGACTCCAAGGAATTCACGCAGCGCACCCTTTGGGCCCTAGACCGGGATTACCAGCTTCTGGGGAAGGTTGAGCAAGAACGGATAGGGCTATACTTCCCCTTCCTGGAATACACCACCGCCAATGCCATTTACTTCTCCGCCGACGGCGGGACCATCACCCACTACATCGACCCCCACCACCTGGACCGCCTGGAGCTGATCCAGCTGGTAGACCCCACGGCAAGGAGCCACGGATAATATGGAACTGACCATTCACGCCCTGTCCCATTCCTACGGGGACAAGAAAGCCCTGACGGACTTTACCCACACCTTCACCCCCGGCATTACGGCCCTGCTGGGCCCCAACGGCGCGGGGAAAAGCACCCTCATCCACCTGATCTGCGACCTGCTGCCCCGCCAGGTGGGGACCATCGCCTTCGACGGGACAGACATTCTGTCCATGGGGCCGGCGTTCCGGCAGGTGCTGGGCTTCATGCCCCAGAGCCAGGGGATGTACGACGACATGACCGCCTGGGAATTCCTGCTGTACATGGCCCAGCTGAAGGGGCTGAGGCCCCGGGCCGCCCGGGAACAGCTTCGGGAGCTGCTGCAGGTGGTGAACCTGTGGGACGCGGCCCACCGCCGGGTCGGCGGCTTTTCCGGCGGCATGCGCCAGCGGGTGATGCTGGCCCAGGCCCTGCTGGGTGCGCCCAAGGTCCTGCTGCTGGATGAACCCACCGCCGGACTGGACCCGGAGGAGCGGGTGCGCCTGCGGGAGTATATCCGGCAGCTGGGCCGGGACAAAATCGTCCTTATCACCACCCACATCACCGGCGACGTGGAATCCATTGCCAGTGAGATTTTGCTGCTGCACCACGGCGTCCTGCTGGCAGACGCCCCGGCGGAGGAATTTATCCGCGGCTGCGGTGCGGCCAACCTGGAGGACGCCTATATCCGGCGGCTGCATCCCCATGCGTGAGTGCAGGCGTGTTTTCTCCCGCAGGAGTCTGCTGTGGCTGCTGGTGCTGATGGCGGCGGTGGTGTTTTTCCACCGGGTGGACCATCACAACGCCCCCGGCTTTGCCGCCGCCTATCGGCAGACCGTGGCTCAGCTGGCAGCCAGCCCGGACCCGTCTGCCGCCCTGTCTCAGATGGAGGCGGAGAGCCGCCGCTATATGACGGCCCTGCTCTGGCGCAGCACGGATGACCCGGACCTGCTGGAGCTATACCGGGATCAGGCCCGGCAGGTGCTGGGCGACGATTATGAGGCGGCAGCCATGGCATATGATCTCAGCGACCAGGCTCAAGCCGCCTTTACCGCCCGGCAGCAGGCCCAGCAGACCCTCCGGCAGCAGCTGGACTACCTGGCGGCGTACCCCGGATATCTGGATACCATCCACGAAAATGCCGCCAACATGCCCACCCTGTCCATTTTCATGGACAGCAACGCCGGAAAATTCCATGCGGAAAACGTGAAGAAAACGGACCGGGACTTTCCCCGCAGCACGGATGTGTCCCTGACCCTGACGGAGACTGCCGGACTGGAAAATTTCTTGCAGGACGGTGTGTTGTCCGTGTGCATCCTGCTGTGGATGCTGGTAACGGTGCTGCGGCTGACGGAGGAGCGCCGCAGCAGTCTGCGCTACCTGGTGTTTGGCAGCCCCCGAGGCCGGACATGGCTTGCCCTGCGCCGGGTGGGGATTCTGGGCCTTTCCGCCGCATTGGGCACAGCCCTTCTGATGCTGACGGGCCTTGTCACCGACAGTCTGCTGTACGGCGGGCTGGGCGACCTGTCCGCCGCCGCCCAGTCCAGCGAAATCTTTCAGAATTTCCCGTACCCGCTGACGCTCCGCCAGGTGCTTTGGGCGTATTGCCTGCTAAAAGCTCTTGGCATGTGGCTGATGGGACTGCTGCTGTGGCTGATTCTTCAGCTGATCCACCATTTGCAGACGGCTATGGTGGCCGCCGCCGCATTTCTGGCGGTGGAATACAGTCTGTTCGCCTTTGTGCCGGACAGCTATGCCATCGTGGCCCTTCGGTACATCAACGTGTTTTCCTTCGTCGGCATGGAAAAGACGTTTCTGCACTATCTGAATATCAACCTGCTGGGCCGGGCGGTAAACGGAGCCATGCTGTGTACCGCCCTGCTGCCGGCGCTTTTGGTGCTGGCAGCGGCAGGAGCCGTGGTCTATGCCGGGCATCACCGGCCCATGGCCGGAGCCAACGTGTTCCAGCGTCTGGCGGCCCGGCTGCGTCCCGTGTTTTCCCGGGCCTCCGGCCGGCTGACCCTGACGGGGTTCGAGTTCAGGAAAATCCTATGGTATCACAAGGGACTGCTGGTGCTGCTGGTCTTTGCCCTTTGGTGCTTCCGGGCAGCCGCAGCCCCCACGGCGGACGTGTCCCTGTACGACACGGACACCGCCGCCTTTCAGAATGAGTTCCGGGGCCCTGCCACGGAGGACACCCTCCGGGCCATCCGGGCCCGCATAGCGGAGGTGGAAGGCTGGCCGGAGTCCGAGATCCGCTCCGCCCAGCTGGCGGCCCTGTCCGCCGTGGAGGACGAGGCCTTGAAAAAGCTGGACACCGGCCTGTGGGTGCTGAATCCTGCGCCCATGTTCACTCTGTGCGGCGGCGACGTAGGCGGCAGCCAGCACATTCCGGCCATGGCGGCACTGCTGACAGCGGCACTGCTTACGGCAGGCACCTTCGCCGGAGAGCGGCAGCAGCGGATGCTGCCGCTGCTGCAGACCACGCCCCGGGGCCGCCGCCGGGCGCCCCGCTGCAAGCTGACCCTGTCTGCCCTGTTGGCGGCAGCGATATGGCTGACCCTGACCCTGCGGCAGGTGTACCAGGTCTCATCGTATTACGGCGGCTTGACGGCCCTGTCCGCCCCGCTGCGCAGTGTGGCCCATTTTGCAGACCTGGCCGCAGACTGCACCGTGGGACAGTGGCTGGCCGGATGCCTGCTGCTGCGGCTGCTGGTGCTGCTGGCTGCCGCCATGACCGGGTGCCTGCTGTCGAGCCTGTGCCGGACGGTGAACGCTGCCGTGGTGGTATGCTGCGCCGGACTGGTGGGCCCGGCGGCCCTGGAGCTGGTGGGCGTGCAGGCGGCAGGCATCCTGTCCCTGGCCCGCCTGTGGACCCCCGTTACCTGCTCCCTGTATGCCTATCTCATCCCCCTGGCTCTGCTGGTAGTCTGCCCCCTTCTGTGCGTGCGGCGCAGGCCCAGGGTCTGATCTGTATAAAGCAAGAAAAAATCGAGCCGGTTCGAAGACCGGCTCGATTTTTCTTGACACGTTTCCACAGATACAGTAGACTTTACAGCAGCGCGAACAGCACATACAGCCAGTGGGCCGCCACGCCGGCGCACAGGCCGCCTACGGTGTGGCTGATGATGGCCTTGCCGATGAGATGGTTGCACCCCAGGCTGTTCATCATGGACACATGGGTGCTGAGATAGCCGCTCCAGCACATGCACATAGCGGTAAACACCGCGATGTCGCCGCCGGCAGCCTTCCCCTCGGCCAGCAGCTGGGGCACCAGGCTGATGGCCGCACCGGCTGCGCCCAGAGCCGTCACCGGCACCGCCAGACCCTCCGGCGAGGAGAAGCCGAACAGCGGCGTCAGGATAAAGCTGAGCTTATCCGCCAGCTTGGGCAGAAGTCCGATGCCCTCGTAGGCCGCGCCGGTATACAGGCCGCTCTCTGCCGGGCCGTTGGTGAGCATCATCACCACCGTGCAGATAACCAGCACGCCCGGTATGATGCTCACGCCCATTTTCACGCCGTCCATGCCGCCGTCCAGCAGGGCAGACATGAAGCGGGTACCGGTGCCGCCGGCCCGGACGGGACGCACCCGCTTGCCCCCCAGGGACAGGGTGCCGCCGTCAATCATGGGCTGCTCCCGGCCGTATACCTTGGCGGTAAATGCCAGCATGATCCGGGTGGATACGATACTGCCTACCACCGCTCCCAGAAGGCCAGTCAGGGCCGCGCCGGTGTAGTTCACCCCCTTGCCGGGGGACAGGCTGATCATATAGGTACACACGATGAAGCCCATGCCGAAGGACGTACCCAGATTGGTCAGGGCCGGAAACTGATACGCCTTGAACAGGCTTTTGAAGTAACGGTCCTGGGCCAGGGAGAGAACGGCCGGGTTGTCCGACAGGAATGTGGTCACCACGCCCACGGACGCCGCCCCCGGCAGGCCGTATACCGGCCGCATGAAGGGGTTGAGCATCCGGTTCATCAGCGACACCAGGCCAAACTCGGAAAACAGCGCCGAAATGGCCCCCATGATGACGCACAGGGCCGTCAGATACAGCACCGTATCCGTCAGAAGGACAAAGGCGGTGTTGATCATGGTGTTGATGGTGTTGCCCAGGCCCATTTTGGCGGCAAATAGCGCAAAAAAGGCCACAAACAGCACGATGAAAATGAAGTTTTCGGGTCCGATCTCCTTTTTATAGCAGGTGGGTCCCTTGTGGGTTTCTTCGGCCCCGACAGGCGGGGCCTGGGTTTCCTCGATGACAGACTGGCTCATAGCGATTTTCCTTTCTTCCTTGTCCCTATTCCACAAAATACTCCGCTTTTCGCGGAACCAATTTATCATACCGCATAAAGCGCATCCTGTAAAATAAATATATTTCGTGGGGAGCATGAGAAAAGCTTATGGCTGACAACACATATCGCATCCTGACCAAAATCGCCGAGACCGGCAGCCTGACCCGCACGGCGGAGCAGCTGAACTATACCCAGGCCCGGGTCAGTCAGATTCTGAAATCCGCCGAGACGGAGTTCGGACTGACCTTGTTTGTTCGGGGCAAGCGGGGCGTGATGCCCACGCCGGAGTGTCGGTGTCTGCTGCCGACTTTGCAGGAGCTGGTGCGCCAGGAGCTGGTGCTTCTGGACCAGCTGGACCAGATTCGGGACCTGCGGGGCGGCACGGTGTCTATCGGCACCTTTACCAGCGTGTCCTGCCACTGGCTGCCCCAGCGGCTGAAGGCCTTCGGGCAGCTGTATCCCCAGATTCGGTTTCAGCTGAAGCTGGGTGACGTGGCCCATATCGATCAGTGGCTCCGGGAGGGCACCGTGGACCTGGGGCTGATGATCGACCCGGGGACCGAGGATCTGACGTTTCTGCCCCTGCTGGAGGACTGCTATTCTGTGATCCTGCCCCGGGAACATCCCCTGGCCGGAGCGGAGGAGCTGAGCCTGGAGCAGCTGCGGGGGGAATGCTTCATCCTGCTGGAGCCGGAGGACAATGCCCCGGTGGAACCGCAGCTGCGGCAGGCCGGGGTCCGGGTGGGCTATCGGGTAAAGGATGACTACACCATCCTGGCCATGGTGGAAAGCGGTCTGGGCGTCAGTGTGCTGCCTCATCTGCTGCTGCAGCGCACGTCGTACCGGGTCCATGCCGCACGGCTGATGCCGCCGGTGGCCCGGCGCATGGGCATCCTCCTGCCCAAGGATGGATATATCTCCCTGGCAGCCCGGCAGTTCGTGTCGTTTTTGCGGCAGGAAGCGGAAGCGGTGGAAAAATAGCGAAAGCCTCCCTCATGGCGATGCCATGGGGGAGGCTTTTTGTTTACCTGATCTGCTGACGGACCTGCTCCAGGGGCAGGTCCTGTTCCCGGGCAATACGGGCCAGGTCCTCATATTCCGGCTTCTGCCGCCGGACGCCCCAGCCCTGAGACAGCTTCCGGGCCACAGGGCCCCAGGGTGTATCCACCGTTTCCTCCGCGCGGGACAGGGTATAGCGCCGGTGCCGGCTCTCCCGGACGCCCAGGGTGGTGGTGTGCCGCAGCAGCAGCCGGGCCATTTCCTCCCGCTGCTCCTCCCGGCACAGAACGCACAGCATCACGCCAGGCCTGGATTTTTTCATGCCAATGGGCACGGTGTACACATCCAGCGCCCCGGCCTCCAGCAGACGCTCCATAGCGAAGGCAATGTCCTCGCCGGTCATGTCGTCCAGATTGCAGGCCAGCTCATACACGTCGCCGATGTCTGCCGCCGTGTCCCCCAGCATGGCCCGCAGGCAGTTGGCCCGGGGAAAGTCCTTGTGGCCCATGCCGCAGCCCACGGCCCGCAGGGTCATCACCGGCATATCGCCGAAGCGGGTGACAAAGTGCCGCAGCAAAGCCGCACCGGTGGGGGTACACAGCTCCCCGTCGATCCCGCCGCCGTAAATGGGCACATCCCGGAGGATGTATGCCGTGGCCGGGGCAGGCACCGGCAGGATACCATGGGCGCAGCGGACAGTTCCGCTGCCCACATGGACCGGGGAGGCGATCACCTGGTCCGGTGCAAGCTCCTCCATCAGCAGGCACACCGCCGTCACGTCTGCCACGGCGTCCATGGTGCCCACCTCGTGGAAATGGATGTCCGTCACCGGCACGCCATGGACATGGCTCTCCGCCTGGGCAATGCCGTCATATACTGCCAGAATGTCCCTCCGCACCCGGTCGGACACCGGGAGCCGCTCCACAATGTGGCCGATCTCGTGCATACCGTTGTGGTGATGGTGGTCGTGCTCATGGTCGTGGTCGTGCTCATGGTCGTGGTCGTGCTCATGGTCGTGGTCGTGCTCATGGTCGTGGTCGTGATGATGGTCGTGGTCGTGCTCATGGTCGTGGTCATGCTCCGTTTCCCCGTTCACCGTCACGGTGACTCGGGAGCCGGTGATGCCGCACTTTTCCGCCCGTTCCAGGCGGTATGTTACCCCGGGAATACCCAGGCCGTTGAGACGCTTGACAAATTCGTCGGGCTGGGGCAGCAGCTCCAGCAGCGCCGCCGTCAGCATATCTCCGGCGGCGCCCATGCCGCAGTCCAGATACAGGGTCCTCATTTCTTTCCCTCCATGTGATTGATCATACTGGCCAAATATCCGGCGCCGAAGCCGTTGTCAATGTTCACCACCGATACGCCGCTGGCGCAGGAATTCAGCATAGACAGCAGAGCCGACAGGCCGCCGAAGGACGCGCCGTAGCCCACGCTGGTGGGTACCGCAATCACCGGACAATCCGCCAGGCCGCCCAGCACGCTGGCCAGAGCCCCCTCCATTCCCGCGATGGCCACGATCACCGACGCGCTCATGATATCGTCCATATGGTGCAGGGTGCGGTGCAGGCCCGCCACCCCCACATCGTACAGCCGCAGCACTTCGTTGCCGTGGACCTCCGCCGTCAGGGCGGCCTCCTCCGCTATGGGAATATCGCTGGTGCCGCCGGTAGCGATAACGATGCGGCCGATGCCGTCCGGCTCCGGCACAGTGCCGATGATGCCGCAGCGGGCATCCTCGTGATAGTCCAGAGGGTATGCGGCGGCAATCTCCTGAGCCGCCTCCGGAGACAGGCGGGTGATGAGAATGGTCCGCTGGCCCCGCCGGCGCATGACGCCGATGATGCCGATCATCTGGGCCGGAGTCTTTCCCGCGCCGTAGATCACCTCCGCCGCGCCCTGGCGGATGCCGCGGTGCAGGTCCACTTTTGCATAGCCGATGTCGGTGAAGGGCTCCTTTTTCAGGGCCAGCAGCGCATCATCCACGGACACGGTCCCCTGGCGCACGCCCTCCAGCATTTTGCGGATCTCGTTGTTCATGCTCTTGCCTCCAGGTCCAGCCATACGGCGTCGTAGTCCTGCCCCAGGCGGTCCAGGATCTCCTGCCGGTGCTCCAGCAGGTGGGGCATCTGGGCGGCGGGCAGCTGAATTTTCGCGCTGCGGCCCGCCAGGCGGACCCGGAAGTCCGTAAAGCCCAGGGAGAACAGATACGTTTCCGCCGCCTCGGTGACAGCCAGGTCCCGGGCGGTGATGGGCTGTCCGGTGGGGATGCGGGTGGCCAGGCAGGCGTATGCGGGCTTGTCCCAGGTGAAAAGTCCTGCCTCCCGGGACAGCCGTCGTATTTCGTCCTTGGTCAGGCCGCACTCCCGCAGGGGCGACCGCACCGACAGCTCCCGCAGAGCCCGCATGCCGGGGCGATCTCCGGCGTCGTCGGAGGCGTTGGTGCCGTCCAGCAGCACCGGAAAGCCGTCCTCCGCCGCTGCGGCGGCAATGGTGCGGAAGATCACGCGCTTGCAGTGGTAGCACCGGTCCGGCGGATTGGCCGTCACGGTGGGAGACGACAGCACGTCCACTTGCAGCTCCCGCAGGTCGGCGTGGAGGTCCCCGGCCAGACGCCGGGCGTCCTCCAGCTCAAACCGGGGCTGGAAAGCGGAATTCACATAATACGCCCGGGCCCGGGCGCCGTAACGCAGAGCGGCATACAGCAGGTAAGACGAGTCCACCCCGCCGGAAAAGGCAATGGCCACCCGGGGATTTTCCTTGAAAAACTGTTGCAGATCCATGATTCGTCGATTCTTTCTCTTATTTTGCGCTGGGCACAATGCCCAGGATCACCAGGGGCTCCGTGCCGGTGTTTACAACGCTGTGGCTGTGGCCCTGGGGGCAGTAGTGGCACAGGCCGGGATAAACCGCCGCCTCCACGCCGTCGTCCAGGCACACGCCGGTACCGGACAGAAAATACATGACCTCGCAGCTGTCGGTGTGGGTATGAAGGCCGATGGAGGAGCCGGGCTCCAGCGTCAGCCGCAGGATCTTGCCCATACCGTCCTGAAAGATGCGGGTCTCGGCCTCCCCCTGGCCGCCCTTGAACCGGGGCTGCACCAGAGAGGGCATACGGTCAAAGTCCAATGTCATGGCCGGTCCCTCAGTTCAGGAAGTCCTTGAGCTTCTTGCTGCGGGAGGGGTGGCGGAGCTTCCGCAGGGCCTTGGCCTCGATCTGGCGGATGCGCTCGCGGGTGACGTTGAACTCCTTGCCCACCTCCTCCAGGGTGCGGGTGCGGCCGTCCTCCAGGCCGAAGCGCAGCTTCAGCACCTTCTCCTCCCGGGGAGTCAGGGTGCTGAGCACGGACACCAGCTGCTCCTTCAGCAGGGTATAGCTGGCAGCCTCACTGGGCTCGGACGCGCCCTCATCGGGGATGAAGTCGCCCAGATGGGAGTCCTCCTCCTCGCCGATGGGGGTCTCCAGGGACACGGGTTCCTGGGCGATCTTCAGAATCTCCCGGACCTTGTCCACGGGCATGTTCATCTCCTCGGCGATCTCCTCGGGAGAGGGATCGTGGCCCAGCTCCTGAAGCAGCTGACGGGATACGCGGATGACCTTGTTGATGGTCTCCACCATATGGACGGGGATGCGGATGGTGCGGGCCTGGTCGGCGATGGCCCGGGTGATGGCCTGGCGGATCCACCAGGTGGCATAGGTGGAGAACTTATAGCCCTTGGTGTGGTCAAACTTCTCCACGGCCTTGATGAGGCCCAGGTTGCCCTCCTGGATCAGGTCCAGGAACAGCATGCCCCGTCCCACATAGCGCTTGGCGATGGACACCACCAGCCGGAGGTTGGCCTCCGCCAGCTGCTTTTTGGCCTTTTCTCCGGCTTTCAGGTCCGCCTTAGCCTGAGCCAGCTCCTCCTCGGTGAGGGTCAGTCCTCCGGTCTCCACCTGAGCCAGCTTCTCCTTGGCGGTGTTGCCTGCGGACATGGCGGTGGCCAGCTTGATCTCCTGCTCGCCGGTCAGCAGGGGCACCTTGCCGATCTCCTTCAGATACATGCGCACGGGATCGTCAATGTTGAAGCTGTCCACCAGGGTGTTGGGATCTACCAGCTCCTCCTCCTCGATCTCGGCGATCTCCTCCATGGCGGGCTCCATGTCCTCGGGGATGTCGTTGGTGAAATCCTCGGTGACGATGTCGATGCCCAGATCCGCCAGGGAGTCATAGATGCTGTCCATCTGGTCGCCGTCCAGGTCCATGGCGTCCACCACCTCGGACAGCTCCGCCGGCTCCAGGCGGCCCTTCTTCTTGCCCTTGATGAACAGCTCCCGGAGCTTCTCATTGCCGGCCAGCAGAGCAGCGGCAGGGCACTTGCCGAGCTTTTCCTCCAGGGTCTTGTCGTTGATCTTGGCGCTCTCCGGCTTCTTGTCGGCAGTCTTTTCGGTCTTTTTCTTGTCGTCGGCGGCCAGCAGCTGGTCCGCCATCTCCTCGAGCTCCTGCCCGGTATAGGTTTTATCTGTCATTGTGCTTTCCTCCATAGCCCTTCTTGTTTTTATATTTTTCCGCCGCTGCCGCCAGGGGGTCTGTCCCGGCCCCGGCGGCGCGTTTTTGCGCTTCCTCATGAATGACGCGGCAATAGTCCTCCAGAGCCCGCTCCGCGCCTGTGCGGGACTCCGGCTTCTGCACCACCGCCGTCAAGTGGCTCATTTCGTCGCCGGTAAGCTCACCGCTCAGCGACGCCACCGTCATCGGCCGCCCGGCCATATGGCTCTCCCACAGGCTGGCATAAACCCGGCCCAGCAGCGGCGAGGAAAATTCCTCTGCCGGAATGGGCGGCGCCGGGCCAAACAGGCCGTCGTCCAGCAGCAGCAGCCGGATGACGCCCTCCTCTGCCAGAGCGCTGCGGAGATTCTCGTACCGCAGGCCACGCTCCTGGGGCTGGAGCGACACCACAGGGTTCAGCTCCCGGCGCTCCCGGGCCTTCTTG
>OLRI01002518.1_pt1 | contig 12552 bp, 10 predicted proteins | sample 1672871 | NCBI WGS metagenome assembly OLRI01 (sample SAMEA3136732, study PRJEB25190) | human gut metagenome
CAGGCGTCAAGCTGATCTTTGGTATAATCCTTTGAATTTACTGCATGTACTGTTTCGCAGAAGAGGCGAACCATGCTCTGAGTATCCGAAGGACGGTATCTTCTGATTATGAGGTTGTCAATACTATAAGCATTGTCAATTAAACAATACGTCAAATTATATTTTTTGCACATTATCAGATTATCATTATTTTCAGAAATCAGGGTTTCCGCATTCAAATCGTCATTATCGCCACGGTTTTCTATTACATTTGAATATGTAAGAATGTCAGAAAAATGGTTTATAATATAATTCTTGCTCATAATTAAACATATAAATCGAATATTTGCAAGATATGTATCAGAAAAATCTTTTTGCCAGTCAAAAGGAATATAGCATCCTTCAATAATAAGGTTCTGGTTATTTTCTATTGCGGTTTTAATAATTTCCTTTATAATTTTCCAAAGCTGCGGTACTAATAGTTCGTCATCCTCCACAGTAAGATTAATTTTTCCACTGCGTATCAACCCCATTTTTAAATGATCGATTGATAAATATGGGTAATGATATTTTTTGAGCAGTCTTTGAGCTAAATTTGTTTTGCCGGTATGCGTGCTGCCGGAAATCAGTATGATCATGTTGTATATTCCTTTAGTCAAAATTATAATCAATCGGTATTTGTTTTATTTTACTTAAATCTCCGCTGCATAAGATATCAAGATTTTCAAATATCGCTCTGAACGGTACAAGAGTTGAATCGTTTTGTATTATTGGTGACTGCTCAAATATTAATTCATCTTCGTTTAGATATACCGTTATATCATCATCGGCAAAAACCGTCGGTGACATAATCATCAGTGATAAAAAAAGTGCTGCTATTTTTTTCATATCATATCCCTCCTCACCGCTAATTATATAGTATAAACAGCAATATAACAAGTGGAAATTTAAAGAAAAAAGAGTGTCGATTGAATTCGACACTCTAATATATCAAAAATTATTTTACAATAAGACTCTCACCTGTCATTTGTTCAGGTTTTTCAAGTCCCATAAGGTCAAGCATAGTCGGGCAAAGGTCACAAAGTCTGCCGTTCTTAACTTTAACATCACCTGCACCTACAAGAATCATAGGAACAGGGTTAGTTGTATGAGCTGTAAACGGAGCTTTTGTAACAGGGTCGATTAAGCAGTCAGCGTTACCGTGATCGGCAGTGATGATAGCTTGTCCGCCCTTTGCAAGAATAGCGTCAACCATTCTGCCTACACACTCGTCAACGGCTTCAACTGCCTTAACAGCCGCTTCCATAATACCTGTGTGACCGACCATATCACAGTTAGCATAGTTAAGAATGATAACATCAAACTTGTCCGAATTGATTGCGTCAACAACTGCGTCAGTAACTTCGTAAGCACTCATTTCAGGTTTCATATCGAAAGTTGCAACGTCAGGTGACTTGATAAGTATTCTTTCCTCACCTTCAAATTGCTTTTCTTCACCGCCGTTAAAGAAGAATGTAACGTGTGCATACTTCTGTGTTTCGGCAATTCTAAGCTGTGTAAGACCTTTCTTACTGATGTATTCACCGAATGTCATTTCAAGAGTTTCCGGCGGATATGCTACAGTTACATTTGGCATTGATTCGTCATATTGAGTCATACAAACGAAGTTTACAGGGAAATATTTTCTTTCAAAGCCTGTAAAATCAGGGTCAACAAAAGTTCTTGTAATCTGTCTTGCTCTGTCAGGACGGAAGTTGAAGAAAATAACACTGTCGCCCTCTTTAATCATACCGTTCTTGTCAACAACAGTCGGAATAACAAATTCGTCTGTAACGTCATTTGCGTATGAGTTTTTAACGGCTGTAACAGCATCTGTTTCCTGTATGCCTTCGCCGTCAACCATAGCTTTGTAAGCCTTTTCTACTCTGTCCCAAGCGTTATCTCTGTCCATAGCGTAAAATCTGCCCATAATAGTAGCGACAGAGCCTACTCCGATTTCTTTAATTTCTTTTTCAAGTTCAGCCATAAATTCGGCACCTGATGTAGGAGGAACGTCACGACCGTCAAGGAATGTATGAACATATACGTTTTCAATACCTTTTTTCTTAGCCATCTTTAACAGACCGTAAAGGTGTTCGTTGTGGCTGTGTACACCGCCGTTTGAAAGAAGTCCCATAAGGTGAAGTGACTTGCCGTTAGCTTTAGCGGCATCCATAGCGTCTGAAAGAGCTTTGTTTTCGTAAATTTTACCGTCGTTAATGTCTTTTGAAATCTTAACAAGCATTTGATAAACAATTCTGCCGGCACCGATATTTGTGTGACCTACTTCACTGTTACCCATTTGACCGTCAGGAAGACCGACATCAAGACCGCTTGCAGAAAGCTGTGAATGTGGATATTCGGCTAAAAGCTTGTCAAGATGAGGTTTCTTTGCCGCTACGATAGCATTACCCTCTGTATTTTGGTTAATGCCGTAACCGTCCATAATAATTAACGCGATTGGTTTCTTTGCCATAAATAATTACTCCTTTATGTTTAAAAATAGGACAGGCAATAATGCCTGCCCTTTTGTAAAATCATTATTTAGCTGCCTTTGTGATAACAGCGAAGTCAGCACTCTTTAGAGATGCACCGCCGATAAGACCACCGTCAATGTTTGGCTTAGCAAGAAGTCCTGCACAATTCTTAGGATTCATGCTGCCGCCGTATTGAATAGTAATAGCCTTTGCTGTTTCAGCATCGTAAAGGTTTTCAAGTAATTCTCTGATACCGCCGCAAACTTCTTCAGCTTGGTCGTCAGTAGCAGTCTTGCCTGTACCGATAGCCCAGATTGGCTCGTATGCAACGACAACTTTCTTAGCGTCGTCAGCACTGATTCCGGCAAATGCCTTCTTGATTTGAATAGCAATCCAGTCCATTGTGATACCGGCTTCACGCTGTTCAAGACTTTCACCGCAGCAAACGATAGGAATAAGACCCTTTTCAAGAGCCTTTTTAGCCTTTAGATTAACTGTTTCATCAGTTTCGTTGTTGTATTCACGTCTTTCACTGTGACCCATGATAACATAATCAACACCAAGGTCTTTAAGCATTTCTGCACTTACTTCACCTGTGAAAGCACCCTTGTCCTCAAAGTGTAGGTTTTCAGCACCGATTTTAACGTGTGAACCCTTAGCGGCCTCAACAGCCTGTGGTAGGCATACGAACGGTGTACAGCAAACTACTTCACATTCTGAACCCTTTGTTGCGTCGATTACTTCTTTGATGTAATCATATGTTTCTGACGGAAGCTTGTTCATCTTCCAGTTACCGGCAATTATATATTTTCCCATTGTAATTTCTCCTTTTGTAGTTTAATTATAAGTGACAGACAGTCACTCTACGGAATATTTAAAATATGGTGAGAGGCGGTCAATGACCGCCATGTCACAATAATTATTTATCTGTCAAAGCTGCGATACCAGGAAGTTCTTTACCTTCAAGGAATTCCATTGATGCGCCGCCGCCTGTTGAGATGTGGCTCATCTTATCGCCAAGACCTGCTTGGTTTACTGCAGCAACACTGTCACCGCCGCCGATGATTGTTGTAGCGTCAAGATCGGCAAGAGCCTGAGCTATTGTATTTGTACCCTTTGCGAAGTTTGGCATTTCAAATACGCCCATAGGACCGTTCCAAACAACTGTCTTTGCGTCTTTAAGAGCATCTTTGTAAAGTTCGATTGTCTTAGGACCGATGTCAAGACCCATCCAGCCGTCAGGAATATTACCTTCAACAACTTGTGATTCGGCGTCGTTTGCAAATTCTTTAGCAACTACTGTATCAACAGGAAGAAGTAGCTTGTCGCCTGCCTCGTCAAGCATTTTCTTAGCATAGTCAATGTAATCAGGTTCAAGAAGTGATGTACCTGTTGTCTTGCCTTGTGCTGCAAAGAATGTGTAAGCCATACCGCCGCCGATGATTAGCTTGTCTACTTTCTTTAGAAGATTTTCAATAACTGAAATCTTTGAAGAAACTTTACTTCCGCCAAGAATAGCTACAAGCGGTCTTACAGGATTGTTTACTGCGTTACCGAGGAAGTTGATTTCCTTTTCGATTAGGTAACCTGCAACAGCCGGCTTAAGAATTGAAGATACACCTACGTTTGAGCAGTGAGCTCTGTGAGCTGTACCGAATGCGTCATTTACGAACAAATCAGCAAGTGAGGCAAGTTCTTTTGAAAAAGCTTCTTCGTTCTTTGTTTCTTCTTTTCTGTAACGAGTGTTTTGAAGAAGAACAACATCACCGTCATTCATTTCTGCAACAGCCTTTTTAGCGTTGTCGCCTACTACGTTATCGTCAGCGGCAAAAACAACTTCTTTGCCAAGCTTTTCTGAAAGACTCTTTGCAACAGGTGCAAGAGAAAGTGATGGAACAGGCTCACCCTTTGGCTTACCCATATGTGAGCAAAGAATAACTCTTGCTCCGTTATCTATAAGATACTTAATTGTAGGAAGTGCACCTACAATACGGTTTTCGTCTGTGATATTACCGTCAGCGTCAAGCGGCACGTTAAAGTCACAACGTACTAAAACCTTTTTGCCTTTTACGTCAACATCTTCAACTGTTAATTTGTTGTACATAGTCAATTTCTCCTTTTTTATGCGGACAAAATTATCCGATTTTTCTTGATTATATTATATATAAAAATTATCTGTTTTTCAAGTATATAATTAAAATTCGTTAAAATTTTACCAACTTAATCAAAATAGCCGCCGTCAATATGCCAACTATGTCACCGACAGCCGCAAAAGGAACAGCTTTCAAGTTATGTTTTACCCTTGTTTTCGCAAAATATACGCAAAGACAGTAGAAAGTTGTTTCAGTAGAACCCATTATAACGGAGGCAATTCGACCGACTTCGCTGTCGGCACCGTAATTGTTTAAAATTTCGGTAAGTATGCCCGTTGCACCGCTGCCCGATATTGGACGGATAAGTGCCAAAGGCATAACTTCGGCAGGAATTAAATTTGTGATAGGTGAAAGAAGTGATACTATAAGGTCAAGCGTGCCTGAAGCACGGAGCATATATGCGGCGGTAAGCACCGCTACAAGCGGCGGAAATATGCCTGATACTATTTTCATTCCCTCCTCTGCTCCATCTATAAAAAGTTCGTATGACGGAAGTTTTTTTATCATTGCGGTTATAAGAACAAGTGCAATTATGAGCGGTATTACATAAATCATATTTTACTCCCTATATAGTAATTTTGTCAGTGTTAAAGCAATAAATGCGGCGGTGAATGAAGAAATCCAAATCGGCAGAATAACCGAAAACGGATTTGCAGAGTCTGCCGCAACACGCAGAGCGATTATTGTTGTGGGTATAAGCTGTACGGACGTGGTGTTCAAAACGACAAGCATACACATATTTTTTGAAGTATAAAGCGGATTGTTGTTTTCTTTGTCAAGACATTGCATAGCCTTTATGCCCATAGGCGTAGCGGCGTTGCCCATTCCGAGTATGTTGGCACTCATATTCACGGCAATATATTTTTTTGCGTTTTGACCTGCATTGGGAAACAGGAAGTTTATTATAGGTTTTAATAATTTCTCTAATTTCTGTGACAATCCCGCATTTTCGGCAATTTTCATAATACCCGTCCAAAAGCACATAACTCCCGCAAATGACAATACCGTAAAAACGGCACTTTTCGCACCCTCAAACGCACCGTTTATAGTTTGGTCGACAGTGCCGTTAAAAATTGACACAACTATCGACACAATAATCATCAAGCACCAAATATAATTCATATACTTTCCTCCGTTTCTTGTGAATTTGATATTTATTTATATGAAAAATTGTGCTATAATAGAAGAATGTATATAAATATAATTTGAACGGAGGATTAGTATGCTCAAAGGAAAAACAGTCGTGCTTGGAGTTACGGGAAGTATTGCGGCGTACAAAATCGCAAATCTTGCAAGAATGCTTGTAAAACAGCATTGTGAAGTACACGTGCTTATGACGCAGAACGCAACTAATTTTATAAATCCCATAACTTTTGAAACATTGACAAAGCATAAATGCCTTATAGATACATTTGACCGTAATTTTGAATTCAGCGTTGAACACGTTGCACTTGCAAAAGCGGCGGACGTGGTTATGATTGCACCGGCGAGTGCAAATGTAATCGGTAAGATTGCAAACGGTATCGCCGACGATATGCTTACAACCACTGTTATGGCTTGTCCTTGCAAGAAAATTGTGTCACCTGCTATGAATCATAATATGTTCCATAACCCTATCGTGCAGGATAACATTGAAAAGCTGAAGCATTACGGCTATGAAATAGTTGAACCGGCGCACGGTATGCTTGCAAACGGTGATATGGGTGACGGCAGAATGCCTGATGAAGAGCTTTTGTTTGAATACATTGTTAAAGAGATTGCATTTGAAAAAGATATGACAGGTAAAAAAGTGCTTGTTACAGCCGGTGCAACTGTAGAGGCTATCGACCCTGTGAGATTCATAACAAACCATTCGAGCGGAAAAATGGGTTTTGCACTTGCAAAGAACGCAATGCTAAGAGGTGCGGACGTGACGCTTGTTATGGGTAAATGCGACAGTGAGCCTCCTGTGTTTGTGAATACGGTTAAGGTGCAGAGTGCGAAAGATATGTATGACGCGGTAATAGAACGTGCCGACAGTATGGATATAATCGTTAAGGCGGCGGCAGTGGCTGATTACAGACCTAAGAACGTAAGCAGTGAAAAGGTAAAAAAACAGGACGGTAATATGTCGATTGAGCTTGAACTTACGGATGATATATTAAAAACTCTCGGTGAAAGAAAAAACGGTCAATTTATCTGCGGTTTCTCTATGGAAACAGAAAATATGCTTGAAAATTCAAAAAAGAAACTTGAAAAGAAAAATTGTGATATGATTGTCGCAAATAATCTTAAACAAGACGGTGCAGGCTTTGGTGGTAATACAAATATCGTGACGCTTATAACAAAAGATGATGAAGTTCAGCTTGAAAAGATGACAAAAGATGAAGTTGCGGAAAAGATATTTGATTTCATTTTGAGTAGATAGGAAGCAGATTATGTACGGATACGAAACGTTCCACGAGGATTTGATGAAAAATTTAATAGAATCGGTGCATAACGGCGCAAGCTCACATGCGTATATATTTGAGGGTGAAAAGGGCTTGGGTGTACTCAATTCCGCCAGACTTTTTGCGGCGGCATTGACGTGCAAAAATACAGGTGTCGCACCTTGCGGAAGTTGTCATAATTGCGTAGAATCAAAAGCGGACACAAACCCCGATATAATTTATGTTCGGCCGAAGGCCGACAAAAAAAGTATCGGTGCAAAAGATATGCGTAAACTTGAGGAGGATGTGGCTGTAAAGCCGTTTAATTCAAAGCATAAGGTTTATATATTTGAGGACGCGTCTTTGCTTACCGAGGAGGCACAAAACACGTTTTTAAAAACGTTTGAAGAACCGCCGGAATACGCAGTATTTATCTTGATAACAGAAAACTCCGCTTCCCTATTGCAGACAATTTTATCACGTTTTACGCTTGTGCATTTTCCGTCTGTGTCTGACGTGATTATGGAGAAGTATATAAGCGAAAAATATCCCGAAGAAAAGGAACGCTTGCCGTTTTTGATTAAGTATTGTGCAGGTGTGCCGGGAGTGGCTGACAATATTATAAATGATGAAAACTTTGAAAAAGTGAGAACATCCTCACTTGAAAATTTATTTTCGGTATTGTCAACAGACAGAAGTTCGGCATTCGTTGTGAAGAAGTATCTTGATGAAAATAAAGATAAGGCTGAAAATATATTCGTTTTTTGGCTTGCATATCTGCGTGATATAATTCTTATGCAATCGCAAGCACCGAATATGATTATTAATATTGATAAAAAAGATACGTTAAGACAGCTTGCGGCTAAGTATGATACCGATTATTTGATGAATATGTCAAAGCGTGTAATAAAAGCAAAAAATATGTTGGCACGATATGTGAGTTTAAAAGCCATTTCGCTGTGGTTGTCGCTAAAATCCGCATAAAACGCGGTATTTCTATAAAAATTATTTTTGTTAGTATTTTTTCTGTTTTTGTTGACAATTTATTACATATGTGGTATAATAAATTTACCGTTTAAAAGAATATTAGATAAGGAGGAAAATTTTAATGAAATCTGTAGGAATCGTTAGAAAGGTTGATGAACTTGGCCGTATTGTCATTCCGGTAGAACTAAGGAGAAAGTTTGGAATCGACATTAAGGATTCAATGGAAATTTATACAGAAGATAACTGTATAATCCTAAAGAAGTATGAACCTTCATGCATATTCTGTGGCGATGCAAAGAATATATTCCAATTCAACGGTAAGAATATTTGCCCTGAGTGTGCTAAAAAGATTAACGGCTATGTAGCTGAATAATCATATCAAAAAAAAGAACCGCTTAGTCTGATGCGGTTCTTTTTTTGTGTTGATAATAACTTTAAATTGTGGATAAAACATTTTTTAGTACGATTTAATGTTGATAAAACGTTAAAATACAACATACCATACCAACATACAAGGCTCCCCTTGAGGGGAGCTGTCGCATTGCGACTGAGGGGTGGCTCTTATATAATCTCTTGTTTTAAAATCCTATGAGTCTGTAAAACAGATACTCTCCCCTATCTTGACATCAATAATAAAAGAACACAAAAAAAGATGTTACCGAAGTAACATCTTTTTGAATAATCAAATCAGTAAAGCTTACGCTTCTTCGATTTCAGAAACGACACCTGAACCTACTGTTCTACCACCTTCACGGATAGCGAAACGTAGACCCTTTTCGATAGCGATTGGAGTGATAAGTTCAACTTCCATCTTTACGTTATCGCCAGGCATACACATTTCTGTGCCTTCTGGAAGTGTGATAACGCCAGTAACGTCAGTTGTTCTGAAATAGAACTGAGGTCTGTAGTTGTTGAAGAATGGTGTATGACGGCCACCTTCGTCCTTTGTTAGTACGTAAACTTCGCCCTTAAACTTTGTGTGTGGGTGAATTGTACCAGGCTTAGAAAGAACCTGACCTCTTTCGATTTCGTTTCTCTGAACACCACGAAGTAGTGCACCGATGTTGTCGCCGGCTTCAGCGTAGTCAAGAAGCTTTCTGAACATTTCGATACCTGTAACAACAACTTTTCTCTTTTCGTCTGTAAGACCAACGATTTCAACTTCGTCGTTAAGGTTTAGCTGACCTCTTTCAACTCTACCTGTAGCAACTGTACCACGACCTGTGATTGAGAAAATGTCTTCGATAGGCATTAGGAATGGAAGGTCTGACTTTCTTTCAGGAGTTGGGATATATCTGTCAACTTCGTCCATAAGGTCAAGAATACACTTGTATTCAGGAGCGTTAGGATCTGTTGAATCACATTCAAGTACCTGAAGAGCTGAACCTGAAATGATTGGAGTATCGTCGCCAGGGAAGTCATATTCGTTAAGAAGTTCTCTGATTTCCATTTCAACAAGTTCCATAAGTTCAGGATCGTCAACCTGGTCAGCCTTGTTCATGAATACAACGATATAAGGAACGCCAACCTGTCTTGATAGAAGGATGTGTTCTCTTGTCTGAGGCATTGGACCGTCAGCAGCTGAAACAACAAGGATAGCGCCGTCCATCTGAGCAGCACCTGTGATCATGTTCTTTACGTAGTCAGCGTGTCCCGGGCAGTCAACGTGAGCATAGTGACGTGTGTCTGTTTCGTACTCAACGTGAGCTGTAGAGATAGTGATACCTCTTTCTCTTTCTTCCGGAGCCTTATCGATCATGTCGTAAGCTTCGAACTTAGCCTTGCCCTGAAGGGAAAGCCACTTGGTGATAGCAGCGGTGGTGGTGGTCTTACCGTGGTCTACGTGACCGATGGTACCAATGTTTACGTGGGGCTTGGTGGAATTATAATGTTCCTTTGCCATGGGTATGTCCTCCTTAATAGGTGATCTGGTGTCCCCCATTGGGTGGGGGACGCCGTAATTTCAGTAATATTATTTTATCATCTTTCTGCGAAAAAATCAAGTAGTTTCGCAGAAAAATTGGTCTGAGAGTGCAAATTTACGCGGAATTAACCCTGCTTGCGCTTGCTCATGATAGCCTCGGAAATGGACTTCGGAACCTCAATGTAGTGGCTCGGCTGCATTACATACTGACCGCGGCCCTGGGTCTTGGAACGAAGATCGTTGGAGTAGCCGAACATCTCAGAAAGCGGAACGAAAGCGGTAACCTGAACGGAACCGTTTCTGGTCTCCTGGTTCTGAATCTGGCCACGGCGGGAGTTAAGGTCGCCGATTACGTTACCGATGTAGTCATCAGGAACGACAACGTCAACTCTCATGATCGGCTCGAGGATAACGGAATGCGCCTGCTTGAGGGCTTCCTTGATAGCCATAGAACCTGCGATCTTAAATGCCATTTCGGAGGAGTCTACCTCGTGGTAAGAACCGTCGTACAGGGAAACCTTGATGTCAACAACAGGATAGCCTGCGAGGACACCGGCGTTAAGAGCTCCCTGGATACCTGCGTCAACAGCAGGAATGAACTCCTTGGGGATAGAACCGCCGACAACGTCGTTGCTGAACTCGTAGCCCTTACCGGACTCGTTCGGCTCTACCTTGATCTTAACGTGACCGTACTGACCGGAACCACCGGACTGGCGCTTGTACTTCATGTCGATGTCAGCTGTGCCAGTGATAGTTTCCTTATAAGCAACCTGCGGAGCACCTACGTTAGCCTCTACCTTGAACTCACGGAGAAGTCTGTCAACGATGATATCGAGGTGGAGCTCACCCATACCAGCGATGATGGTCTGACCAGTCTCCTGGTTTGTCCAGGTCTTGAAGGTGGGGTCTTCCTCGGCCAGCTTGGCCAGGGCGATGCCCATCTTTTCCTGACCTGCCTTGGTCTTGGGCTCGATAGCCAGGTCGATAACCGGCTCCGGGAACTCCATGGACTCGAGGATTACAGGGTGGTTCTCGTCGCAGAGAGTATCACCAGTAGTGGTGTACTTAGTACCAACAACGGCTGCGATATCACCGCACGGGCATGCGTCGATATCCTGTCTGTGGTTGGAGTGCATCTGAAGGATACGACCCATACGCTCGTTCTTGTCCTTTGTAGCGTTCAGGACTGTTGTGCCAGCCTCAACGTAACCGGAGTAAACTCTGAAGAAGCAAAGCTTACCAACGAACGGGTCAGTAGCGATCTTGAATGCGAGCGCGGAGAACGGCTGATCGTCGCCTGCGTGTCTTTCAACTTCCTCGCCGGTCTCGGGGTCTACACCCTTGATGGAAGGAATATCAAGAGGAGAAGGCATATAGTCAACGACAGCGTCAAGGAGCTTCTGAACGCCCTTGTTTCTGTAGGAAGTACCGCAGATAACAGGAACGAACTTGTTCTCAATGGTGCCCTTTCTGATGGCAGCCTTGATCTCCTCAACGGTGAAGTCCTCACCCTCGGTCTCGAAGTATCTCTCCATCAGAGCGTCGTCCAGCTCAGCGACCTTCTCGAGAAGGTTCTGTCTGTATTCCTTAGCCTTATCCATCATATCAGCAGGGATATCCTCAACACGCATATCCTTACCGATATCGTCGTAGTATACATCAGCCTTCATCTCAACGAGGTCGATGATTCCCTTGAAGTCCGCCTCAGCGCCGATAGGCAGCTGGATCGGAACAGCGTTGCACTTCAGTCTGTCGTGCATCATCTGTACTACGTTGTAGAAGTCTGCGCCCATGATATCCATCTTGTTGACATAAGCCATTCTGGGTACATGGTATTCATCTGCCTGACGCCATACTGTTTCTGACTGAGGCTCTACGCCGCCCTTTGCACAGAAAACAGTTACGGAACCGTCAAGCACTCTCAGGGAACGCTGAACTTCAACTGTGAAGTCAACGTGACCAGGGGTGTCGATAATATTGATTCTATGGTCCTTCCAGAAGGCTGTGGTAGCAGCGGAGGTGATTGTGATACCTCTCTCCTGCTCCTGAACCATCCAGTCCATCGTAGCAGTACCATCGTGAGTTTCACCGATCTTGTGGTTGATACCAGTGTAGAACAGGATACGCTCAGTTGTGGTGGTCTTGCCGGCGTCGATGTGCGCCATGATACCAATATTACGGGTCATTTCGAGAGATACGTCTCTTTTCATAAATTCCTCCGTAATTCTGGAATTACCCGGGGTATTCGCCCCAGGTAACTCATCTGTTTCTGATTACCACTTATAATGTGCGAAAGCCTTGTTAGCTTCAGCCATCTTATGAGTATCGTCACGCTTCTTGCAAGCGCCGCCCTGACCGTTCAGTGCGTCCAGGATTTCGTTTGCAAGTCTTTCCTTCATTGTCTTCTCGTTACGCGCACGGCTGTAGGTGGTGATCCATCTCAGACCGAGTGTACGTCTTCTCTCGGGGCGAACCTCCATAGGAACCTGGTAGGTTGCACCACCGACACGGCGAGCCTTAACCTCGAGCTGCGGCATGATGTTCTCCATTGCCTCCTCGAAAGCTTCCAGAGCGTCCTTGCCGGT
>OLRI01002520.1_pt1 | contig 12539 bp, 11 predicted proteins | sample 1672871 | NCBI WGS metagenome assembly OLRI01 (sample SAMEA3136732, study PRJEB25190) | human gut metagenome
TCATTCCGGAGCACCCCCTTTGACTGGCTTCATTATACTATGATCATATCCAGAACGCAACGGCAATAATCTTCCGGCTGCTCAGTCCCCGCCGTTCTGATACTCCACGGCGTCATCCAGAGAGATCATGCCGTGGGTCTTCTTCACCTCCTGGATACAGCGCCCCCGCAGTTCTCTCAGCTGTTCCTCCGGGATCTCCATGGCCGCGGCCAGGACGTTCATCATCATATCCATCTCTACCGCCAGCTTGAACAGCAACCGGCAGATGTGGTTCTCACTGCCCTGCACGGTCGCACGGAGTGCCGCGATGAGCATGGGGGGCAGAACGGAGAAGCAATCCTGGGAGGCCACATAGTCACAGTAGAACTGCAGCGCCTTCTCCACGAACTCGTTCTGGCTCCGGCAGTTGGCCAGCGGCATGGCCGCCTTGATCTTCCGGTCTGTGGCCGGATCGATCCGCATCAGGAATTTTATTTTTTCATCTGGCATTCAAAAGAAGCCTCCATTTCGTAAAATTGGCCGTGATAACACATTTGAAACCGTGGAAGCTGCTGGAACTGCGACATTTCCCGCCCGCCTGATAGCAGATTTGATAACACCGCTCAAAAAGTGATAGCATCGGTCCCTCCAAAAAGATGCGGAAAGGCGGTTGAAAGCGCCCTGAAACCGCATCCCCGGCCCGCATTGCGGGACGGTGTGAAAGGCGGTGGAGCCACCGCTTTATCCCGCACTTTTTTCGTCCCCCTGGTTCACGTCGTTGCAGGCTCCATATCTCTCACTGTGGCAATCCCGCTGCCGCTGAGCGCCTGAAGCACATGGTAAAGGCTGTGTTTGATGGAGCAAAGGTGGACATCAGCGAATGCGGCGGTCTGTGCAGCTATTATGCAGAGCTGGGCGGCCTGCTGGTTGGTTATGAGGACGCGGAAGCATAAGCGAACGGCCCTCGGAAAAAATTCTGCCACGATTGAATAGGCGCTCATAGCGGGGAAAGCCGTTGTGGGCGCTTTTTTGTTTGCAAAATCCTCCGCTCTGCGCTATACTAACAGCATCAAAAATCGCCGTGGGCGGCAGGGGAGGGGTACCACATGTTCAGATTGCCTATCGTCAAGTTTTTCAACCGCATCTTCAACCGTGTCACGATCACAGTGGTGCTGGTGGCTTTACAGGTGCTCTGGCTGCTCTGGGCGTTCTGGTCGTTCACGGCGGGGCGGGTCTGGCTGAACGGTGCCCTGAAGGCGCTGAGCATCCTGATCGTGCTGTATCTGGTGCGCAAGGATGAAAACAGCGCTTATAAGATCGGCTGGATCGTTCTGATCGGCCTTCTGCCCCTGCTGGGCGGCGCGCTTTATCTGGCTTTTGGCAACAAGGCCCCCGCCAAGTATCTGCGGGAGCGGATGCAGAAGGTGGAACAGGCCCATCAGACTGAGCTTGCCCAGCCCGAGGGCCAGACCGATGCGCTGGATATCTCCAGCCGGAACCTGAGCCGCTACGTGGCAAAGTTCGGGCCGTATCCGGCCTGGAGGGATACCGCTGCTCACTACTTTTCCTGCGGGGAGGAGATGTATCCCCAGCTGCTGGCGGATCTGGACAAGGCGGAAAAATTCATCTTTCTGGAATTTTTTATCCTCCGTTCCGGCAAAATGTGGGACGGTGTGGAGCAGATTCTCCGCCGCAAGGCCGCCCAGGGCGTGGATGTGCGGCTGATCTACGATGATTTTGGCAGCCTGCTGGGCCTGCCCAGTGATTTTGTCATCCGCATGGAGAAGGCGCATATCCACTGCATCCCTTTCAACCCGGTGGTGCCGCTGGTCTCGCTGGTGATGAACCACCGCGACCACCGCAAGATCGTGGTGGTTGACGGCAATGTGGCCTACACCGGCGGCGTGAATCTGGCGGATGAGTATATCAATGCCGAGCAGCGCTTTGGCTACTGGAAGGATGCGGCCATCCGGTTGGAAGGAGCCGCTGTCTGGAACTTTACCGTGATGTTCCTCAATGTATGGAACGCCTTCCGCCCGCAGGAGACCGATTACACCGCCTTTGCGCCCACCCGCCTGCCCGCAGTGCAGGATGGCGTGGTGCAGCCCTACGCGGACAGCCCGCTGGATGAGGAACCGCTGGCCGAGACGGTCTATCTGGACATCCTCTCTCAGGCCCAGAGATATGTTTATATCTACACGCCCTACCTGGCCGTGGGCGAGGAGATGCTGGATGCTCTGAAAAGTGCGGCCAAGCGCGGGGTGGACGTGCGGCTCATCCTGCCCGGGATCCCGGATAAGAAGCTGGTGTTCCGGCTCAGCCGTTCCTACTATCTGCCCCTGCTCAGGGCGGGCGTGCGCATTTATGAATTCACGCCCGGTTTCCTCCACGCCAAGTGCTATGTCAGTGATGACCGTGTGGCCGTGGTGGGCAGCATCAATATGGATTACCGGAGCCTGTTTCTCCACTTCGAGTGCGGAACACTGCTCTTCCATAACAGCCAGATCGCCGCACTGCGGAAGGATGTGGAGCGCACCCTGCCGCAGTGCCGGGAGATCATGCGGTCCGACTGCCGCACCAATCTGCCGGGTACAGCACTGGACAGCGTGCTGCGGCTGCTGAGCCCGTTGATGTGAACGGCTGCGCGCAGCACGCGGGGAGCTTTTCCGCGCAAGTGAAACGGGGCCATTCCATCGCCCGCCCTATTGCCTGCGGCAACAGGGTCCCACCCCAGCGGACACTTGCTTCGGAAAACTCCCGTCGGCTGCGTAATTTTACGCTCTTCTGGACATACTATGGGGCAAAGGCCCAACGGGCCGTGTGGAAAGGGAGCGTATCTATGAATCAGAACCATCGGGCTTTTTGGAGCTGTGCCATGGCGGCGGCGCTGCTGCTGACCGCCTGCGGCAAAACGAACGCCGGGTCGGGCAGCTCCGGCAGCATGAGCGGAAACAGCGGCACATCCTCCGCACAGACCCAGACAGCGGCATGGAAAACCGGTCTGGGTGTGGTGACGGAGGCCACCGATCAGGACAGGGCAGGGAAAATTGAACTGGCAGCGGCCGCTGTCCTGCTGGATGGCGAGGGCAAACTGGAGAGTGTTCTGCTGGACGAGCTGGAAGTGTCTGTTTCGGCGGACAGCACCGGCCATGTGACCCTGCCCACCGACTGGCGCACCAAGCGGCAGAAGGGGGACGATTACCCGCTGGCTGAGGTCTCTTCCTTGAAAAAGGGCTGGGCGGAACAGGCAGATGCCTTTGCCAGTTACCTGATCGGCATGACCCCGGAACAGGTCTCCATGCTCAAAGTGGATAAGGATGGCAAGCCCACGGATGCCGACCTGCTGAGCGGTTGCACCATTGCTGTGGATCGCTACCGGGATGCCGTGACCCGGGCCTGCGCCAATGCCAGGGCACTGGGTGCCGCCAAGGGCGACAGGGCCGCGCTGGGCATCGAAGCGGTGAACGGGACTTCGGACATCACCGCCACCGATGACAAGGATGTGAATGCGCAGGTGGATGTGAGCATCGTGGCACTGACCACCGATGCGGACCGCCGTGTGACCAGTGCCATTGCGGATATGGCCGAGCCGGCCCTGACGGTAGTGTCGGACGGCGGTGTGACAGCTCCGGACCTCGTCAAGACCAAGCTGGAGCTGGGTGAGGACTACGGGATGCGCGGCGCATCGGCGCTGGGCAAGGAGTGGTATGAGCACAGCGAGGGCTTCTGTGATGCCCTCAAGGGCAAGACCCGCACCGAGATCGCCGGGCTTTCCGGCGGCGATGCCGACCTGAAGGCTCTGTGTACCATCGACATCACCGATCTGCAAAAGGCGGCGCTGGATGCCCTGAGCTGAGGAGGAAACCCTTTTCGGTCTCACAATCGCACACCGGCTCTCCCGGATAGGGGGGCGGTGGCATTCCGCTGCGTTTTCAGAGAGAAACCTCTCGCCGCGTCTGGCAGCTGCCGACGCGGCGATTTTGATTTGTCAAAATGACCGCTTTGCCGTGGTAAAGCAGTAAAGATTTGAGCAAACTGCGAAAAATCAGTTTTCCCCCTTGCCAAATGGCAGAAAACGCGCTATTCTATAACCACAGTTTAGCAATTTAGCATGGTAAAGCAATAAAACGAAGTTGCTTGCCACTGAGGGAGGAACCGTATATGAAACGTCTTGTATCCGCATTCCTGGCCGGTGCCATGGCACTGAGCCTTGCCGCCTGCGGCGGTGCCGCTTCCACTTCCACTGCCGCATCTGCTTCGGCCTCTGCTTCCGGCAGTGCTGCCGCATCCCAGGCTGCAGGCAGCGACCTGGATTACATCAAGGGAAAGGGCAAGCTGATCATCGGCTACACTGTTTACGAGCCCATGAACTACACCGATGCCGATGGCAACTTCACCGGTTTTGATACCGAGCTGGCCACTGCTGTCTGCGAAAAGCTGGGCGTGGAGCCGGAGTTTGTGGAGATCAACTGGGATACCAAGGTCGTGGAGCTGGATGCCAAGAGCATCGACTGCATCTGGAACGGTATGACCCTGACCGATGACATCATGCAGAACACCGCTACCACCAAGGCTTATGCAAAGAATGCACAGGTGGTCGTGGTGAAGGATGGCACCGATTATACTTCTACCGCTGACCTGGTGGGTAAGACCGTGGTCGCCGAGGCTGGTTCCGCCGGTGAGGCCGCCATTGAGGGAGACGAGAACCTGGCACAGGCTGATTACGTTTCCAAGAGCGTTCAGACCGACTGCCTGATGGAAGTTGCCGCAGGCACTGCTGATGCCGCTGTACTTGACCTGACCCTGGCCAACGCCATGATCGGTGAGGGTACTGACTATGCCGACCTGAAGATCGTGGACGAGCTGAACGCCGAGGAGTACGGCGTGGCATTCCGCAAGGGCAGTGATGCTGCCGCCGCTGTGGATGAGGCCTTTGATGCACTGAAGGCCGATGGCACTTTGCAGGCACTGGCCGATAAGTACGATCTGGCACTGGCTGACTGAATTTGTTGAACAACTCCTTCCGTCATCGCTATGCGATGCAACCTCCCTCGGTGAGGGAGGCTTTTTGTTGCCGATGCGTGAAAGGCTCCCGAGCAGAGGGAACTTTCACCGGCTGTGATGGAAGGGGAATATGGATTCTGAATAAAAAAGGTGTGTTTTTGTGTCTGTGATTCTTATGCGCCTGTCCGGCGCGTTCCTGCTCAACTGTGAACTCTTTGCCCTGACACTGCTGTTTGCACTGCCGCTGGGGCTGGTGGTCTCGTTTGGCTCCATGAGCCGCTGCAAGCCGCTGGCCGGGCTGGTCAAGACCTTTGTCTGGATCATCCGCGGCACCCCGCTGATGCTGCAGATCATTGTGATCTATCTGGGCCCTGGCCTGCTGGGCATGAACAACCCCTGGCCCTCCGGCTCCGGCGGACGGATGGTGGCGGCGGTGGTGGCTTTTGCCATCAACTATGCCTGCTATTTTTCTGAGATCTACCGCGGCGGCATTGAAGCAGTGCCCAAGGGGCAGACTGAGGCCGGGCAGGTGCTTGGCATGACCAAAACCCAGATCTTTTTCAAGGTGACCTTGCTTCAGGTCGTCAAGCGCATCCTGCCCCCCATGGGCAACGAGATCATCACGCTGGTCAAGGATACCTCGCTGGCAAACACCATTGCCAACAAGGAAATCATTATGATGGCCAAGGAGTATAGCGCAAAGGGCCTGATCTGGCCGCTGTTCTCCACCGCGCTCTTCTTCCTGGTGTTTGTGGGCGCACTGACCATCCTGTTCAACTGGGCTGAAAAAAAGCTCGATTATTTCCGCTGCTAAGGAGGAAGATAGATTATGGCGTTGCTCGAAGCTTCCGGTATCGGGAAAAATTTTGGCGAGACCCATGTGTTGAAGGACATCTCCCTGGATCTGGAGCAGGGTGAAGCGCTGGCGATCATCGGCTCGTCCGGTTCCGGCAAAACAACTCTGCTGCGCTGCCTGAACTTTCTGGAACGGCCTGACACGGGTGTGATCAAGGTGAACGGCGAGACCATGTGGGATGCCGCCGACCCTGCCACCCAGAAGGAAAGCGAGATCCGCAAAAAGCGGCTCCATTTCGGTCTGGTGTTCCAGAACTTCAACCTGTTCCCGCAGTACACGGCCTTACAGAACGTGATGCTGGCAGGGGAACTGCTGGCAAAGGAACGTCCGGAGTATCAGGCAAACAAAAAGGCCATCCACGCGGAGCTGGAACAGCAGGCAAGAGAACTGCTGGCGCAGATGGGCCTTTCGGAGCGGGCCGGCCACTACCCGCATCAGCTCTCCGGCGGCCAGCAGCAGCGTGTGGCCATTGCCCGCGCACTGGCGCTTCACCCGGATATCCTCTGCTTTGATGAGCCCACCAGCGCCCTTGACCCGGAGCTGACCGGTGAGGTGCTGAAGGTCCTGCGTGATCTTGCTGACCGCAAGACCACGATGATCATTGTCACCCATGAGATGCACTTTGCCCGCGATGTGGCCGACCGCATCCTGTTCATGGATGGCGGCGTGGTCGTGGAAGAAGGCCCGGCCAAACAGCTCATCGACCACCCCCGGGAGGAGCGTACCAGACAGTTCCTCGCACATTATTCAGAATGACCAGAACCGCCCCGGAATGCAGAGATGCGCGCCGGGGCGGTTTTGCTGTACAGAGCGGGTTTGGGCTGCTCAGGACGAATCTGGTGTGTCGGTCGCTATGTGCATCACGGAGGATGATACGCCGCTGAGCATTCCGGATGAGGAGACCCCGCCTTCGGGCAATGCCGGAACAGGTTTCTGGAGCATTCTGTTCCAGCTGTTGAAGCATCTGGCCGGGAAGCACTGAGAAATTTGAAAAAACCCCTTGAAAATTCATCACAACCTGATATAATACCCACATGAACAAAAACGTCCTGCCCATTGCGCGGCAGGGCGTTTTTGTCGGAAAAAATTCGTGTGATAAGGTCTGTGATGCTTTCCCAAGGAGGAACGTGCGTATGACGAAAGATATGACGCAGGGCAGCCCACTCAAGCTGATCCTTGCCTTTGCGGTGCCGCTGATGCTGGGCAGCCTGTTCCAGCAGTTCTATAATCTGGCAGATACCATCATCGTGGGCCGCTTTGTGGGCGTGGAAGCGCTGGCGGCAGTCGGCAGTGTGGGTGGTCTGAACTATCTGGTGCTGGGCTTTGTCAATGGCATTGCCTGCGGCTTCTCCATCCCCGTCTCATGGACATTCGGTGCGAAAGACTATGTGGAGATGCGCCGCTACACCGCCAATGCCGTCTGGCTGAGTGTCTTTTTTGCCGCAGTGCTTACCGTGGTCACAGTGGCCATGACCCGTTCCATTCTGGTCTGGACCAATACCCCGGACAACATCATTGATCTGGCGGACATCTACATCCGCACCATCTTTATCGGCATCCCGTTTACGCTGCTGTACAACATGACCAGCGCCCTGATGCGCGCTCTGGGCGACAGCAAGCGGCCCCTGTACTTCCTGCTGGTGGCAAGCTTTCTGAACATCGGGCTGGATCTGCTCTGTATCATCGTCTTCAAGATGGGTGTGTTCGGTGCGGCGTTCGCCACCGTGTTCAGCCAGGCAGTAGCCGGTCTGGGCAGCCTGTGGTACATCCTCAAGCATTATAATGAGCTGCGCTGGAACAAAGAAGAAAGCCGCCTGAGCAGACAGCACTGTGTCAAGCTGTGCGGCATGGGCATCCCCATGGGTCTGCAGTGCAGCATCACGGCCATCGGTTCCGTTGTGCTGCAGGGTGCAGTCAATGGTCTGGGCAGTGACATCGTGGCAGCACAGACTGCAGGTGGCAAGGCGGCACAGTTCCTGTCCGTCCCGCTGGAGAGCATTGGCACGGCCATGACTACCTACGCCAGCCAGAACATGGGTGCCCACGACCTGAACCGTGTGAACAAGGGCGTGAACACCGCCCTGGGCATCGGCTGTGTGTACAGTGTGGCATCCTTCCTGATCCTGCGCGTGCTAGATAAGGCGTTGATCGGCCTGTTCCTTGAGAGCAGCCAGACCGAGATCATGGCCAACGCCCAAAGCTTCATCTTCTGGAACAGCGTGTTCTATATCCCGCTGGCGGTCCTTATCATTTACCGCTACACCATTCAGGGTCTGGGTTATTCCAGCCTGGCCATGTTTGCCGGTGTGGCAGAGATGATCGCCCGTGCTCTGGTGGGCTTCCTGTTCGTGCCGCTGTGGGGCTATTTTGCCGCCTGCATTGCAAACCCGGTGGCATGGTTCTTTGCCTGCTTCTTCCTGATCCCTGCATATATCGTTGTGTTCCGGAAGCTGAAACAGGAAAAAGCAAGACCGCACGCAAACTTGTAAAAATTGAGCCGCTCTTTTGCGAAATCGCAGAAGGGCGGCTCTTTTGTTGCCTAGTAGGGGAGGCTTTGGCAAAGAGGGAAAGTCTCATGCAACGCCAAAGCGGAGAGGCTGTATAGAGCAGGGCCTGCCCAATTCCTTTACAAATAACACCAAAACGATTATACTATAAATAATTATGTCACAAGGGGGTGAGGAGCATGGAGCTGGAACAGATCGAGGGAACGGTGGAGGACATTATCTACGAGAACCCGGATAACGGCTACACGGTGTTTGAAATTTCCGGCGGCGGCACGGTCACCGTGGTGTGCGGGATCGTGGGCGAGCTCCATGCGGGCGAGAGCGTGGTCTGCCGCGGTAAATATGAGAACCACGCCACCTATGGCCGCCAGTTCCACGCCCAGGAGTGCGAGACCGATATGCCGAAGGATCTGGAAGCGGTATACGCCTTCCTGGCCAGCGGCTCTCTGCCTTATATCGGGGCGCGCACGGCCAATAAGATCATCGACAAATTCGGCGCGGCGGCGCTGGAGGTGATCGCCAACGACCCCGCCCAGCTCACCCTGATCCCCGGCATCTCGGCAGACAAGGCTGACCGCATCCAGCAGGAGTTCAAGCGGATGTTTGGAATGCGGGAACTGATCGCCTATCTGGCCCAGTTCGAGATCAGCCCCCGCCGCGCCATGGAGGTGTTCCGCGTCTTTGGCCCCAGTGCCATGCAGGCCATCTCCCAGAACCCTTATCTGCTCTGTGGGGAACCCCTGCAGCTGGATTTCCGCCATGCCGACAGCATTGCACAGTATTACCACATGGAAGGAGACTGCACCCAGCGGCTGGAAGCAGCGCTTCTGCGCACCCTGCGCCACAACGCGGGCAACGGCCACACCTGCCTGCCCCGTGCGCAGCTGCTGGACACGGCATCCCACTTCATCCAGCAGCCGCCCGAAAAGCTGGCCCGTGCGCTGGACCACTGCATTGAGACCGGGCAGCTTGGCGTAAAGATGCTGGAGGCGGTGCCGTATATCTATCTGCCTGACCTGCTGGAAGCAGAACAGGCCATTGCCGACCGGCTGGCCCTTCTGGCAAAGCGGGAAAAGCAGACGGTGCGGGACCTTGATAAAAACATTCAGGTGCTGGAGCTGACCCAGGGCTTTGCCTATGCGCCCCTGCAGCGGGAAGCCATCCGCAAGGCCATGACCGAAAACTGCCTTGTGCTGACCGGCGGCCCCGGCACCGGCAAGACCACCACGGTCAACGCCATCCTGCAGCTGCTGGAACATCAGGCCGACCGGGTGGCGCTTTGTGCTCCCACGGGCCGTGCGGCCAAACGGCTGAGTGAACTGACCGGCCGCAAGGCCTCTACCATCCACCGCCTGCTGGAGGTGGATTACTCCGGCGGTGTGGTCAGCTTCATCCACAATGACAAGAACCTGCTCAAATGCGATGTGGTCATTCTGGATGAGATGAGTATGGTGGATGTGAAGCTGTTTCAGGCGCTCATTGCAGCCCTGCGGTACAGCTGCCGCATTATCATGGTGGGCGATGCCGACCAGCTGCCCAGCGTGGGGCCCGGCAACATTCTGGGGGAGGTCATCCGCTCCGGGCTGGTGCCCACGGTCTGCCTGAACGAGATCTTCCGGCAGGCTAAACGCAGCCTCATTGTGGAGAACGCCCACCACATCATCAGCAGTGAGCCGCTGCAGAAGGGCGGCAAGACAGACGATTTCTTCTTTCTGGAATCGGACGGCGATGCGGCGCAGAAACTGGTGTGCGATCTTGTCACCACCCGTCTGCCCCGGAGCTATGGCTTTGACCCTGTCAGGGACATTCAGGTGCTCTGCCCCACCAAGCTGGGACCCACCGGCACCCAGGCGCTGAATGTGGAATTGCAGAACCTGCTCAACCCGGAGCAGAAGGGCAAACCCCAGCTCCAGAGCGCCTCCCGGGTGTTCCGGGTGGGCGATAAGGTGATGCAGGTGCGGAACAACTACGAGATCGTCTGGAACCGCATTGGCGGGGAGCAGGGCGTGGGAGCCTATAACGGCGATATCGGCATTGTGGAATCCATCAACATGCGCGACCGCTCCATGGTGGTGCGGATGGATGACCGCCGCCTGCTCTACCCGGCGGAAAACCTGAACGAGCTGGAGATCGCCTACGCCATCACGGTGCACAAGAGCCAGGGCAGCGAGTTCCCGGCGGTGGTGCTGCCGGTGGCGCAGGTGCCGCCAAGGCTCTGCTACCGCAACCTCTTCTACACCGGCGTGACCCGCGCCCGCAAATTGTGCATCGTGGCCGGGCGGCGGGATGTGGTGAACCGGATGATGTCCAATGTCCGGCAGAACCTGCGGTACAGCGGCCTGTGCGAATTGCTGAAAGAGAATCTGCCGCCGGAACAGATGGCGGCAGATTGAAGGACGGCATCCCACAGGGAGGACGGCGAGGTTTGGTCTATACTTTTTTACTGGCTTATGCTACAATATAAATTGATTTGATTTCCCGCCCGAACGGGCATTTACGATAGAAAACAGGGGAGCAGAGAAAGGAACGTTTCATTATGGCACAGAATGACATCGGCATCGATCTGGGCACAACGACCATTATCATTGCACAGGCAGGGCAGGGGGTCGTGCTCAACCAGCCCAGCGTGGTGGCAATGGATACCCGCAAGAACTCCGTGCTGGAGGTGGGCGACAAGGCCCTGGCCATGGTAGGCCGCACCCCCAACTATATTTCCGCCATTTTCCCGCTGAAGGACGGTGTCATCAGCGACCACACCATGACCCGGGAGCTGATCTGCCGGTTTGTGAATCAGGTGTACAGCTCCCACATGGTCAAGCCCCGGGTGGCTGTCTGCGTGCCCGCTGCCATCACCGGCATTGAGAGTGATGCCGTGGTGGAGGCCGTGATGGCCGCCGGTGCCCGTCAGGTCTACCTGATCGATGAGCCCATTGCCGCTGCACTGGGTTCCGGCATCGACATCACCCAGCCCGATGGCCGGATGATCATTGATATCGGCGGCGGCACCACCGATATCGCTGTCCTGTCTCTGGGCGGCAAGGTCAAGGCCACCAGTGTCCGTGTGGCGGGCAACCACTATGATGACGAGATCCTGAAGCATGTCCGCAACAAGTTCAGCATTGCCATCGGCCAGCGTACCGCAGAGCAGCTGAAAAAGAACGTCGCCTGCTGCCCCCAGAAGGCTGATTTTGACGAGACGATGGAGGTCAAGGGCCGCAGCCTGCTGACCGGCCTGCCCATCAAGGTGAATGTTTCCACCAGCGACCTCTACGAGCCTGTGATGCTGTTGAGTGAGCAGATCGGCACTGCTGCCCATCAGGTGCTGGAAAAGACCCCGCCCGAGCTGGCAGGCGATATCTTCCGCAATGGTGTGGTGCTGACCGGCGGCGGCGCACAGCTGCACGGCCTGCCCGAATACCTGAGCCAGGAGCTCAAGGTGGATGTGACCGTCTCGCCCGATCCCGTGAACTGCGTGGCATTGGGCACTGCTATGAGCCTGGGCCTGAACGATAAGCTGGAGACCGGCTTCCTGGATGCGACCCCCCGCATGGGCCGCCGTTAACCGGGGCCCTGACCCGGCTTGTTAAGAAATTGGAAAAGTTGCAACAAAATTTTGTTCATACTTGTTGAATCAGGTCGGGAAATATTGTATAATATTTTCAAATCGCTTTTTGCGCGCCGGGGCCTGCTCCGGAGTGCGGAGTAAATTATTATTAGGAGGAAGACCATGAATCTGGGTTCTGATGTGGTTATCACCATTACCGGTATCGTGCTGGTGTTTGCCATCCTCGTCCTGCTGATGCTCATCATCATGCTGGAAGGCAAGATCTTCGACGGTATGGCCGCCAAGAAGAAGGCAGCCAAGGAGCCTGCTGCTCCCAAGGCTGCCGCAAAGCCTGCTGCCCCCGTACAGCAGGCTGCTCCCGCCCCTGTGGTGGAGGAAGGCATCCCCGGCGATGTGGTTGCCGCAATTATGGCTGCCATCCATGCCATGGGCAATGGCAAGTACACCCTGAAGGCCGTGCGCCGTGCTGCAAATGGCTGGAGCAAGGCTGGTGTCAACGACACCACCGCACCTTTTTAACACAGGAGGAAAAACATGACACAGTTTATCGATACTCTGGTCGGTATTTTCCAGAGTTCCGGCTTTGCACGGTTCGGTGAGCCGGGCGGCTACCTCTACGCGATCATGA
>OLRI01002521.1_pt1 | contig 12538 bp, 10 predicted proteins | sample 1672871 | NCBI WGS metagenome assembly OLRI01 (sample SAMEA3136732, study PRJEB25190) | human gut metagenome
CCTTTTATGCTTCGGGTCAGGATCACAATATCCGAATAGCGTACCGGGCGCAGTGTTCCGTCTTTTTTGTCTGTCACCACAGCCTGACTCATCAGTTCCCGGATCCGGCCTGCCACTGCCTTTGCCTCCAGGCGGCGGGCATTGAGGGTGTTTTCTCCCTCCCCGGCCATATCCAGGATTTCTTCCTCGATCTGTGATTCGATCAGCAGGATCTCCGGCTGATTTCCCGGCTGCTCCTCAAAGGAAGCGCCGGGATGAAGGGTCGCCCGGTCGTCATAGACAATTCCTCCAAGAGGCTCTGTCATGATCTGCCGGAACAGATAATTCACTCCCTCCAGCACTTCTTTTCTGCTTCGGAAATTGCGGTAAAGGTCAATCCTCTGCTTCTCGCTGTCGGTCCCCTCCCCTTCATAAAGACGGTACGTATTGAATTTCTCCATGAAAAGCTCAGGCCTTGACAGCCGGAACCGATAGATACTCTGCTTCACATCCCCAACCATAAACATATTTGGCTCTCCTGACTGTATCTTCGATACGGCACTTAAGATTGCCTCCTGCAAATAGTTGCTGTCCTGATACTCATCAATCATGACTTCTTCAAAAAAATTCCGGAACTCCTCTGCAACAGGTGTCGGCTCCTTCGTCTTAGCATTCACTAAAATATCCAATGCAAAATGCTCGATATCTGAAAAATCCACCAGACTCTTTTTCCGTTTTGCCTTGTCATAAGCCTCTGTAAACGCGCGGACTAATTCGAGTAAGACATGTACCATCGGCTGCTGTCTGCAAAGAGAAGCCTTCAGATCAGACTGGCTTTGAAAGAATATTTTTTCACGCAGCTTCTGGATCGTATCTTTCATCTGTTCTCTTGCCGCTTTGACCTGTGCCTGTTTTTGCAGACTTCCATCATAGCCCCGTGCCGCCGCAAGTCGTGCATAGGCAGGAATCTCTGTCAATGCCTGTACAATATCTACATAGGTATCCTTTGTACACAAAGTTTCCACCAGTTCTAAGTCGCTTTTAATAGTGCCTGCATACATCTGCGGTCCGTCAAACTCCTGTGTCAGATTCCATGCCTTTTGCAATTCTCGCAAAACATCTTCCATACTGTTCCGGTAATCAGAAAATGCAAGCTGCATCCAGACGGAGTCATCCGGGGATTCACATGCTTTTTTGTAATCTTCATCTAACTTATCAAGCCACTCGGACTGCCATGGATTCGACTGTGCCGTAGTAAAGAGTTCTAATATCATACCACGGACATTCCGGTCGCTTTTTGCCGTTGCAAAAGCCTCCATAAAGGACGTAAAATCTTCATTTGATTTTTCATAAAAACTCTCTAAAACTTCATCTAATACCTGCTCTTTTAACAGTGCTAATTCTCCCTCATCTGCAATCCGAAACCCCGGTTCTAAATCAATCGTATGGAAATAATTTCGCACGATATAGAGACAAAAACTGTCAATCGTCGTGATCTGGGCATTATGGATCAACGACTGTTGTCTTTGCAGATGATGATTTTCCGGTTCCCTTTCTAATGCCGCTTCAATGGCATCACCAATTCTTTCGCGCATCTCTGAAGCTGCCGCATTGGTAAAGGTTACCACTAAGAGCCGGTCCACATCCACCGGATGCTGTTCATCGGTAATCCTTTTTATGATCCTCTCTACTAAGACGGCGGTCTTTCCAGAACCGGCTGCCGCGGATACTAAGATATTGCGATCCCGTAATTCAATTACCTGTCTCTGTTCTTTTGTCCATTCCACAGCCATTACTCGCCGCCCCCTTTATTTGTTAAGTCTTCACTTATTTTTTTAAGAATATCATTGTCCTTTAAATTTTTTTCTAACTCATGATAATGATATCCCGGAATCTTTGCATCAAATCCACAGATACTCCGATACGCACAATAGTCACAGCCGCTTTTCGAGTCTAACAGATATGGCTCTGCTGCAATATTTCCTCCTAACATTCCATTGCCAAGCTCCTTAATCTTTTCTGTTGCAAATGCTCCGACATTAGAAAAAGCTGTTTCTGAGAGTGTCTTAGATGTTGCAGAAATCGTTCCGTCTTTTTTTAATTTTACCGGGATGACATGCGACTCGCTCTCCATCTCTGTATCCATTGCCCGCCAGACATCTTCCTCACTGTTGACAATACCATCTAACTTCAGACGCTGTAGGATTTCCTCTCCAATTTCTTCCTCGCTCATTTCGGCTCTGCCCTCTGCATAAGGGTCATCTACATGATAATAGAAGATTCCCGCAGGCACTGTCGTTTTCTGTGGATATTTCTTCGCCGTTACCTCCAATGCCGCGTTCAGATATACCACAAGCTGTAACTGTAAACCATGATAGAGATTTAAAAGCTGAAAACTCGTATTTCCGGTCTTGTAATCGATGATCTTTACATAGACCTTTTCATTGGTCGTATAAGTGTCCATCCGGTCAATCCTTCCACGCAGATGCATCCGTTCTTCTTCGTTTAAGACGAACTGTGCCGCGTCTAAATGATTTGCTGCTGAAAAGACCAGCTCATAGCCTTCCGGGCGGAATTTTCCACGCTTTACCTGTTCCCGCAGTGTCTCAATGGTGCGATGGTAGACACGCTTCATCTGTCCGATCATAAACTGACTTTTTTTTGTATCATATTCTTCTAAGAGCCTGTTTCTTTCTAAAGATTCCTCAAAAGAATGTTCTTCTAACCTTCTGCTGTCCTCTTCCTCTAAATCTTTCCAGGTCAGCCCTTCTTTTCGCAGGCTTTTTGAAAAAGATTCAATTGCAAAGTGGAATACATTACCGAAATCTGCCGGTGTAAAATCCTGCATCTGGCGTTCGCTGAGCCCTAAGCCATATTGCAGATAATGCGCGCAGGCACAGGCGGCATAACGCTCTAACCTTGTGACACTGCTCTCAAGCACTTTTCCATAAATCTCATGTATCAGATCTCCCGGCAACTTTTTCGCATGGTACTGCATATAAGAAGCATCGATCAGATGATAAATCGGTTCTGCCCAATCTTTGTTTTCTAAATACCAGTGCGCTAAAGCCTCCCAGTCCTTTCCTGCCGTCTCTTCCATGTGAAGTCCATGCTGTTCCCTTTGTGCTAAGAGTCCCTGTAAAAAATAGGACATACTGCTCTTTGGCGTTGCAATGGTCATACTGCGGTCAAATGCTTCCTGTACTTTGATCTGTGGATACATTTTTTTGATCTGTCCGATCAGATAAGATGGACGTATCGCTTTTCCTTCCGAATCCACGCGGGAATAACTTAGAATTAAATGTTCTTTTGGCTTTGTCATATTTAAATACAGATAGAACTTTTGGATAAACGCCCGCTCTCTTGGTGTCGGTGCAAGCTGGATATCCTTTTCTAAAAGATGTTCCCTGTCAAAACCTGACAGGATACCGCCCGCCGCTGCCGCTTTCGGGATAATCCCATCATTCACTCCGGCAAAAAAGAGCACACGGATATCATCTAATCTTGTTCTTTCGATATCACCTAATACCACGCAGTCATATCCCGGCGGGATCACACCTACCTTTGCCGCTTCAAATCCGGCATCTAAGACATCTGCATATTCCGTAATATCAAACTGCTCGTCTCCAAGCAGATCTACGATCTTATCTAACAGATCCATCACGATCCCATAAATCTGCTCATATTCCTTTGCTGCCGCAAAATCCCTTTCTTCTTCAAATTCCAACTGCATCTTTCGCAGTTTTTCTTCCACTTCATGAGCAGTGAGAAACTGATACAGTGCGGTTGTCTTTTCCTTTACCGTGGTCTTTTTCTTTGCAAGCACTTCCCGGAAAACCCCTGCACATTCCATAAAATTACTGCGGATCTGATTTAATTCTTCTAATGTCTCCTCGCAATATCCTGCCGGACATTTTTCAAATACATGATTCCACTTCCGATACCCCCAGATGCCCGTTGCAAGTATGTAGTTCTCTAACCGATCTATTTCCTCAGTGCTCTGCCTGCTGAGTCCGCTGCGGAAATACCGCATCACGCTCTCATACGAGAAATCCTCTTCTACCATTTCTAACGATGCCCGTAAAAATTCAATAAACGGATGAAACAGGATGGTCTTTTTCTCATCAATAAAATAAGGGATCCCATAGGCTTCAAAGATTTCTTTGACATAATTGGCATAATCCGCCGCTGCTCCCGATACAATGGCAAAATCGCGGTAACGGTAATCTTCTTCCCTTACCATCCGGCTGATCGTCGCTGCCGCAAATTCTAACTCTTCCTTCCGGTTCTGACAGCTTTGGATCTGTATCTCATCCTGTTCTTTCGGATAGGCTTTTAAACTGCTGCGGAACAGATTTTCCTCTAAATGCAGCAATGCTTTTGCGTTCCCATAACGGTATTGTCTGCCGTCTTCTACCCATATCGGCTCTAACACTTCGCACTTTGCCTCATCGGCAAGTTCTAACAGCGTTCTGACCATTTTCTGGCTCATATGGAAAAGTTCCTGTATTCCGGTCACACAAAAAGGGTCTACCCTTTTATCTAACGTGACAGCCGCCCACACCCGGTCTGTCATCGGAAACAGTGTTTTTAACAGATTGACCTGTACCGGTGTAAATCCTGTAAATCCGTCAAAAATCAGATTGCAGTCCTTTAACATGACCGAACGTCCTGCTGTCTTTGCACATTCCTCTAACACTTCTTCCGAAGTGATATAACTGCCCTCTAAATACTCTAAAAACTTTCGGTAGATCACTAAAATATCTTTCATTTTCAGGCGGAAAGACCATGCATTATCCTCATCCTCACACCATGCCTCTATATCCTCCGGTGTGATCTGATACTGCATAAACTCCGAGATCAATGATTTTATTTCACTGACATACCCCATCTTTTTTAAATTACTTCCAAGGACGCTCATGCTGTCCCCATATTCTTCCGTTAAACGGCGTAAGATCAGATTTTTTCCGGTCTCTTCTAAAATCCGTATCTGATACATTCCCAATTCATCAAAAACACGAAATGCCAGACGTTCAAAACTTAACACGTCAATATTCATGATCGCGTGATTTTTACTGCGTTCTACCAGTTCTTTTTGCGTCTGCATCGTGAACTGTTCCGGTACGATCAGTAAAAAGTCCTTTGTCCGGTCTTTTTTTGCCTCTTCTATAATTTTTTCATATAAATAATAGGACTTTCCGCCCCCGGACGGTCCAAATACAAATTGTAATGACATGTTCTACCTCTGCGCCTTTCCTGTTTTTATCCCATTGTTTTTATTATAGCTTAGATGTTTCCTCATATCTACCGGAAAAACAGAAAAAATCCCGATACACCAATCATGTATCGGGGTTTTCCTATGCTATCTCATCTTATATCCTATATTCTCATCCGGCACAATGGACGAATGATAGTTTAATAATTCTCTGCCTTTACCTGGAAGTAAGCCTGTGGATGGTTACATACCGGACATACTTCCGGTGCTTTTTTACCAACACAGATATGTCCACAGTTAGAACACTGCCAGATTACATCGCCGTCTTTAGAAAATACCAGATCTCCTTCGATATTTGCTAACAGCTTGCGATATCTCTCCTCATGCTCTTTCTCTATTGCTGCAACACCTTCAAATAACGTTGCAATATCATCAAAGCCCTCTTCTCTTGCCTCTTTTGCAAACTGGTCATACATATCTGTCCACTCATAGTTCTCGCCCTCAGCTGCAGCCTTTAAGTTCTCGATAGTACTTCCGACTGCACCGCCGTTTAACAGCTTATACCACATCTTTGCATGCTCTTTCTCATTTGCTGCTGTCTCTTCAAAAATATTGGCAATCTGAACATATCCATCCTTCTTTGCCTTAGATGCGAAATAAGTATATTTATTTCTTGCCATGGATTCTCCTGCGAATGCTGTCTGTAAGTTTGCTTCTGTCTTCGTACCTTTTAAATTCATATTGTTTTCTCCTTTTCGATATTAGTAATTGTTACTGTTATCATTATAATAGCATCTTTTGAAAAAAAGTCAAGTCCTTTTCTAAGAAAAATCTTTGACCCAAATGTCACTCCCAAAATTTCTTTTCATATACTAGGGATAGTGAGAAAGGAGATTTTTTATGTCAAACAAAACCATTTCTATTGCACAGGAGAATAAACTTTTTGACGGTATTGATGTCAGCAGCTATCAGGGTACCATTGATTTTAACCGTGTAAAAGCCTCCGGGATCGATGTCGTTTATATCAAAGCCGGGGAAGGCGGTCAGATCACCGATCCATATTTTAAACAAAACTACTTAAAGGCAGCCAGAGCCGGATTGATCTTTGGTGCCTACTACTATGTGACCGCCAAAAATACAAGTGAAGCAAAAGCACAGGCAAATGACTTTTTTAACCTGATCCGTGCTACCTCCTTTAATGCAAGACCGGCTATGGACTTTGAAGATTTCTCCGGTATGGAACGGGAAGATATCAATGAGATCGGACTGACTTTTTTAGAAGAATTAGAACGTTTGACGAAAATCACGCCGATGATCTATACCGACGCTTCCTCTGCGAAAACGATCTGGAGTGATGCATTTTCAAAATATCCGCTGTGGCTTGCCGATTACAGTGAACGCGATGAATTCCCGCCTGATATTACCGTCTGGGAGAGCTGGACGGGATTTCAGTATTCAAATACCGGTACGGTTCCGGGGATTTCCGGCAACGTAGATTTGAATAAATTCCGGGATGGCATTTTAATCTCACTATCCGATTCCTCTTCTGAAAAAGACAACACTGTAGAATACATTGTAAGACCCGGCGATACACTCTGGCAGATTGCAAGACGCTACGAAACGACCGTACCTGCCATTACCGCCCTCAATGGTATTGCGGACCCTGATCTGATCTATATCGGTCAGATTCTTCGTATCCCGGAAATGCAAAGATGATCCCATAGAGAAAAAAGACCCATACCGGTACGCTCCGATGTGGGTCATTTCTATTCTGTCAATAATCCTACCTCATGGTTTTCAAAAATATGACTTACCGCCGCCTCATATTCTGCAAAATGCTGTGCCTTTTTTATCTTTTTCACATCACGTTCTGCACCCTGAAATGCTGTGATAAAATATCCCCACAGCTCTTTCATCTTAAACAATACGCTCCGCTCATCCGGCGCAAACAATGTCCGATAACTTTCATAAAGAGTATCATGAAATCTATGCAGTTCTTCTTTTTTCAGCGTTTCTCCACCCTGCAGCTCACGCACCAGTGCCGGATTGCTTAACAGCCCTCTTCCGCACATGATGCTTTCTAATTCCGGAAATTCTGCTTTTAACTCTGCTGCATCCGATACCGTAAAAATATCTCCATTGTAGCAGACCGGATTTACGCTTTCTTTCAAAAACTCTCCAAAGACCTGACGATTTGGCTGATTTTTATAAAAATCACTGCGGACACGGGGATGGATGATGACCTCGGCAAACGGATAACGATTGAATACCTTCTGTAAATCTTCAAATTCTTCTGCATCCTCTATTCCGATCCTGGTTTTCACAGAGATCTTCATTTTTTCTAAATCCGCTTTTTGAAACACCTCGTCAAAAAAAGCATCCAGCTTATCCGCATCCTCTAAAAAACCCGCTCCCCTGCCCTTAGAAACAACGGTTCCCGACGGACATCCTAAGTTCAGGTTTACCTCTTGATATCCAAAAGCGGCAAGTTCCTTCATCGTACGCAAAAAATAATCGGAACGATTGGTCAATATCTGTGGCACGACACAGATCCCACGATTATTTTCCGGTAAAATATCCCGTTTCTCCCTTGGTGTAAAACAGCGGTTCTGGTTCGGTGACACAAAAGGCGTAAAATATTTATCAATTCCCGGAAATATGGCATGATGTGCATTGCGGTAAACATATCCGGTAACCCCTTCCATCGGTGCAAAATAGTAATTCATGTCCTACTCTCTTTCTTTCATTTTTCTGTAGTATTGTACTTCTTTTTTTCAATAAGGAAGTCTTACATTTTCCTTTTCTTTCTGACAAAAATGTAATATAATGTAAAAAAATAGTTTTTTTACAGGAGGTGATTTCTTTGAGAAAAAAATATCTGCGTAGTTCTTTCTCTGTTGAAGCAGAAAAATACGAGCCGGGTAAAAACATGGAAGATGGCTTTGAACCTTGGACAAAGGTCGTTACAGCCGGCTGGATCATTACCGAAGGACTCGTAAAACTGGAACGTGAAAATGGTCAGCTTGTATGCCCATTTATCAAAAACCGCCGTGGTGTGATCTTTATTCGTGAAGGCGATTACATTATCTATGAAGAAGGCGGCGAACGTCACTGCTGCGGTGAAGACAAATTCAGTACCCGGTTTAAACCGGATGAATCTGCGTAGCAGACTTCACACTTATCGTTTTACTTTGTAAAAAATCCTGTTTTTCCTCCCTTACGGATGGATGTAACAGGATTTTCTTCTTTTATCCTATTTTGTTATCTATTTTAAGACTCCCGCTTTTTTCTCCACACATCGTTTTGCCCAGATAAAACAGCAGATATGTGCAAAAAACGTGATTGCCCAGGTAATCGGATACGATACATAAATCATGTGGACTGTATGATACTTTGGTATTTGAAAAATCGTTGCAAGCCAAACCAGTCGTAAACCGCATGCGCCGATCATAGACACGATCATCGGCATGATCGAGTAACCGATCCCACGCAATGCACCGACCATCACATCCATCATTCCGCATAATGCATAGGTCACGGAAACTACTTTTAAGCGGACCATCCCCGCTGCAATGACTTTACTGCTGGAAGAATAAATGCTAAGCAGTGGATGTCCGAAAAATACCACCAGATTTCCTAACACCAGCCCTACCACGGTCACACAGATTTCTCCCGTGATCACAATCTTATTGATCCGCTTATAATTTCCTGCTCCCATATTCTGACCGGTAAATGAGATGGTTGCCTGATGAAATGCGTTCATGGCAAAGTAGACAAAACTCTCAATATTGGCCGCCGCTGAATTACCGGCAACCGTAACGGCTCCAAAGGAATTAATGGAGGACTGTATCACAACATTGGATAACGAGAAAATAATTCCCTGTACTCCTGCCGGCAGTCCGATTTTTAAGATTCCTAAAAATTTGTCCTTATGAATGTGAAGCTGTCTGATTTCTAAGCGGATTACTCCTTTTTCTTTGATCAGACACCGAAGCACCAGACCTGCGGAAATGCACTGTGAAATCACGGTTGCCATGGCAACTCCTGCCACATCCAAGTGAAATCCGATGACAAAGAGCAGATTTAAGATAACATTGACTACTCCCGCTCCAAACAGATAATACAGTGGCCGTTTAGTGTCGCCCACTGCACGCAGGATCGCACTGCCAAAATTGTAGACCATGGTTGCCGTCATCCCCAGAAAATAAATCCGCAAATAGAGTGCCGCTAAATGCAGCACCTCTTTTGGTGTCTGCATCCATATCAAAATCTGTTTTGCACCAAAACAGCCAAGCACCGTTAAGATAATTCCACTATAAATACTTAACAATATTGCAGTATGTACTGTCTGTTTTAACTCTTCCTCTCTTTTTGCTCCATAATAACGTGCCACCAAAACGTTTGCACCAATGGACAGTCCTAAAAATAAGTTCGTCAGCAATCCGATCAATGACGTGTTAGACCCCACTGCTGCTAACGAATTATCGCCCGCATATCTGCCCACCACAACAATATCCGCTGCATTAAACAATAGCTGCAGCATACTAGAACACATCAACGGTATCGTAAACAGCAGCATTTTGCTTAAGATCGGACCGTTACACATGTCAATCTCATAACTTTTCTTTTGTTCCATTTTCTGATCATCCCTTAATATACTACTTTTAAAACGTGAAAGGAGCACCAGTAGAAAACAATGTTTTCCATTGGTGCCTGCTCTTTTTCCTATATTATTGTACTCTATGCTTTTGTGAGATACAATATGTTTATTGAGATTTTGTATTTATCCCAAGATATGATTTAAAACTCAACTCCTATAAACAGTATTCCTTTACTAACGCTTCAATCTCCTTATTACTTGGAATTTTATTATCTTCTTTCTTATAATATATGGTCAACAAGTAAATCTCATAATCATTTTTAACAACATAGTAAATCATTCGATACCCATTAGACTTCCCAACTCTTGTATCTGTATTAGCAATGCGAACTTTTACCGTTTCATTATCATCAAAAACCAATCCCGGAATTGCATCGCCAAGAAGATTTCCCTTTTCTAGTTCTTTTACTATATCATCCACATCCTCCAATATGTGTTTGAACTTTTTCTTTTTCAAATAATAACGTAGATCATCTTCAAATTGTTTTGTCGGTATAATCTCAAATTGCATTTATTATTCATCCTCTGTTACTTCTTTTTTCATGCGATTTTTCAAGTCATTCCAACTGCGTTTTGGAATCTTACCTTCACGCATCATTTTTACTTCCTGGCATGATTTTTCTAATGATTCCAATATCGTACATGGTCTTTCAATATTCATTGTTGCGCTCATATCAGATTCCTCCTCTTTCTTTTCCTCACACATATTATAACACTCCAATCATCACAATACAATGACGGAACATATAATAAACTAATATAATCTCAATCGATTGTTTCAGTCTATCGCATGCTTCGTCACAACTTAAGTTTCTCAACCGATATAGACTTATTTATATGTTCAAATAATCATTGTACTTCTTTTCCGCTAATATTTTAACCATATTTTTATTGTATTAAAATGACTTACAACAGTCTACAATGACATTTTTTAATATACAAAAAACATCGACAAAAAAGCTGTTCTTTCTGTCAATGTTTAGCATTTGTGAATTCCTTCGTAATGTTTATTACAACGTACGTCCTCGCATACATCAATTAGGCTCCTAAGTAAACTCCAGGATGTATGAACCACTATACCGTTAATGCAAGTTCCAATTCATCCTCGTCCTCATTCCCTGTCATTTCAAATCCCAAGGATTTATACATATTAAGCGCATAGGTATTGTTTTTATTGCAGGTAAGAACGACCCTGTCAGAATTACCAAAAGGCTTCTCTTCAATATAATCCAATATCAGTTTCAATGCTGCTTTTCCATAGCCTTTGCCCTGCTGTGTCTCATCTATCATCATGTGCCAGATATCATATTCCGGAACATCATAGTCATAGATCACCATCATATATCCGACCATCCGGTCATCCTCATAAATTCCAAACGGCTGACACTGATCACGATAAACATACGCCTGTGCAAGACTACGGATAGGATGAGAAACAAATTCTTCCTGATCTTTTTTCAATTTTAAATTGAATGCATCAATAAAATTATCCTCTGTAATACCTTTTAAAGTAACTGCCATAAATAAATTCTCCTCATATGTGTGATTTTTTAATTCCTATTAGAAATTCATAATTTTACAGGTGTTTATCACACCTCATAGGGTTTTAATAAAATCCTCCGAAAGCCTTGAAAACAAAGGATTTATCGCAATCAGTACACCTTAATTCTTTATATGGTTTCACACAATGTTACCCTTGTTCTGCACAATCATAAGGGCAAAATCAAGGGCAAGAAAATCTCATAACACGATATAACAAAGTGTGGTAATCGGGAAACTGTGATGTATGTGCGAATAGATTCTTTTGGAGGACAACACTATGGAGAAATATATTTATGATGAAAGCAACGGTCTTTGGTATGAATTGCAAGGCGATTATTATATCCCGTGTCTTGCTTTACCAGCCGAAAAAGAAAACAAGCCTATCGGCTTATGGGGACAGCGACACAAACGCCATTTACAGGAACATAAGCGGGCGGTTTACACCACGCTGCTCACAAGCGGCAAATTGAATGCTTATCTTGCGGATGTCGATAAACAGGCGGAGAAACGCTTTGAGAGGCTTGTGGAACAGATGAAACAATCACAGGGCATAACAGAACAGTTAAAGTCGGAAAACGCCTTAGAATGGGCAGGAAGAATGAATAACATACGGGCGTGTGCGAGGGAGATTGTGGAAAAAGAGATTATTTACGCATAAGGCAAAGGCGGCAGGGAGAAATCTCTGCCGCCTTATTGACTTTTAGTGTGGTTTTGATTATAATAAATCATATGATGTAAAACAACCGATTTAATAAAAGGAGAAATAGAATATGCCACCGAAAGCAAAATTTACAAGAGCTGAAATTATTGAAGCAGCATTAAATATTGTCAGGACAGACGGATATGAAGCCTTGACTTCCAGAGCATTGGGCACATACCTCGGTAGTTCGGCAAGACCGATTTTTACTGTATTCAAAAACATGGAGGAAGTTCAGCAGGCTATGATCGAAGCTACTAAAACTCTGTATAAAGAATATGTCAATAAAGGATTATCAGCGGAACACCCTTTTAAGGGGGTGGGTACACAATATATCCTCTTTTCTGTTAATGAGCCAAAACTTTTTCAGCTCCTCTTTATGACGGAGCAAAAACAAATTTCCGACTTATCAGGTGTACTTCCGCTGATAGATGAAAGTTATGAG
>OLRI01002527.1_pt1 | contig 12504 bp, 9 predicted proteins | sample 1672871 | NCBI WGS metagenome assembly OLRI01 (sample SAMEA3136732, study PRJEB25190) | human gut metagenome
CACCCTGTCAATCGGTCGGGATGCGCCCGCCATAAGCGTCGCCAGACCGCCCGTAGCAATGACCTTGATATCGTTCCGTTTCATTTCCGCTTTAATACGGGTAACGATTTCATCAATCTGTCCCACGAAGCCGTAGTAAATCCCTGCCTGCATGGCAGATACGGTATTTCGACAAATAATGGAATTCGGTTTCAACAGTTCGATACGCGGCAGTTTGGACGCCCGTTGGAAAAGGGCTTCCATGGAAATACTGATCCCCGGAGCAACAGCCCCGCCAAGATAATTCCCTTTTTCATCGATGACACAAAACGTTGTCGCCGTTCCCAAATCGATAACAATAAGAGGGCACTTATATTCAGCGATGGCGGCTACCGCATTAACGATACGGTCAGCCCCCAAATCTTTCGGGTTGTCATAAAGGATATTCAGCCCTGTTTTAATCCCCGGTCCCACAAGAATGGGATTCACGCTGAAATAACGGCGCGAAAGAGATTCAAGGATAGGAATAATCGGCGGTACCACTGTTGAAATAATGACATCTTCAATATCGGAAAACTGAAGTCCGTTAATACGGAATAGCGTTCCCAACACACTGGCATAGCCATCAGCAGTCTGGAGTGTATCCGTTGCCAGACGCCAGTGATTGAGCAATTCCTTTCCACGGTAAATACCACAGACAATATTTGTATTCCCTACATCAAAAGCAAGCAGCATTATTCATCGCCTCTCAGAATAAAGGTGCCTCCGGATCCGGATTTCCCCTCTTGGTTTATAAATCACGAAACCGTAATTTATCACATGTGTATCATGCAATAAAGACTCGATTCTGTCAAGCAAAAAAGGCAGAGGATCCGCCTTTCATTAAATTTATTCATTTAAAAAGAGTCCCGCGTTTCGGAGTGCTTTTTGTATACGTATGCCGCAGAATACACCGGCGGCTACCTTGATGAGATCAAATCCGATAAAAGGGAAAACGGTCATCGTAAGAGCTGTCCAAAGCGGCATTTCTTTACCCAAACCAAGAGAAAAGTACATCATGAACCAAACCGTCCCCAACGCGTAGCAAAGGATGAGCCCCAGAAGGGCAAATACTCCCTGGGTGAAAAAGCGGCTTTTTTCTTTAAGATATATCCCGCTGAAACCGGCCATAAGAATAAATCCGATATAATAACCGCCCACAGGGCTCAGGAAAACACCAACCCCTGCCTTGCCCATCGTAAGAATGGGAACGCCCAGTGCGCCAAGAAAAAGCCACACGGAAATGGAAACCGCGCCCCATTTCCAGCCAAGGACACCACCGGCAAAAGCACAAACAAACGTCTGTAATGTAACCGGCACCGCCCCGACGGGAAAAGCGAACTGGGAAAGTACCGCCATAATTCCCGCAAATAAAGCGGCACCCGACATATAATGAAATTTATTTCTGTCCATAAATTTATTTTACTTCTTTTCTGTTTTATCTTTGCGGAATTGGCGCATCTGCCGGACGGATAGAAACATCGCCCGCCATTACGCGGCGGACTTCCCTGCCGGTGTCTACCAGGAGGCAGCCGTCATCATCAATATCCACAGCTTTGCCGGTATAATTATCATTGCCGAAAATCACGCGCACCTCTTCGCCAAGAGTCACGGATAATTTCCGCCAGTCATCAAGTACGCGGCCAAACCCTTCTGTCTGTGCCAGCTTATACTCCGCTTCCAGCTCGGCCAGGACGGCTGCCAGCAAATCCCGGCGGGACACATTAACCCCTTCGTTCAGGAAAGACGTCGCATGGCCGCGGAAATCTTCAGGGAATTCCTTTTCCTTCATTCCCGTATTGATACCGATTCCCATAATAATATAATCAATCTTTTCCATAGAAGCCGACATCTCGCAAAGCATCCCCACCAATTTCTTCCCATGATAGAGAATATCGTTGGGCCACTTGATACCTGCATCAGCAAGTCCGAGACGGCGGATACCGCGGCAGACTCCTACTGCTGCAAGGAGCGTGCTCTTTGATGCCTCCATCGGGAAAAACGTGGGACGGAAAATGACAGAAAACCAAATCCCTTTCGCAAAAGGAGAATAAAAATGCCTTGTAAGGCGTCCGCGGCCGGTCGTCTGTTCCTCCGCCACGACGATCGTCCCTTCCTCCGCACCTTCCCTTGCAATCTTTTTGGCTTCTTCATTCGTGGATGCTATCGTTTCAAAATAAACCACTTTTTTCCCAAGCGTTTCCGTATGGAGGACACTGGCGATTTCCAAAGGTGTCAGTAAATTCGGTGCATAAATCAGGCGATACCCTTTCCGTGTGCTTGACTCAAAAATATATCCTCTGTTTTTCAGAATATTGATATGCTTCCAGATTGCAGTACGGGACACATTCAAATCTTTGGAAATCTGTTCTCCTGACACATAACTTCCATTTGCCTTACGGAAATACTCCAGTATTTCATTGCGCATAATATCCTCCTTTTCCTTTCAAAACTTTTCTTCATTATAATTTTCGAAATTTCATTTGTCAACCTTTTATATCTGTCATATTTACATTAAAAAGAGTCGTTTTGCCCGACTCCTTTCATTATTATTACAGAATGTAATTTGATGTATCCATATTCTTTGTTATTTCCCCAAGCTTTTGCCTCACATAAGCGCCGTCAACGGTAACTTTTTTGTTTTCCAGCTCAGAAGCTTCAAAAGACAAATCTTCCAGCACCCGTTCCAAAATCGTATAAAGCCGCCTTGCACCAATATCTTCCGTTTCCGAATTCACCGCGGATGCAATTTCCGCAATCGCACTGACAGAATCTTCCGTAAACGTCACTATGACGCCTTCCGTTTCCAAAAGCGCCGTATACTGCCGGATCAAAGCCTGCCGCGGTTCGGTTAAAATCTTCCGCAGATCCTCCTCTGTAAGGCTTTTTAATTCTACACGGATCGGGAAACGTCCCTGCAGTTCAGGAATCAAATCGCTCGGTTTCGACACATGGAACGCACCGGCTGCCATGAAAAGAATATGATCCGTCTTCATCCTGCCGTACTTGGTTTTCACCGTTGCCCCTTCCACAATGGGAAGGATATCCCGCTGCACCCCTTCACGGGATACGTCAGGCCCACCGGATGCACCGTGTCTCCCTGCAATCTTATCGATTTCATCAATAAAAATAATGCCCCGTTCTTCGGCAAGCGCAACCGCCCTGTCACGGACAACATCCATATCCACCATCTCTTCGGCAGAAACCTCCGCGAGAACGGTTTTAGCCATACGCACCGTCATTTTCCTCTTCTTCATCTTCTTTGGCATCATGGATGCGAACATTTGAGAAATCCGGTTCGCCTGTTCATTGTCCGCTGTATCTTCAATGTTTCCTTTTTCTTCCAATTCCACTTCTATTTGGCGGTCATCCAATGCGCCGCTCCTGATACGGGCAAGCAGATCCTTTCTTCTCTCCCTTTCCCCTTCATCTGAAACACCTGTCTTCTCCGCCTTTTCCCCTAAAATAATTTCCATGGGAGATCTCGTTTCCTTTTTCTTTGCAGGCCACATGATTTCAGCAATTTTCTGCACCGCCGCCTCTTCCGCATCTTTCCCGTGACGGCCTGATTCCTGCTTCTTCACAAGGCGCACCGCTTCTTCCGCCAGGTCGCGCACCATAGATTCCACATCGCGGCCCACATAGCCGACTTCCGTGTACTTCGTCGCTTCCACCTTTACGAAAGGGGCACCTGTCAGCGCAGCGATACGGCGGGCAATTTCCGTTTTTCCCACTCCGGTGGGACCAATAAGAAGGATATTCTTCGGACTCACTTCACGAGCAATCTCTTTAGGAAGCCGGCTGCTGCGCCAACGATTGCGCAAAGCGACAGCGACAGACCGTTTCGCATTCTGCTGTCCCACAATATATTCATCAAGATATTCCACAATTTTCCGTGGTGTCAGATCCTTCATCCTATTTCCTCCACAATCACATTATGATTCGTATATACGCAAATATCCGCCGCCACATGAAGTGACCGTTCCGCGATTTCCCGCGCCGATAAATCCGGCACCGAACTCAAAGCGCGCGCTGCGGCAAGAGCATAATTCCCGCCGCTCCCGATTGCCAGTATGCCGTCATCCGGCTCGATAACCTCTCCGCTCCCTGATACAAGAAATAAATGGTCGCCGTCCGTCATGATCAAAAGAGCTTCCAGCTTTTGGAGCACCCGATCCCGCCTCCACTCTTTGGCGAACTCCACGGCAGCACGCACCAGATTTCCATTGCAATCAGAAAGTTTTCCTTCAAACTTATCAAAAAGAGCAAATGCATCCGCTACAGAACCGGCAAATCCGGCAATGACCTTTCCATGATACAGGCGGCGCACCTTCCGCGCCGTATTCTTCATCACCACGGCGCTGCCCATCGTGACCTGCCCGTCACCGGCCACAGCCGTATGTCCGTCTTTCTTTACAGCCAGTATTGTTGTTGCAGTAAACATATTTCCTCCTTGTACTTTTATGTTTCAGGTAATAGTAAGTTCACTTCCTTTATTATACCCCGCGATAAAAGCCGTCCCCTGAAAGAAACGGCTCCTCTTTATCCCTTTATAAACTCATCCAAGACTGACAATGCCCGCGCCGCCAGTCTTTCATTCTTTTCTCTTTTCTTCACCTTTTCAGGCAAAGGAGGCAGCAATCCGAAATTCACATTCATCGGCTGGAAATTCTTTCCGATAAAATGAGAAATATAATGGCAGAGCGCGCCAATTGCCGTCTCTTTCGGGAATGCCCGCGGTTCTTTTCCCGCTGCCCGCGCCGCTGCGGAACAGGCCGCCACGATTCCCGATGCCGCCGATTCCACGTACCCTTCCACGCCTGTCATCTGTCCCGCGAAGAAGAGTCCTTTCCGCTGCTGGGTTTCCATAGTGGCTTCCAGTAAATCGGGCGAATGGATATAGGTATTCCGATGCATCACGCCATAGCGGACAAACTCCGCATCAGCAAGTCCGGGAATCATGCCGAAAACCCGTTTCTGCTCGCCCCATTTCAGATGAGTCTGGAAGCCGACAATATTGTACATCGTATCTTCTTCATTATCCTGACGCAGCTGGACAACAGCATACGGTTCCTTTCCTGTCCGCGGATCAGGAAGTCCTACCGGTTTCATCGGCCCGAAACGCATCGTATCCTTACCGCGCTGCGCCATCACTTCCACAGGCATACACCCTTCAAAGACATTTCCTTCTTCAAACCCGTGGACTTCCGCTGTCTCCGCCGTCCTGAGCGCCTCATAAAATGCATTGTATTCCTCTTCGTTCATGGGGCAGTTCAGGTATGCCGCCTCTCCCTTATTGTAGCGGGACATCCGGTACACGATGTCCATATCAAGGGATTCTTTCATTACGATGGGCGCTGCGGCATCATAGAAGTGAAGTCCTTCACCGCCGCAGAAACTTTCTATGCTGTCCGCAAGAGCGCCGTCTGTCAGCGGACCGGTCGCGATAATCACGATCCCTTTTTCCGGTATTTCCCTGATTTTTTCATTGACAAATTCAATCAGCGGATGACTTTTTATCTTTTTTGTCACTGCCGCCGCGTATCCGTTACGATCCACCGCTAAAGCACCGCCTGCAGGGACACGGTGGGCATCGGCACATTCCATAATGACCGACCCGAGCCGGCGCATCTCTTCTTTCAGAAGTCCTACCGCATTGGTAAGAGCCGCCGCACGGAAAGAATTGCTGCAAACCAGTTCCGCACAATATCCCGTATGATGGGCAGGCGTTCCGATTGCCGGACGCATTTCCGCCAGCTTCACGGGAACCCCCATTTCCGCCAGCTGCCAGGCAGCCTCGCTTCCTGCTAAACCGGCACCGATTACCGTAACCTTCTCCATCAATCACCGGCTCCTGTTTTTGTTTTCCCCGCCGCCCCGGCAGTCGTCTTCTTTGCAGTTGTTGTCTTTTTCTTTGCTGCCGAAGTTTTCGTTACAGTTTTCTTTTTCGGATGCGTTGTGCACTCGGGATTAGAGCAGATAAGCTCTTCCTCCTTATTTTTCCGAACCTTCTTTACCTTGATCGCGCCGCAGACAGAGCAGAACTCATTAACCGGTTCATCCCAGACTGCCATATCGCAGGCCGGATAACGGCTGCAGCCATAGAAATAACGTCCCCGCTTTGAGCGGCGCTTCACCAAATGCCCCTCATGGCATTTCGGACACTCTATGCCCGTATCAATAACGATCGCTTTGTTCTGGCCGCATTCCGGGCACTTCAGATATCTGCCGTACGGCCCCTGGCGGTACACCATCTTCGCGCCGCACTTGTCACAATCCACATCGGAAAACTCTTCCTTTTCTTCTCCCGTATGATAAGGCTTGATATTTTTGCAGGAAGGGAAATTCGGGCAGGCGAGATATTTCCCGTAACGGCTCATCTTCACAATCATATGGGCACCGCATTTTTCGCAGATTACATCGGATACTTCCTGATTTTCTTCCTTCGCTTTCGCTGCCTCCAGGTTGGCGTTCTGCAGTTCCTTTTCAAAAACATCCCAGAACCCGCTCATGACCTTTTTATACGTTGCTTTGCCGTCAGCAATTTTATCCAGCCAGGTTTCCAGCTGCGCGGTGAAATCCACACTGACAATACCGGCAAAATATTTTTTTAGATCTGTCACTTTGAACCCGATATCTGTGGGAACAAACTGTTTTCCCTCTTTTTCCACATACTTACGCCTCTGGATGGTATCCAAAATAGGCGCATATGTAGACGGCCTGCCTATCCCCTTCTCCTCAAGTGTCTTAATCAGGCTGGCTTCCGTGTACCTTGGCGGCGGCGCGGTGAAATGCTGCTCTCCTTCCGCCTTTGTATTGAGTACCGTATGTCCTTTATGGAGCGCCGGCAGAGTAGGAAGCTCTTCATTATCCTGCTTCTTTTCTTTTACCGTCCGGAGTACCGTAAATCCATCAAACAATATCTGCGTCCCTGTCGCGCGAAGTGTGTAAATGCCGTTTTGGAGCACTGCATTCGTTGCCTGGGAAATCTGGGGCGCCATCTGGCTTGCAAGGAATCGGTTCCAGATCAATGTATACAGCCGGAGCTGGTCACGGGACAAAACGGCCGCCAGCATATCCGGAGCAAACTGCAGATTCGTGGGACGAATCGCTTCATGGGCATCTTGAGAATCCTTCCCCCTGGCATATACATTCGGTTTAGGCGGCAGATAGTCTTTCCCGTAAACACGTTCAATGTACGGCCGTACCTGCTTGATCATTTCATCGGAAATACGGGTCGAATCGGTACGCATGTATGTAATCAGCCCCACATGTCCGTGACCCGGTATTTCAATCCCTTCATAAAGCATCTGGGCAAGAGCCATCGTTTTCTTAGATCCGAAATTAAGACGGTTGACCGCATCCTGCTGCATTGTGGAAGTCGTGTACGGCGGTTTTGCCTTACGCTGCTTTTTCGTTTTTGTGACCGACGTGATTTCTGCCGGTTGTTTTAAAATCCCCCTGACAACCCGATCCGCTTCTTCCGCATTATGAATTTTTGCTTCCTGCCTGTCAATCTGCGTCAGTTTTGCCTTGAAACTTTCCTTTTCCTCTGTACGGTAAATCCCTTCCACCGTCCAGTATTCCACAGGCTTAAACTCCCGTATTTCTTCTTCCCTTTCACAAATCAGACGTGTCGCCACCGACTGTACACGTCCCGCGGAAAGGCCGCGGTAAACCTGCTTCCACAGCCACGGTGAAAGCTTGTACCCCACAAGACGATCAAGCACGCGGCGTGCCTGCTGGGCATCTACACGGTTTAAATCAATCGGTTCGGGATGGAGTACCGCCTCTTTAATCGCCGGCGGCGTGATTTCATGAAAGGCGATACGCGCATTTGACCGGGGATCCACATCAAGAAGTTTCGACAAATGCCAGGAAATGGCTTCCCCTTCACGATCAGGGTCCGTTGCCAGAAGAATATCTTTCGACTTATTTGCTTCTTTCTGCAAATTTTCAATGACATCGGCCCGCTCCGCCGAATTGACATACTCCGGCTTGAAATCATTTTCCACATCCACACCAAGCGTGCGCTGCGGCAAATCACGTAAATGACCCATGGAGGCAAGCACCTTATAATCGGAGCCCAAAATACGCTCAATCGTCTTCGCCTTTGCCGGAGACTCCACGATAATCAGATGTTTCCCCTTGGCATTCGGTTTCCTTGTGAAAAGTTTCTCCCCGGCAGAAGACTTTTTCTTCTTATCCTTCACGGTGATCGTAATCTGTATAGCCAAAATACCCTCCCTATACTACATGAAATACAGCATATATCTTATTTATAATATCCGCGTCCTGTTGTAATAAACCGGCCGGATCCCGTTTCCTTTACAAACCCTTTAAGCTGAAGCCGGAGCAGGAGCATCGTAATCTTCATCACCGACATTCCTGACTGCTGGAGAATATCCTCCGCCGTCACTTCCTCTCCTGTACAGCAGAAACGATACACCACTTCCTCTTCCAATGTCAACTGTTCAGGAGATTCCTTCTTGGAAGAAATACTCTTTTCGTTCCATCCGTATTCAGAAAGGATATCTTCGTAGGACGTACAGCAAATCGCCCCGCTCCGTATCAGATGATTCGTCCCCCTGCTCGAATCGAGCCAAATATTTCCCGGAACGGAAAAGACGTCCCGTCCTTCTTCCAATGCGAAGTCGGAGGTAATAAGAGCACCGCTCCGTTCTGCCGCCTCTACCACAAGGATTCCCCGGCTCATTCCCGCGATAATCCTGTTCCTCGCGGGAAACTGCCTCCCCAGAGGCGGCGTCCCCGGCGGGTATTCAGAAATAATCGTACCGCCATTATCAATAATTTTTTGGAACAAATTTTTATTTTCCGGAGGATATACATGATCCAGCCCGCAGGCAAGCGCCACCACCGTCGGGCTTTCTCCGCGCAATGCCCCTTCATGCGCAGCGCTGTCGATCCCCCGCGCGCCGCCGGAAACCACCGTCACTCCATTTTCAGCCAAACCGCAGGCTATCCGTTCTGCCGTCTGCACGCCATAAGGCGTCGCTTTCCGTGATCCTACGATCGCCACCGTTTTCTCAAAAACGGGATCATTTCCTTTATAAAATAAAACAGCCGGAGGATTTGCCGTCGTCTGTAAAAGTGGGGGATACAAATCATCCTCCCATGTCACGCAGCGAATCTGCAGCCGGTATAACTTTTCCCCTATTTCTTCAGGCTCCGTTTCTTTCCGGTACGCCAAAAAAGACGCTTCCGTCTTCCCTTTCAGCAAATGAGATCCCACAATCTCCCTATCGGAAGCTTTCCACACATCTTCCGCCGTTCCGAACGCCTCCATGAGAGTCCGCATATGTTTGGCTCCCAGCCTTGGACAACCTGGGAGCGCCGCTGCAAATATATCCATCATGACCTCCGGGGAAGCATATTTCTGTAACTGAGCGCTTCCGCCACATGCTCGGGCTTAATCTCCGACGTACCTGCCAAATCGGCAATCGTACGGGATACTTTAATGATGCGGTCATAACTTCTCGCGGATAAATGTAGCTTTTCAAAAACCTCACGGAGCAGCTCAGACCCCTCCGCGTCCAAACGGCAGGTCTCCCGAAGCTGGCGGTGCCCCATCTGCGCATTATTCTGCATATGCCATTCAGACAACCGTTCCGACTGCATGGCCCTCGCCGCTGCCACACGTTCCGCAATCCGTGCCGAAGATTCCCCTTTAATCGTTGCCGTGAGTTCACTATACTTCGGACGCATCACCGACACATGCAAATCAATCCTGTCCAAAAGAGGCCCGGAAATCTTTCTGCCGTAACTCCGTATTTCTCCATCACTGCAGGTACAGGGATGGTCAGGATCCCCAAGATATCCGCAGGGACAAGGATTCATTGCGGCAATCAGCACAAAATCGGAAGGATATACAAAAGATGCATTTACCCTTGAAATATGCACCTCCCGATCCTCCAGCGGCTGCCGGAGAACTTCCAGCACCGCCCGTGGAAACTCAGGAAGTTCATCTAAAAACAGAACACCGTTATGGGCAAGCGTCACCTCGCCGGGACGGGGAATCGTCCCTCCGCCGATAAGCCCGGCCATGGAAATCGTATGATGAGGACTGCGGAACGGACGCTCGCGGATGATATCCTCCGCCTTGAACAGTCCGGCCACCGAATAAATCTTTGTCACCTCAAGAGCCTCCTCCCGCGTCATCGGAGGAAGAATCGTCGTGATGCGGCGTGCCAGCATCGTCTTCCCTGATCCGGGCGGCCCCGTCATAAGGACATTATGAGAACCTGCCGCTGCTATTTCCATAGCACGCTTCGCCATGATCTGTCCCTGCACCTCGGCAAAATCCACATCACTCAACTTAGATTCCGCCGCTTCCCGCCGCTTGGCAGGAGCCATCGGGCTATGCCCCAAAAGATACTCCACCAATTCGCCAAGCGTCTTTGGCGCGTACACAGTCACATTTTCACAAAGAAGAGCCTCCCCGGCAACCGCGGGGCTCATAAAAAAAGTAGAGATCCCCGCTTCCCGCCCGGCAAGAACCATGGAAAGCACACCGGGCACCGAGCGTATTTCCCCCTGCAAAGAAAGCTCGCCGATAAACATCACCGATGCAAGAACCTCCTTCGGAATCACCCCGCTTGCCGCCAGCACCCCCATGGCAATCGGCAGATCAAGACAGGAACCGTCCTTCTTCAAATCCGCAGGCGCCAAATTCACTGTCACCTTTTCGATAGGAAAAAAATATCCGGAATTCCGTATCGCCGACTGGACACGCTCCTTCGACTCCTTCACGGAAACCGCAGGCAGCCCGACAATATCAAAAGCCGGTGACGCACGGCTGATATCCACCTCCACAGTAATCACATGTCCATTCAAACCAAACGTACATGTCCCAAACACCTGCGCAAACATAGCATCTCCCTCTCTCAGAACGCATTCCTCGTATGACGCAACCGCACCGCACGCCCCGGCGCCATCATGACTTCCACCACATCAAAACGGATCCGGATATCACGCAAATGACGCGCTAAAAGAAATACCTCCGCCGTATAACGGATATGCCGCTGCTTATACACAGTCACCGCTTCAATCGGCTCCCCATACAAACGGCTCCGCCGGGTCTTCACCTCGACAAATACAAAAACGCTTCCGTCCTTCATGATGAGATCGATTTCCCCATGTTTACACCTGAAATTCCGGGTGACCAAAGTCATCCCCTTCTCCTCCAGGTACAAACAAGCCCGATCCTCACCCATCCGTCCGAAAGCTGTATTTCCCATAGCGCCTCTCTATTTACCACTCTCTTCCTTTCTTATTATTGTAAGTAAAAAGAAATGCAATAGTCAAATGTGATTTAAGATGCAAATCACGAAATTGGTTCATTCTGTAAATAAATCTTCTTCATTAAAAACTGAACGATCGCGCCATTTTATATAGCAGTTAATGTAAAGAAGCCTTAGCCTCCCCGCCAGATAAAGGGCAAGGATTCTAAGACTTTTTCACCTGTCAGCATTGTAGAAAAAGATAACAGGAAAGTCAAATTTCTAAGCTTCCTATGCGGCAGTTAACATCCCTCAAACTTTGTGCCGAATAGTGTTTCCTTTCTAAACTACCTATGCGGCAGTTAACATCCCGGAAGCGGCGGAGGTAACGGCGGAAATTTTCTAAACTACCTATGCGGCAGTTAACTTTGTATGAGCGAACACAAGGTTTACCGACGTTTTCTAAACTACCTATGCGGCAGTTAACTCCGCAGGCGTTAAAGAACGGTCTTTTTTATTTTTCTAAACTACCTATGCGGCAGTTAACCTCATACCGGCATGCGGAGAGGTGAAGTGCTTTTTCTAAACTACCTATGCGGCAGTTAACTTTTTGTCGGAAACGCTATCCTTCATGTCTTATTTCTAAACTACCTATGCGGCAGTTAACAGAAATAACCGCTAAATGGCGGTTTTTTAGATGTTTCTAAACTACCTATGCGGCAGTTAACAATCTCAACAATTTCACTTTGCGGGTAATCAATTTCTAAACTACCTATGCGGCAGTTAACCATTCCTATCAGTTCCGGCGGACACTGGTCGCTTTCTAAACTACCTATGCGGCAGTTAACCCTCAAGAGGTACAGTCATTAGCCCGCCGAATTTTCTAAACTACCTATGCGGCAGTTAACTTTTATGCTTTAGCCAACACATGGCCGCGGTTTTTCTAAACTACCTATGCGGCAGTTAACATGCAAGAGTAAGCCACACATTAGATCTGTATTTTCTAAGCTGCCTATGCGGCAGTTAACGAATCAGGTATGCCTGCCCGATTGGTGTGTTCTTTCTAAGCTGCCTATGCGGCAGTTAACATGCAAGAGTAAGCCACACATTAGATCTGTATTTTCTAAGCTGCCTATGCGGCAGTTAACGAATCAGGTATGCCTGCCCGATTGGTGTGTTCTTTCTAAGCTGCCTATGCGGCAGTTAACATGCAAGAGTAAGCCACACATTAGATCTGTATTTTCTA
>OLRI01002529.1_pt1 | contig 12497 bp, 12 predicted proteins | sample 1672871 | NCBI WGS metagenome assembly OLRI01 (sample SAMEA3136732, study PRJEB25190) | human gut metagenome
ATTTTCACGAGCAATGAGACATGGGGGCACTCATTCACGGAAGAGACGCATTTGGCATCGGGGTGGAGTAGTCCTACATGCGTTCAAGCTTGCAAGGCGGCGATGGTTTCTGCCGCCGCCTCGTCATTGGCATCGATGACATGCGAATAGATGTTCAACGTCGTCTGCACGTCGGCGTGGCCGAGCCGGTGCTGCACCGTCTTGATGTCGCAACGGCTCCCTATGAGCAGCGTCGCCTGCGTGTGCCTCAACTCGTGGAAGCACAGCCCCTCGTAGCCCTTCTTGCGCGTTCGCCTCCAGCCGCCGTACTTGCCCTGACCGTCCCGGTACTCCTCGATGATCTTGTAGGTGCCGAACCCGTTCTCGACGCAGAAGTCCCTGAACCACTTGGAGAAATCTCGAGGATCGCAGTATCCGCCGAGGCTGGTGCTCACCACGGGCGTGTCGGCGCTCTGCCTCACTCCATGCATTTCCAAATCCACCATTTGGATTTTCTTCCAGCGAGCCAGATACCGCGCTGAGCCTTCGTCGATGCTGAGGATCCTTTTCCCTGCCCTGCTTTTAGGGCCTTTCAGCGATCTGTCCTGCGTGTACTGCTGGGTTATCGAGATTTTGCATGAGTCGAGATCGACCGATTTCCACGTCAGGCCCAGAACCTCGCCTTTGCGCATGCCCGTCGCCATTCCGATCTTCACGGCCACAACACGGGCCTCCATAGTCTTCGAGTCTACGACAGCGGCGAGTCTCTTGAATTCGTTTTCCGTGAGGCTTCGCCGGTCAGATGGTTCCGGTTTGTCGATGTCTATGCCAAGGCAGGGATTCAGGCGGTATTCGATCAACCCATCCATGACGGCCCTGCGATACAGCGTTTTCAGCGACTTCGTTATCCTGTTGAGCACGTTCAAGGACTTGCCTTCTGCTAAGCGATAAGCTGAACACCGGGCATTGATGATATCGGCTGTCAACTCGTCCAGGGGGAAATCGCCGAACAGCTTAACTACATGGGCAAAATCGCTCCGGTCATGCGCGAGGGTGTTTTCGGAGAGCTTTTTGTTCGTCGCGCGTAGGCGTAAGTGCCTCTCCGCGTATTCCCGAACCGTGGGAACAGGCGCTTTCTCAGGGTGGCGCGAAAGCTCGTCTTGCTCGATAAGCTCCTGCTTGTACTTGGCCAATTCGTCGCGCGCTTGCCGTTTGGTGCAGTACACGGTTTTGCAAGGCGATTTGAGATATTTACCTGTTACAGGATCTTTGCCGATGCAATGCCGGAGACGGTAGACTTTCCCCGGCTTAACCTCGTAGATAGTTCCGTTTCCGACGATCTCCATGCGCCGCCCGTCCACTATATTGCCAGATAGCAGTACCAGTGTAACGAGAAAAACCGTTGTCTAATTTTTGTCTAATGGTTTTGAGACATGGGATAATGCGGTATCATCTATTTCCATAAATCATATATTTGAACAGGTATTTTAGTTATCCTGAATCTCTTGCGTTATATCTCGTTACGGTGATTCTTTCGCCTGGGGGTCAAGGGGTCGCAGGTTCAAATCCTGTCGTCCCGACCATCTTAAAGCACAAGGTCAGAAGCTTATTTGAAAGTTTCTGGCCTTTTTATTTTGCCTAGTTGTGAAGCCAAAGGGGCGAAAAATGGGCGAATGAGTTAATCGGTATTGACAAGTCGGTAAATGGAACAGCAGAATACGCGAGAAAAAAGCCAAGGGGTCTCAGGAACATTAAAAGGTTTGTCAATCTACCCAGCTCTTCATATGTGTAGCAACTTCTTTCCTTGCGTTTAGATTATTATTTGAGATGCAATTCTGACCGACGAATAGGAACCGCAAATGAAAGATCGATTCAGCATCACAACATACTCAGTACAAAGCATCCTAGGGCTCATAGACCACGGGGATATTGCCATCCCTGAGATCCAGAGGCCGTTCGTCTGGGATAGCACCAAAGTGCGCGACCTCATGGACTCCCTCTACCACGGATACCCTACGGGATACCTCATCACCTGGAAAAACCCCGACGTGAAAATCAAGGGCGGTGGAACCGCCGAAGGCAAGACAGTCCTTATCGACGGACAGCAACGCGTCACTGCAATGATGGCAGCTCTTGCAGGACTTCCCGTTCTGAATGACGACTATGAATCTAAACGAATCAAGATCGCCTTCAACCCCCTCTATGACGGTGATGACACACCCTTCGCAGTACTTACACCATTTATCGACAAAGACCCAGCCTGGATATCAGACATTTCAGTTCTCTTCGCTCCAGATTTCAGCTCCTTTAAATTCATAACCGATTACATAGCAGCAAATGAGGGCTGCAACCCCGACGCTGTCAGTTCGCGAATTGACGATCTAAAGGCAATAGCCGCGCGCCAACTAGGCTGCATTGCTGTCGACGCCGACTGCACTATTGACGAAGTCACAGAAATCTTTATCCGCATTAACTCCAAGGGTGCGGTTCTCTCCCAAGCAGACTTTGCCATGTCGAAGATCGCAGCAGATGAGGAACACGGCGGCAACATGCTACGCAAGGCAATCGACTACTACTGCCACCTGGCTGTCAAGCCCGAATTCTGGGAGACTGTCAGAGCGCATGACCGTGAATTTATGGCGTCAGAATATGCCGACAAAGTAGAGTGGCTCAGAAACGACAGAGATGACATCTATGACCCCGACTACAACGATGTACTACGCGTTGCATTCATGCACATGTTCAGCCGTGGAAAGCTCGCCGACTTAGTCGCTCTGCTCTCAGGTCGCGACTTCGAAGCAAGAGACTATAAAAGTGAAATTGCTGATAGATCTTTCCAAAAACTTCATGACGGCGTAGTCCGTTTCATGTCTAAGAGCAATTTCCAAGATTTTACAGCCGCACTGCGATCCGCAGGGTTTGTATCCTCTTCAATCATATCGTCAAAGGGCGCTGTCAATTTCGCATACAACCTCTATCTGACGCTGCGTGAAGATTCCACAATCCCAGCAACGGACGTGAAGCGCTGGGTGCAGCGCTGGTACGTGATGTCAGTACTCACAGGACGCTACTCGGGATCGTCGGAATCCATCATGGACAGAGACATCAGGCGCATCGCCGAGCAGGGGTTCATTCCCTTCTACAAGGAAGTAACCGCTTCACGCCTCTCCGACACGTTCTGGGAGGTGGAGCTGCCGCAGAACCTGGTGACGACCTCTGTCAGGACCGGCGCATGGATGGTCTATGTGGCCTCCCAGGCTCGAGCCGCCGATAACACGTTGTTCACCAACGGCTTCAAAGTCGCAGATATTATCGGAAATGTGGGCGACATCCATCATATCTTCCCAAAGGGATACCTACGTGATGAAATTAATGCGCCCCAACGCCTCTACAACCAGGTAGCTAATTACACCTTCCTCGAGAAGCGCATCAATATCGCCATTGGAAAGAAGAGCCCCAAGGAGTACTTCGGTATCGCGAGGGACGCCATCACATCAGAAGATGGCTACTTCGGCGACATCGCCGACCTCAGGACACTTCGCTCCAATCTGGAGGCAAACTGCATCCCCGAGGGGATCTTCGAGATGGAAGCTGCAGATTACGAGGATTTCCTCGCGCAAAGGCGGCAGCTCATGGCAAAGAAGATCGAACAGTACTTCAAGAACCTCTAGAACAGCTGTCGCTGTCTCAGCCATATACCAAGCCATCATAAGGAGATAACTAATGTTCAGTTCAGATCGTCCGATTAGCAAGTCTAGCGAAGATCTTTTGGGGAGATATGCTTTCTCTAAGAGGATGGCCACTGCCATTGCAAATCTGGCGACTGGCGATTCTACGGTGGTAGGACTTTACGGAGCTTGGGGTTCAGGAAAAACCTCGGTGATTAATATGGTCGAAGAAGAACTCGAACAAAGCAACTCAGGCATTTTGGTTATTCGATTCAATCCGTGGAATAGAATCGAGAGTTCAAATCTAATCACAGAATTTTTCCAAGTCCTAAAAGAAAATGTTAATACAAAGATAGAAAAAGTAGCTTACGACGGAACCAAAAGGAAAGAACTCAGCAAAGCAATTGAGACCTATTCTGAATCATTCAAAGGTAGCAAGAGGGTGTTTTTCCGATGGCTTTCTTCTAAAATCGACAAAATGCTAATAGGCAATTTGGAAGTATCGAAAAGAGGAAGAGACTCATCTCTAATCTGTTAAAGAGATTCGATACGAAAATTCTTATCATTGTCGATGACATCGATAGACTTCCCGATGTTCAGATAAGGTCAATATTCCAACTAGTTACCACGATTGCTGATTTTCCAAACGTGAACTACCTCCTGTCGTATGAAAGAAAGATAGTCGAAGATGCATTGTCTTTAATCCAGAGCTGCAACGGATCCGAATACCTCGAGAAGGTCGTTCAGGTTCCGATTAAAATACCCAAGATCAATCAAGAAAAGATAGCCGACCTATTGAGCAAGAAACTCGCCGATCTTTCCAACTACACCACAACTGAACAGGAAATGTCCGACATAGCTAGCAGAGCGTCATTACTACGTTATTGCCTTTTCCCTTATATCGAGACGATTAGAGACCTGCGCCGATTTTCTAACGTTTTGGATTTTGAGCTCGCAGGTTCTGGAGCAAAGGTTTCCCCAATAGACATAGCTGCTATATCAGCAATATCAACATTTGAACCCGAGCTCATTCAGTGGATTCTTGCCAACAAAAATTCACTGTGCGGAGGAACTCCTGGTGGTTACATCTCTGATTCGAAAAGCAACAGAGAAAGCTACAAAACCGAAATTGAAAAAGTCCTTCGAAACAAAAACAGCGACCCTGATAATATCGTAAGAGCGCTTTCTGTATTGTTCCCCTCATTTGGTCTAGCTGTGAGCCCATTTCATCCCATTGTCTCAACCGAATTTCTCCGCATGCATAAAATGCTTGCACACGACGAAATATTCGACGCTTATTTCGCAAGCGCGATTGATTCATACGACTTTCCGCAAGCCCTAATTCACAATATGGCAACGAAATACGACGAAAGCGAGGTTTCTCGAATAGTTGAAGCGTCTTTCGGAAACAAAAATTACGGGCAGCTCCTTGAGGGGTTTCTGGGGATCGCGGACGAAATCATTAGCGCCAGAGCGCCAATTGTATTCCGTTCATTTGTTCACCATATCAAGAAAACCTATGACCCAGAGCACATTGCTTTGTTCTCTGACAATCAACGATCCATTGACCTTCTAAATAAATTGCTGGCTACGGCAGGAATCGACGAAGCATCGCTTCTCATACGCGAAGCAGTTGACAACTTCGACCTTGAAGACTTTATCGCTTTCAGGTCGTTTATTATTCGGCAAGAATGCGCATGCGGAAGAAACGGTTTTGAGAAAAATACTCTGAATGCGCAGTTAATCGATCTAGAAACTCTTGAATTTGTTGAGCAAAAGCTCATCCAGAAAACCCAAGAAAGCATGAACGAGCTATCCATCCTCGGTAAAGAGGACGCGCAAGGTCTTTTGCATATTTGGGAGAGAATTAACCCAGAATCTTATGACCATTGTTTGAGGCAAGCGCTCAATCATCCATTAGGCAAAGTGCTCTTAGCGCAGCTTTATGTATCCAAATGGTATGGCAGCCACTCTAACGGTTGGACCATTGACAAAGGGTTCAAAGTCTTTGTCACCGAAGAGAAAGCAATGGCAGGGATTCGCGAAGCGGTTTTGCAGGAAGATTTTTGGTCTTTACCGCATAGCACCATCGAACGGACTGCGGCATTCGCGATTGGCGTAGAGAATAAGCGATACGAGATGAATGCCAACGAAATTAATGAATCGATTGTCAATGAACGCATTCGAAACTGGGAGAAGAATCGCCACTTACGAAACGAATAGCACAGCATCAAGACTCAATATTGTGTTATTTAAATCTTATACCCAATCGAGGAAAGGTATTCTTTAAATACCCAACGAGCATGAGGTCGGCAATAGCCTCCCTTCAAAAAATGCAATGAATCACTCCGTTTTCATTGGCGGCACGTACGTCTCTTCTAAGAATCTCTCTTTCAAGGCGGTTATTCCCAGATTTGAGTTACTTGAGAACTTCTTTTATCTGAAAAGGATTTAGACAGTCTGACACATTTCCTGATGATATAACTGCCCCACCCAAGATGTATTTAGCTAAGTTTGTGTCGACGGTTGGGGATGCTGACAAATTTTCGTACCTGACAGCTGCAGGGAAAGAGAAATAGACATGTATTCGCTAGACGAGAAAAAACGAGCAATCTTGTATTCATCATTCCAGAGGCAAGCCTCTACCATTTCGGCGTGCTCCACTCACTCTTCCACAACGCATGGATGAGGGTTGTGTGCGGAAGGATGAAAAGCGATTATCGATACTCGGGAGACATGGTTTACAACAATTTTATTTGGCCTGGGCTGACATCATCCAGTAAAGATGTGTCAGTCGAGGAATTGGTTAGCAGCCCTGTGCGAGACAGAATAAAAAACTCCGCAAGGAATGTGCTTTCGGCAAGAGAAGCGCACCCAGCTTTCTCCCTTGCGGATCTTTATGATCCCGATAAAGAGATGCTTTTCCCTGATTTGACTGAAGCTCACCGCGAACTTGACGCCGCCGTCGAAGCCGCCTACGGCGTGGATTTCCAAGGCGATGAGGAGAAGATCGTAGCCCACCTATTTAAGCTCTACGCCGAATTAACGGACAAATAAGGGGGCGCGGGGCATTCCCCCGCATGGCGTAATGCCAGAGCGCTTACGCGCTGGCATGGAGTCTGGTGGCATAGCCCTGCCTCGGCACTTTCGAGTCGAAGCAGGGCAACGATTTTCACAGAAAGAGTCTGATGCCGCCAATCTATCTCGTGTATACGAGATGGGCTACTTGCTAAATTCCCCATGTGAAGCCAAATCTTTTGATTTATATAAAAAGATGTTGATCTGGATGATAGATTGCTTCTATAGCAATGCCAGCTTTTCCCGTACGATTCTTTTTTATCATCAATTTAACTGAACGTATATCACTTGAAAGCATTTCTTCGCGCGTTACACCATCCAACGGCTTGATTATTATCAACTTATCAGCATCGTGTTCAATTTGCGACGAACCTCGAATTTCGTCTGTTTTCGATAAGGATGACAATACAACAACGGGTGTATGCTCTATATGAGCAATCTTAGCCAGCTCCTTCGAAACTCTATCTAATGCTGTTGTTGTAGTTCCCTGATAATCTCCCAAATATAGTTGTTGTATATAATCAACCACAAGGCAGGGAGTAGATTCTTGTTCAGCTTGCCACTTTTGCAATGAATATTTGATTTCTTCTACGGTATGAGGAGGTATAGGTTCCCCCTGATTAAAAGACTCGTCAATGATAATGTATTTGCTTGAGATGAGCTTGTATGCGTCATTAAGTAGTTTGTTTGATGGTGTTGTTTCAAACAATTGTAGAATACTTTTTTCATTTGCTTCTATGCTTACATCAATCCTATTCGCCAGAGTGCATAATGAACGTCGCAAAATTTGCTCACGACTTAACTCAACACTTAGATAAAAGACGGGTCGGTTTTGTAAAAGAAACGCAATTGCTAAGTTAATTGCAAGATCCGTTTTACCAAAACCAGGCATTCCTGCCACAACAATCATTTCATTACGACATCCGCCATCAAAAACTTCGTCAAGTGCAGATATACACGTTTTAAGCGGTGATGAATCCTGCATCAAAAGTTCTTTAGGATTACTTGCCCATGATGAACAAGGTTTAAAGCGTTTTGTCATCATAAGACCAACCTACCAGTTTGTTGGAATTTGATCATGTGTACGCAAATAGTGTTCAAGGTCGGCACGCCTAATCCTAATGGTCCTACCAATTGTTTTGTGGGGTATCGCCTTAGTTATACGATATGCGGTAGAGCGTGAAACACATAGTTCTTCCTGTAGCATTCGTACAGAAATCCATTCATTAGGGTCATAGTACTTCATGGTATCCTCCGTTTCATCTTGTCTTCTAACGTTTGACAGAAGAATACGGAGTTGTCATTTATGGTGCAGAGTGAAATGATTTTTCAGGTTCTCTAAGACTCTCTAAGAAGCAATTTCTCTATTCCTTCATATTTACGCTTACGCGTGTGCGCTTTTTAAAAGCGCTCATGCGTAAGCATAACAGACTATTATGCTTTCTGAGATTCTTCTAAAAAGTTGCTACCACAGATAACACTATTCCAAACTTACTTCATTTCTTTAGAAGTTAGATAGCTGTTGAGTGCGCTGGTTGCCAATTCATCATTAGCATCAATAGCGTGAGCGTAAATATCTAATGTGGTAGAAACCTCACTGTGACCCAAACGGTGCTGAACCGTTTTTACATCAACTCCAGCTGCAATCAATAAGGTGGCTTGCGTATGGCGCAATTCGTGAAAACAAAGACCTACGTACTCACTCTTGCGTTTTCTGTGCCATCCATCTTTTTTACCCTGGTTGTCCTTGTAATCGCTTGTGTCTAAATACTTACCAAACCCATGTTCTACGCAAAAATCTCTAAACCAGCGACTATATCCACGAGAATCGAAAACACCACCATTCCAATCATTGGTACATACAACCGTGGAATCAAATTGATTTTTCCCATAAGAAGCAAGTTCTTGTTTCTGAATGCTTTTCCAATCTAGTAAATAATCTACTGTTTCATCGTCAATGCTAATCAAACGAAATCCAGCACGACTTTTTGGTTCTTTAAACTGACCGTAATCGTCAAGCTGTTGAGCCACGTGTATCTTTTTGTTTTTGAAATCGACATTAGCCCACGTGAGCCCCAAAACTTCACCTTTCCGCATACCTGTTTTCATACCAATAAATACACCAGCAAGGCGTGAAGTTCGAGGCATATCAATCAGGATTTGATGAAGACGAGCAAACTCTTCAATACTAAGGCTATTACGAGTTTTCACTTTTGGACGTCTCGTATCAATTACCAAACAGGGATTATCGCGATAGTCAATTAAACCCTCCAAAACAGCTTGACGGTAAATACTTTTGAGAAACTTCTTTATGCGATATATCTGGTTTACAGTCGCCCCCTCTTTTTTAACGAATGCTGTACAGCGCCTATTAATGATGCCAGCGTTCAATTCGTCAAGGCGAATAGAACCAAATAGAGAGTTAACTAAACGTGCACTTGCTTTATAGCTTTGGATAGTCGATAAAGCTAATTCTTGAGTAGTCTCTTTAACTTCAATGAACTCTTTGCCATATTCTTCAATGTTAGGCATTGCTCTTGTTGGATGAGTGCGTTCGTGTTCCTCTTGAAGAAGTTCTTCTTTGTATATAGCTAGCTCGTTCCAAACTTGCCTTTTCGTACAATAAACAGTTTTCTTTTTTGAGCGACGATACTTTCCTGTTGCTGGATCTTTACCAAGACAATGACGAATTCTGTAAACCTTACCAGGAATGACTTCCTCAACCGATCCTTTACCTATTATTTCCACCCTGGGACCCCCTGACCTAATGCTAAAAAACATCCTGTTTTCACTATATAAGGGCGAAAAATGGGCGAATGCTTTTGAGACCCCAGAGGACAAGGGGTTACAGGATTCCATAATTTGGGGATTTACCTGGGGCTTTTAATTCCTATAGTTGTCGGTTGTAATGCGTTTTCCCAGGTCATGCCCGCTGGGGGTCAAGGGGTCGCAGGTTCAAATCCTGTCAACCCGACCAGATGAAAACGCAGGTCGGAAGCTGAAAACGCTTCCGACCTGCTTTGTTTTTCGAGCCTGTGAAGGGTCGTCGTTGTTGCCGTTTTCTGCCAAACCGTCGACAACGAAGGAGGCCGCATGAGCCGTGACCGCATAGCCACCGTCATCGCCAATCCCCTGGCTGCCGTCCGAAGCGATGCCGAGCTTCTGGACTTCGCCGCCCACTGCGCTCAAAGCGTGCGAGAGGACTCCTCTGACGAGGCTCTTGCGGAAAGCTCCCGAAAGCTCATCGTCGCGGTCACGGCCCTTTTGCGCGATTGGTTCCCGGCTTCGGACTACACGCCGCTGGGGACGACGACCCTGCTGTCGATGGCCCTCATGCGCGGGAAGTACGACAGCAAGGCGAACTTCTCCTGCCGCAAGACCCCTCTCGACCTGATGTTCAACCAAATCGAATCCGGTGAGAAGTACGTTAAAGACGTAAGCGGCGGCTGGAGCTGGCGCAAGAGCTCCCTTGTGCGCGGCGAGGACGGGGCGCGCCCCGCCGAAACGAAGGCCATCCACGAATGCCTTCTGCGGACGTCCTCCCTTGGCTCCGAGTAGCTCCTTTCGCCAAGCTTCCTGCTGGTCTCCTCTGCGAAACGTCAAGGCTACGGAATCCATACGAACCCCTCCCCGCACCTTCGGCGGAAGTGGTTTGAGCCTATGTTCTTCCAGTCGACTCCACACGCTTCGGAAAGGAGATAGCAATGAGCATCATCGTATGGATCGTCATCGGAGGATTGGCGGGTTGGGTAGCGAACATGATCATGAAGACGGATGGAAGCCTCCTCAAGAACATCGTGACGGGGGTCGTGGGAGCGCTTTTGGGCGGGTTCGTCATGAGCTTCTTCGGAGCCGATGGCTTCACCGGGTTCAACGTGTGGTCGTTCGTAGTGGCCCTCGTCGGCTCGGTCATCCTCATAGGGGCCATCAACTTGCTCACGGGAAAGAGGGCTTAGGCGTCCATGCCGCGCTCTTCTCGACGGGATTCGGGCGGCGCTATCGCGACTCCCAAAAGTCCCGCATCAGCTCCTTGCGGTTCGCGCATTGGGCCTTCTGCAAGATATGGTGCATGTGCACCTTCACGGTTCCCGGCGCCAGGTTCATGGACGAGGCTATGTTCTGGTTGTCCTTGCCCATGAGGGCCATCCTCAGCACTTCGGACTCCCTTTGCGAAAGGCCCTTGCGCGCGCTGTACGCAGGAAGGTTCTGGTCTATGAAGCCCGCCTGGGGCCCGTCCTCGCTCGAGGGAGGGTTGCCCCGCCGCAGGGCGAGGCCCTTCCACGATCCGACGCACGCCGCGCCCGCGCAGCAGAGGACAAGGGCGTTCTCTGCGAAATTCCTCTCGGGGAAAAACGGCAGAGGGCCTCTTCTCGCGGCCTCGGGGCCCATCACGAGCAGGATCGCAACATTCTCGGCCACCACCAAGCCCGAAAGAACCCACATCGCCGCGTAAAGGCGGGCATGTCGGTCCATGCGCATGCGCTCCACTTCGTCGCGCATCCCCGCATAGGTTGCGGCGAGGCGCAGAAGGCACCCCATCACGACGGCCATGCGCATGCCGTAGAAAAAGAACTCCTCGACGTTCCCCGGCTCCATAAGAACCAAGACGGCCAGGCTTCCCACTGCGTACACCGCGCCGGGAAGCCACCGTGCGACCCTGCTCCGCTCGTCCAGATGCTCGCACACCGCGAGCCAAAACGACGTGATGGCCCCGCCTCCGGTTGCGATGGAGGCGATCGGGCTGCCGATGAAAAACGGCGTGGCCATACCCCCTTCGCGGTAGAGGAAGTCGTCCTGGAACACCAAGGCGACGTCGAAGAAGTAGAACAGGAAGCCGAGCGCGAGGAGCATCCAGGCTCGGGAGCGAGACACCAGGGCGGAAGCGAAACAGGTAGCCGCCGCCAAGACGACGGCTAGGAGAACCACGAGGGAGTAGTAGAACAGAGCGAGTTCCGCGCCCACGCACACCCTCCTTTCGGCTCCTCAACGTCCAACCGCCTTTGACTCTTCGCGCCCGAGAAGGCTTGAGAGAGCCTATACCCGAATTATCCCCTCCCTACCACGAGTTTATAACCTCGGTTTCCTTCCCTTCGCCTCCGGGCCGACCCTACCATGAAAAGGCCGTCAGCCATCGGAGAAGGAAAGGGGAGTGGCTATGGAATCAGCTGTCGCCCGATCAAAGAACCAGCGCGAAAGGAAAGGAAGGGGGCGAAGGAAGCTCAACTTCCCGACGGCCTTCACGATACTCTTCGCGCTCACGGTGGTGGCCGTCATCGCCACGTGGTTCGTGCCTGCGGGCCAGTATGCGAAGCTCGTCTACGTCGAGGAGTCGAACGTCTTGCAGGTCACGAGCCCCCAAGGCAAGGTGACCGAGCGCGAAGCTACTCAGGAGTCGCTCGACGATCTGGGCGTGAACATCGGAATCGAGCAGTTCACCTCGGGGGCCCTATCGAAGCCGATCTCGGTTCCGGACACCTACGAGCAGCTCGATCAGCAACCCAAGGGCATTGCGGACATCACCCAGGCTATGGTGTCGGGCACCATCGACGGGGTAGACATCATGGTGTTCATCCTCGTCCTGGGAGGCCTCATCGGCGTGGTGAACGCCACGGGGGCGTTCGAGTCGGGGCTCATGGCCCTCACCAAGAAGACGAAGGGCCGCGAGTTCCTGCTCGTGTTCCTCGTGTCGCTGTTCATGGTGCTCGGGGGAACCACGTGCGGCCTCGAGGAGGAGGCCGTAGCCTTCTACCAAAAATATTTCCCAGATATTGA
>OLRI01002535.1_pt1 | contig 12470 bp, 14 predicted proteins | sample 1672871 | NCBI WGS metagenome assembly OLRI01 (sample SAMEA3136732, study PRJEB25190) | human gut metagenome
GATCACAGTACCGAGGCTCATTGACCAACCCCCTTTCTTTCGGGATAAACGTTTTCATTATTGAGCTTTTGTATCGATAACGATCAAAACCCAACTTTCAAGCTTCAGGGTTCTGCGATTGTCCAGAACCCTGAAGCATTCATGGATATCGGCCTAGCTTTCTGCAGCCACCGATGAGATGCTCTCGCTCTTGCCGCGATACTTGTTCTTTCTGAACAACAGATAGATGAACGCCATAGCAAGAAGGATCGCGATGACCGAGAAGACACCGAAGGTAACCTCGCCCATGATCAAGCCGCCGATCTGGTAGATCCACAGAGCTACGATCCAAGCGAGTCCGCACTGATATCCGATAGCAGCCCAGAACCACTTACGGTTGTTCATCTCACGCTTGATCGCGCCGATCGCTGCAAAGCAAGGAGCACAAAGCAAGTTAAATGCAAGGAATGAATAGGCAACGAGTGGCGTGAAGGACGCCTGGACATTCGCATACCAGCCCGCGTCGCCATCGTAGAGGATACCCAGCGTACCAACGACATTCTCTTTTGCAATAAGACCCGTAACCGTAGCAGAAGCCGCTTGCCAATCGCCCCATCCGAGCGGATTGAAGATCCAGCAGATGAGCGTACCGAGTACTGCAAGGATCGAATCGTTTTGATCCTCAACCGCCATGAATACGCCATCGACAACGCCGTAGGAAGAAATAAACCAAACAAGGATACAGGCGAGCAGGATGATGGTACCAGCCTTCTTGATGAAGGACCATGCACGCTCCCACATGCTACGAAGAACTGCGCCAACGGTCGGCAAGTGATATGCCGGTAATTCCATGATGAAAGGAGCGGGATCGCCTGCGAAGAAACGTGTTTTCTTCATTATGATACCTGTGCAAAGGATTGCAGCGATACCAAGGAAGTACGCTGATGGTGCAACCCACCATACACCACCGAATACTGCCGCTGCGAACAGAGCGATAATAGGCAGCTTAGCGCCACACGGAATAAAGGTTGTGGTCATGACGGTCATACGACGGTCATTCTGATTCTCGATGGTTCGAGAAGCCATGACGCCAGGAACACCGCAGCCAGTACCAATAAGGATCGGCACGAAGGACTTACCAGACAAACCAAAGCGACGGAAGACACGGTCGAGGATGAACGCGATACGAGACATATAGCCACAGCTCTCAAGGAATGCCAAGAGCAAGAAGAGGACGAGCATCTGCGGGATGAAGCCCAAAACTGCACCGACACCAGCAATGATGCCATCAAGAATAAGAGCGGTCAGCCAATCTGCTGCATCAATAGCCGCGAGACCTTCTTCGGCAAGAACAGGGATGCCTGGGACCCAGATACCATACTCAGTCGGATCAGGTGCGCCGCCTTCTACCTCGGCAGCATACATTGCAGCATCGACGATCTGAGTAACATTCTCGCCAGTCTCTTCATCGACCTTGGTGTACTCAGCCATGATGCCTGCTTCTTCAGCTTCTTCGACGAAAGTCTCAGATTCTGGATCAAGACCTTCATTTGTAGCAGCAAGCTCGAATGCTGCGATCGCATCGGCGTCACCCGCGTAAGGAGCGATGATGTCAAGTGACTCCTCATACGTTGCAGCATCGACTTCAACAAGTTCGTTCTCGCCTGTCTCGTCATCGAACGCTTCATAGGTGCCTATGATGCCTGCTCCTTCAGCCTCGAAGAGGAAGTTATCGGACTCTGGATCAAGACCTGCCTCGATCGCCGCTTCATCGAACGCTGCAACATCTTCGCTTGCGCCTTCGAACTCCTCGACGACCTCAGCATATTCATCGCCACCTGCGCCAAGGAACCAACCGTCACCAAAAACGCCGTCATTAGCCCAATCAGTCGCAAAGGTACCGACCGTGGAGACGGAGATATAGTAGACCAAGAACATAACGATCACGAAGATCGGCAATGCCAAGAAACGATTAGTAACCACGCGGTCGATCTTGTCGGATGTGGTGAGTGCATCTTCATCACCCAACGTACGAACACTATGCATGATTGAAGAGATCCATGTATAGCGCTCATTGGTGATGACACTTTCGGTGTCGTCGTCGAAATGACCCTCAATACGCGCAACGATGTCAGAAACGTCAGGCGGATTCTTCAGGCTTGCACGAATCTTCTCGTCCTTTTCAAGCAGTTTGATCGCATAAAAACGAAGAAGATGCAGGGGAATCTGATTTGTCTCGCCCTCTTTTTCGTTCTTAAGATCAGTGTAGGCATACTCAAGACTGCCTTCGAGGCGCTCGATGATCTCGGTGATAGCATCTTCCACTTCACGGCTGTATGCCATCGCCTCGATGCCAACAGTTGAAGGGATGGCCGTCAGGCAATTGACCACCTGATCGATACCCTCGTTCTTGAGCGCCGAGATCTCTACGACCGGGCAGCTGAGCTTCTCTTCGAGGGCGGTGACATTGATCTGGTCGCCGCGCTTGCGCACTGCGTCCATCATGTTGACTGCGACCACGACTGGAATACCCATTTCGAGCAGCTGTGTAGTGAGGTATAGATTACGCTCCAGATTCGTGCCATCAATGATGTTGAGGATGGCATCAGGGTGTTCATTGATCAAGAAATCGCGAGCGATGACTTCTTCAAGGGTGTAAGGAGAAAGCGAATAGATGCCAGGAAGGTCGACGATCTCGACCGACTTATCCGCTTTGAGCTTACCGCCCTTTTTCTCTACCGTAACGCCTGGCCAGTTACCAACGTACTGGTTAGCGCCCGTGAGCGCGTTGAATAACGTCGTTTTGCCACAATTAGGGTTACCGACAAGCGCAACTCTCATGCGTTCTACTCCTTTGTTGTTACCTTTGGTTAACTTACATTCCAAAAATATGGTGCTTCTCGCACCACGAAAGATCGCCCTATGAACCCTAAGATCCACCGAGCTCTATCTTATTTCAAAAAGATCAAGCGACCTCGACCATTTGAGCATCCTCTTTTCGCAGGGACAGCTCATAGCCGCGAATAGTGATCTCCACTGGATCGCCCAACGGAGCAACCTTACGAACATTGATAGAACAACCTTTGGTGATTCCCATGTCCATGATGCGACGCTTGACTGCACCTACACCGTTGATCTTAGTCACGGTGACCGTTTCGCCAGGCTTTGCTTCGCGAAGAGTCCTCACGCTCACTCCCTTCTTTTGTGCTAGATCACGATGTTCTTTGCCAACTCAGAAGAAAGCGCTACTCGAGAACCTTTCACGTTTACAACCAGGTTGCCGCCGATACGCGATATAACACGAATCGTCTCTCCAGGAAGGAATCCGAGATCTTCCAGATGACGATGAACGTCACCAATACCGTGAAGTTGTTTGACATGATACATGCCATTCTTTTTGACTTCAGCTAAGACCATACGATCACTTCCGTCCTTCAAAAGCGTGAACTGATAGTTCACATAAGTTAACTTAGCTTCGATGTTAACCACCTGTTACTTTTGCGTCAAGGAAAAATCTTAAAGAAATTCTGAACGGTCACCCATAGCTTCATCAAAAGGCTCAAAAAGGCTTTCTTCCTCTTCGTTCTCCTCCCCGAAGAACGCATCGAGCGCCTCAGGGGAAACATCAGAAGCATCGACCTCGAACCCATATGCTCGTGCCAACGCTTGAGCTTGTGCCTCGCGCAAGTTCGCCTTAGTATCGAGACCCGCTTCGCGCAAATACTGGGACTCGAGCATGAGCGTACGTGAGATATAGCCGATCAGGTCGGGATCGGTCTGAGAAAGCTGGATCATGGTAACAAAAGACTCTGGTGCCATTTGCAAAAGCAGAGAGCCATCGATCTCGGTCGAATTGTCCAGCGCGGCTTCGAGCAGTTCCGCCGCCCCTTCAGGGTCTTCATCGCCTTGCGCGCGCATTATGCTCTCACGAATTGCAACAGCGAGCGCTGTGAACATGCGAAGCAGGTAGTCTTGTTGAAGCATCAAAATACTCCTTCTGGTGGCTGCAGGCCAAGATGCTCGAATGCACGCAGGGTCGCCTGTCTCCCTTTAGGTGTGCGAATGAGCAGTCCTTGCTGCATAAGATAAGGCTCATAAACATCTTCGAGCGTCTCTGGAACTTCCGAGAGCGCAGACGAGAGCGTCGAAAGACCAACTGGTCTACCACCGAATTGGCCACAGAGCATACCAAGGATCCGATTATCGATCGAGTCGAGACCAAGCGAATCGACCTCGAAGAAGCTCAGTGCTTGTGCAGCGCAATCTTCATCGATGGAGCCATGATCCTTCACCTGTGCCCAATCGCGCACGCGCTTGAGCAAGCGATTCGCAAGGCGCGGTGTCCCCCTACTCCTGCGTGCGATCTCAAGTGCACCATCTTCAGAGATGGCAACATCAAGGATGCCAGCAGAACGTTGGATGATCATAGCGAGCTCTTCGGGCTCGTAATAATTCAAACGAAAAGAGATACCAAAACGATCGCGCAAAGGACCCGTGAGCAGCCCCGTACGTGTTGTTGCTCCAATGAGCGTGAAGCGAGGAAGATCGAGGCGGATAGAACGCGCAGCGGGACCTTTACCCACTACGATATCAAGCACGAAGTCTTCCAATGCTGGATAGAGCACCTCTTCGACCATGCGATTCAATCGATGGATCTCGTCAATGAAGAGCACATCCCCTTCTTCAAGGTTGGTGAGGATGGCAGCAAGGTCGCCCGTGCGCTCGACAGCAGGACCGCTGGTCACTTTGATGCGTGCGCCCATTTCGTGTGCAACCACCGTAGCGAGCGTGGTCTTACCCAGACCCGGAGGCCCTGAGAATAAGATATGATCGACCGCATCTTCGCGTTGACGAGCAGCCTCGATAAGAATGAGCAAGCTTTCTTTGATTTTTTTCTGTCCTATGTATTCGTCGAGCATCTGCGGACGAAGTGAGCGATCGAGCGCAAGATCTGCTTCTTGCAAGTCGACCGAACACATGCGCGCTGAACGCGCTATGTTTTCTGCATCTTCAGATGATGCATCGTAGAGAAGATTCTCTATTTCGAAGAAGTCTGCCACTTATTCCCCTAAACGCTTGAGCGCATAACGCAAGAGTTCCGATTCGCTTGCCTCAACAGGTGCCCCTTTAAGTGCAAGCTCTGCCTCCGCAGACGTGAAGCCCATGGACAAGAGCGCATCGGTGGTCGCATCGATCGACCGTGCTTGCGGTTTTGTTGCTGCAAAGAGCGGGCCGAGTTCTGCCTGCCCCAACGCATCCTTCAATTCTAGAACAATTCGTGATGCTGTTTTCTTGCCAACGCCCGGAATCTTCTGCACAGCAGAGATATCTTGCGAAACGATAGCGGAGATGAGTTCTGCAGCCTCGAACTGAGAAAGTGCCGAAAGTGCGACCTTAGGACCGATGCCTGAGACCGTGATGAGTTTCTCGAAAAGACTACGTTCTTCATCAGATGCGAACCCGTACAATACGAGCGCATCTTCTCTCACATACAAATAAGTAAGGACTTGGACTTGAGAACCGATCTGGCCAAGCTTGGCGAGAGAGCTATACGACATTGCCACACGATAACCAATGCCATTCACCTCGATGATGGCTCCTTCTATATCGCTCGCGACGAGCGTCCCTTTGATGAACGAGATCATGATGATTCGCTTTCTGCCTATGCTAAGGCGTGCTTCAGCTTTCTTCCGTCGAGCGCATGCGTTGCAAAGCAAACCGCAGCAGCAAGGGCATCTGCCGCATGATCGGGCGATGGCGGATGCTCGAGCGCAAGCACATGCTTGACCATATACTGCACCTGATGTTTGTCAGCAGATCCCGTACCCACAACAGCAAGCTTGATCTGTCGTGGGGAGAACTCTTCGACACAGATATCCTCAGATGCACACGCAACGAGCGCTGCCCCGCGTGCCTGTCCCGTACCGAATGCGGCGGTTACGTTCTGACCGAACCACACCGTCTCTATGCCAACGCATGTTGGTTCGAAGCGATGGACTACCGCAGATATCTGCTCATAGATCTTGCGCAATCTGAGCGGCAACGATGAACGAGCGTCCGTACTGATGCAACCATATGCAACGCACGACAAACGGGGACCCTGTTGCCGCACGACGCCCCAACCCGTATTCGCGAGCCCAGGGTCGATACCCAATATGATACGGTCGAGCGAAGACACGCTACATCCTCTCAAAAACAAACATTTGTTCGTATGATACCACATCGCTTGCGATTGAAAAGAGCGGATCGTTCACATCTTCCCTCTCCGCGAATCGTCCACATGTCCTTCATGCGAACCTCTTGATCTTGATATGAACTGGGGTTACTCGCTTCTTTTGAGATTTTCGTAAGGTCATGCAAGTCTAAACATAAGATTTTCTTCAGTTATACGTAAGGTCCGATTCTCACAATGAAGATACGAAAACGAAGGGGACCTTATGAAGAAACGTCTATTGGTATGCGGAGTCGTCTGTGGGCTCATCTGCGCAGTCTGTGTCTTTCTCTACACCGAGATGGTCTATGCAGAAGCTGATTCCAAACGAACCGAAGCACTCCAACGATACGGAGGCGAGCAAGTTGAGGTCTTGGTCGCGACCAAGACCATCCACCCTGGAGAGACGCTCGATCCGTCGAACTGCACCACTACGACATGGCTCTCCGATCTCCTACCTGAAGGCGCTCTGATGAACATAGATGAGACCGCAGGCAAGCAGGCGACCTCGCTCATCCTGCAAGGTGAAGTGGTCTCGAGCAGCCGATTCGACAACGAAACGAAAGAGCTTGACATCCCTGCTGGTTCGGTCGCCATCGCCCTACCTGCTCAAGACGTGCAAGCAGTCGGCGGAAGCATCACCGTAGGAAGCAAGGTCGATGTCTATGCGACGGGAACCAAAACAACCTGCCTCGGACGTGATCTTGAAGTGCTCGCCACAAGCGCCGGGACCGAAGAGAGCTCCACCCGATCAAAGATCACCTGGGTGACGCTTGCGGTCGACCCTGAAAAGACTCAAGAGTTCGTTGCCGCGTCTCAGTCAATGGATATCTATTTCACGCTCCCCTCTGCAAAACCAAAGGAACTCACGGACAACATGGCAGAGCAAACACCATCCGAGCAAACGAACGCCCCTTCAAGCGTAAGCAACACTACAAACAACAGTGATACGTGAGCGCGCCCGATCCCCATTCCGCAGAACCACTTGACCAGTAAGGAGAACTCGAAGATGACCACCAAGATAGCGCTTTGCGCCGATTCCAAATGCCTCGAAGATGCCAGCATACTCGGCCTAAGGGGAGAACGTTTGCTCGACCAAACGTGGATCGTCCCGTTCGCTAACGCATTGATCGCACGAAAATACTTACGAGAACACACTGTAGCGGAAACCTGGGTAGTCTCGAGCGATTCGATCGACGGGATCAATCTCGCTGCTGCTTTGAAGAAGGATAACCAGTGCAATAATATCCGCCTTTTCCTCTCTTCACCTTCAGGATCGAAGATGAGCCGTTGCGAGAACGCGGGCATCGTTCCGATCTGCGGCAGCAGGGAGTTCGCTCATCTCTATACTGAACGAAAGCTCAAGAGCGTAGCTTCTCGTGGTCGTATGCGAACGAATACACAATGTCGCGTGCTTCCGAGCACGAATACAGAACGAACCCCGCTCGATTCGAGCGTGACCGTAACGCGCATCGAACGCAAACATAACGAAACGACAGGGCCGCTCCCAAAGATCGAGATCGAGGAAGCGCCTTTTACAAAAGCGCCCGACCAGACGTCACCAGTACCCTCACGGAAAGGGTTCGAGAGCAAGGTAGGCGCAACGAATCAAGATCGTGCGACCGAGATCGAACGAAAAAAGATCGAGATCTCAAAGCACCCGCTCCCTGCGCTCGATGAAGGCGCGAATATCGTCTCGATCGTAAGCGGCAGTGGCGGTACAGGCAAGAGCAGTGTCACAGCGCTCGCTGCGCTGCTCGCACAGAAACGAGGTATTCGCACGCTCATCTTGGATGCCGATTTTCAATTCGGCGACCTGAAATACCTCCTCGGCTACAAGGAAACGCTTGATGCGGCCGACATCCTCGAACACCCAGAACAAATCGAAGCACTGCTCAAGGTCGACACCTGGCCTACGCTTCTAGCGGCCCCAGCACAGCTGGAGTACTCAGAAGTGATGGAAGAGCGCATCGGTGAATTGCTTGCCTACCTTAAGCCTCACTTCGATCTTATTGTGGTGAATACCGGTTCATTCTGGTCCGAACTCCAGATCCAACTGCTCGAGGCATCGAACAACGTGTTCTTCCTCGTCGATCAGCGCCCATCTTCCGTACGCGCCTGCAATCATACCCTTGACCTATGTGCTCGTTGCGGCATCGCTACGACCTCTTTCTCCTATCTTTTGAACTTCTGCTCGAAAAGATCGCTTTTGAGTTCGCTCGATGTTTCATGTGCGCTGAAAGGCGCAAAAGTCTACGAGATCAAGGATGGCGGTAGCGAGGTGAGCGAGCTCTTGGGAGCCGGCATGGCACATAAGCTCTCTCGTTTGAATAATTCATTCTGCTCGAGTGTCGAAGCCGTACTTGCCGAAACGGTGTACGACCGCATCAGACCATCGCTCGCCACGAGCGATGAGAAACCACTTGAAAAGATCGCGCCAACAAGTAGTCGAATGAGGCATCGCGGGCGACAGAAGAAACGAGCAGCCTGCTTCTAGGTTTCATTCCAACCCTGTTAACGAACGACCATTCATGAAAGGAGCAAGCTGTGTCTTTGCTCGGCCGCGTTTCAAAAGCGCAAGAGACACGTCCTCGGTCGGATATGACCGAAACTAGATCGATGACAAAAAGAAGCGATGCGACAAGCTCGCTCGACCAAAGTTATGAAGAACTACGCGAAGGCGTGCAGGAGCACCTCTCCTCGTTCGAGTTGGGAGCCCTGATCGCGCAGAACCCGCTACAGGCACGCAACGAGATCACGCACGTATGCAAACGCGTCTTTGAACAACGCCCTTGGCTCGCTCAGGATTCGTCGCAAAGAGATGCGCTCATCACACGCTATCTCGATAATGTCTTCGGTCTCGGACCACTCGAAGAGCTCTTAGCAGATGCAAGCATCACCGAGATCATGGTGAACGGCACGCACTCGCTCTTCTATGAAGCAGACGGCATCCTGCATCGCTGCCCTAGTCGCTTTCGCAACACAAGCGAAGTCTACGCGCTCATCGATCGCATCATCAGCCCACTCGGCCGACGCGTTGACGAGACCTCCCCTATGGTCAATGCGCGTCTTGAACAAGGTCATCGCGTGAATGCGATCATTCCTCCCCTCTCGCTCGATGGACCGATCCTTACCATTAGAAAATTCCGCGAGCAGTTCTTCTCGCTCGAAGACATGAGAGAACTCGGCTCCTTCGATGGCGATGTGCTCATCTTCTTGCGGTGGGCCGTACAAAACCACTGCAACATCGCCGTTTCAGGAGGAACAGGAAGCGGCAAGACGACACTGTTAAACGCACTCTCGTCCTGCATTCCGCAGACCGAACGCATCATCACCATTGAAGATTCCGCTGAACTGCGCTTTGCCACGCACCCTCACGTAGTACGTCTTGAGGCGCGACCGAAGAACATCGAAGGATTCGGTGAGGTGAGCATCAAGGATCTAGTAATCAATGCGCTCCGCATGCGGCCTGATCGCATTGTTGTGGGCGAATGCCGTGGTAGCGAAGCACTCGACATGCTGCAGGCCATGAACACCGGTCATGACGGATCGCTCACAACGTTGCATGCCAATTCGCCCAAAGAGGCGGTCAGTCGCTTGACCACGATGGTGCGCTATGGAGTCGATCTTCCTGTCGAAGTGATCGAACTGCAGATCGCAGAAGCCCTCGATCTGGTCATCCAAACGAATCGCGATCCGGGCGGAAAACGCTATATCAACGAGATCGTCGGCTATTACTACGATCCTAAAGAAAAGCATTGCGCTACGAAGACCTATTACGAACGCCCACTTTGGATCGAAAAGGGTATCTGGCGTGCCATACCGGCCTGGATCGATTCGCTTGCCTCGTTCGAGATCGCCAACAGAGATGAGGTGGAGCAGTGGAAACAACGCGTATCATCGGCGGCATAGCCTTCGCTGCGGCTTTCTTCGCAGCGGGAAGCTTCGCGATCTGGCTCATCCAAGCCATCATCCGCAAACAACATGGCAGCGAAGCGGCGGCGCTCTCGGGCGCAGAGAACGACAGGCTGCAACATCTATTCAGAAACGGCATCCGTATCCTCCTTCCTCTTGCGGCACTGATTCTGCAAGTCTCCTTCGTTCGACGATTCCTCGCGCGCATTCGAGAAGCGCTCGAAGGACGCAACATTCTCTCATTCGATACCGCCCTTACAAGCCTCTTGCTTGGAGGAACGATCGCGGTATTCATCGTAGCGTCGATCATTTCGGGATCGTGGGTCTTCGCGCTCACCTGTATCTTCCTTTGCCTGATCCTCATCAATGCATGGGCAAACAAACAACAAGACCTCTACCGCGAACGCTTACGCGAAGAGCTTCCGGGTGCTTTGCAGGCAATGAACTCGTGCTTTTGTATCGGATATTCATTGCCGCAAATCTTCGATCAGGTCACACTCGATCTTGAAGGACCCCTAAAAAGAGTCTTTCAACGAAGCACCTCCGTCATCAACGCAGGCGGCACGGTCGAAGAAGCTCTCGAAGTACTGAAGGAGCAAACCGGCGAGCCGGAATTGTTCTTCCTTGCAACCGCCCTTGAGATCCAACATCGAACGGGTAGCAGCCTCTCGCAGGTGCTCGAAGTCGTTCGACAATCCATCGACGACCAGCTTGAACTGAAACGGCTGCTCCGAACGCAGACTGCTCAAGCAAAGCTTTCAGCCCAGATCGTCACCGTCATGCCCTTTCTGATCATCGGCGTATTCTCGCTCGTATCAGAAGGATTTCTCGAGCCGTTTTTCACGAGTACGATGGGCATCATTCTGCTCGCCATAGCTATCACGATGCAGGCGATCGGCATCATGCTCGTCCGTAATCTCCTCCGTGTGGAGGTGGTCTGATGCAAACTGTCATGATCGTCCTAGGTGTCGCAAGCGCTTCGATCGCGGGCGGTGCGCTGGGCTACTGGAGTCTCGCGCAGCGCGAAGAACAGAGGATCATCCGTTCATGTCTCCTGCAAGCAGGTGCAGCCGATCAAAACTCCGATGCGCATGCAATCGTGCAGATCGGAGGCATCTATCGTAATGTGCTCACACTGGCACTATCGTATTCCCAACAGCGAACGCAACGCCCTCGAGCACCGAGGCGATTCTGGTTACTGCAAAAGGACAAACTCTCGAGACTGATCGCGAAAGCGGGACTTGCGGGACGAGTTGACCTTCAAGGATGCGCCCAGGTGCGTAGAAATCTCTCGATCGGGCTTGCGCTTGGAGGCTTCGCGTGTGGTCTCATGTTCTCTGAGTTGCTCGCGCTTATCTTGCTCTGCATCGGATTCTTGGTCGGTTATCACCTGCTTCAGGCAGCGCTCGAGCAAGAGATCGAAGCACGATGCTCATCGGTCGAGCGCGAGCTCTCACAGCTTATCGAGGTGCTCGTGCTCGGGCTGCGCAGTGGTCTGAGCTTCGATCGAGCGCTCGGCTTTTATTGTCACTACTTCTCCTGCGGGCTGAGCGACCTGTGTGACCGCCTTCAAACACAATGGAATCACGGGCTTATCACACGCGAAGACGGACTGCGCACCGTTGCAGACAGCTACGACTCGAGCTTGCTCGAACGAATCATGGATAGCATTATCCGCTCGCTGCGCTTCGGTACCTCGCTGGCTGAGACGCTCAGCAATGCGGGAGCGGAGATTCGCGCAACCAGAAAGACAAAGATCGAGGAGCATGTTGCAAAAGCACCGGTAAAGATGCTCATCCCTATCGGAACGCTCATCTTGCCTGCCATGCTCATCTTCATTCTTGGTCCGATCATATTAGAACTGATCGGTGGATTTTAGGAACACGAAAGAAAGGAATCATCATGTTCTACTCAATGCGCACCTGGCTCGCGGAAAAGCATCGATCGGTCGCCAACAAAGCGATCGACTTCTGGGTCCAAGAGAAAGGACAAGGCACCACAGAATACGCCATCCTGGTCGGGGTCCTTGTGGTCATCGCCATAATCGCGATCACTCTCTTTAGACCTAAGATCCAGGAACTATGGGATACGATCGCTGCAGGGATCAATGGACTTTGATGTGCGCTTCCCTGAACAGATCATCAGAACCAGATCGAAACGAGTCAGGCCAGGCGAGCGTAGAATATGCCGTCGTTTTGGTTGGCATGCTCGCACTGATTATCGCATTCGGAGTGCTGCACGCATTCCTTGAGAATGGTCAGATCATCGAGCATGCTCTTGCGAACTCCTCTCATGCTATCGAGTCGTTCGAATTTGACAACATAAAAGACTTCGTATGCGTATGAGCGATGAAAGGGAATCCGAT
>OLRI01002538.1_pt1 | contig 12438 bp, 9 predicted proteins | sample 1672871 | NCBI WGS metagenome assembly OLRI01 (sample SAMEA3136732, study PRJEB25190) | human gut metagenome
AAATTCTGGATTTTCAAGCAGGAAAAAGCACACAATATATGTGGCCGACCGATGCTCGACAGGCTTTACAGGCAGGATCCGTTACAAGATCCGGTGTTAATTTTGATTACTGATGGGAGAGCAACCAATTCGCTTAATAAAAATACAGACCCCGTGAGAGATGCATTGTCAGAAGCAGAGCGGATTGGACATCGGCATATGCTGGCCGCAGTGATTGATACAGAATCGAGTTTTATTAAACTGGGACTTGCAAAAGAATTGGCGCAGAAAATGGGTGCATCGTATTTTCATGTAGACAAGATAAGCGAAGATCGTTTGCTATGCATAGGACGGCAAACAGCTTATGAGCGAGGACAGTATGATTTGTAGAATATTATTCCTTTTCACAGTGATCTTTTCAGCATTGTTTCATTTGACGGTTTATGGGAATGAATCAGTTCGATTGGATGTACAATTTCCTTACAGTTTGAATGGAGAAAAGCATAAAGTAATACCTGCGGGGAGTACACAAATTTTATTTTTAAATATTGAGAGCATAGATCTTCCGAAAGAAGAAACGGCTGATATCAAAGTGACTCTGCCAAGTGGTATCCATGCGCTGAAAATGGAAGGCTGGAACACGGCAAAAGATAATGTGATTACAGCAAAGTGGAAGCTGCCGGCCAATTATGGACAAGTCTTTTCGGTTGTTTCTCTTTCTTGTGATAAGGATCTGAAAGAAGGGAATTATGCAATTTCTGTAGAAATTCGTTATGACGGTAAAGAATATATACAAAAAGTTGATTTCAGTATCGGCAAAAGCGAAGCATCCGCTGCAGGAGTTTCTGAAGAAAAGGAAAATTCTACTTGGTATATACAACGTATCGTTGCCCCTGTAGATGAAGATGGAAAAGTTGATCAAAGAGAAGCAAAAGATATATTGTATGTGCGTGACGTGACTCTTGAGAACATAAGGAATCGGCTTATAGGAAGCAAGCCTGCAGATTGGCCGTCATTATTGAATACGCCGGCAGCGTATATTCTCCTTGAAATGAGAAATCCGAATAAAGATACAAGAACACTTCATTTCGTGGCAGAACTTGTGGACCGGCCCGGCGGTGAAGTGAAGAAGGGATTAATTTCGGTCAGGACTGAAGATGGAGGTATCGGCTGGAGTGATGATAACACTGATGCTATGGAAGCATCTATAGGTCTTTTGCCGCAAGTAAGCCAACCGGTTATCATGCCGCTTTATGTAAACCCATTTACCATTAATGAAGGCAATTATAATTTACGGATTACTTTGACTGATGGAAATATATCAAAAATAACGGAAGTTCCATTGACGATTGTAAAAAGAAAAAGTACAGGTATATTTGCCATTAGTTTTGCCGGGGTATGTGTAGCATTCGTAATAGCATCCTTTAAAAAGCTGAGGGAATGTACTATCCGGATTGGCGCACGGGGAGATATTACGGTGGCTCTTTTTGCCGCACTTGCTTTTGGCGGCGTTGTTGTGCCGGTAACTTTGCTGGGAGACTTTTTTCATGTTATCTTAGGGCCGTTTTCGGGGCTTATAACAGGGGTTTTAAATGGTATTGTGCAATATCTCCTTTTAATGGCGTTGTTAATTTTATTCAGGCGTCCTGGTGTATTATCGCTGTTTTTCCTGATGCGTTGGCTCCTGTCTGCCATACTTTTCGGGCGTGTTACATTGGTGGGAATCCTGATTTGCTCAGTATCTATTGTTGTTTTAGAGTTTGTGCTATGGGTTTGGGGATTCTTTAAAAAAGAAGTAATCACGGAACAATACGCTGTTTTGATTGCGGTAATGATAGGTATAGCTGATGCGTTTATTACCTTTATAAACATGCAGCAGATGATGTTCTTTTATCGTTTATACTATGCCGATTGGTTTATTGCTCTCTATATGCTGGTTAATGGGATTCTATACAGCAGTATTGGTGCCTGGATGGGGTATCGTATGGGAGAGAAGCTTAAGCAGGTGATGGGAACATGATTTTAGATATTCAAAATGTATCTTGCCGATATACTTCCAGAGAAAAGGATACGCTTACAGGAGTCAATCTTCGTATAGAAGAAGGAGAAATGGTGCTTATTGCAGGTAGATCCGGATGTGGAAAATCCACTTTAGTAAAAGCGGTGACAGGGCTACTGGATAAAGAGGACGGTTCTATAGACGGGAAAATCTTTTTGGATGGAAAAGATACGGCAGCGATGTCCGCGGAAGAGATAGGCGTTTTAGTAGGAACGGTATACCAAACACCGGACGATCAGATTTTTGCAATGACCGTTGCCGATGAAGTGGGGTTTGCTCTTGAAAACAGAGGGATAGAAGCTTCTGTTGTTAAAGAGAAGGTTAAGGAAGTTCTTGCACGCACGGGATTGGATGGAATGGAAGAAAGAAGTATTCATGCGCTTTCCGGCGGACAAAGACAGCGGCTTGCCTTAGCATCCGTATTAGTGACAAAGCCGAAATTGCTTATTCTTGATGAGCCGGTGAGCCAGATGAATCCCCAGGGAGTGCAGTCTTTTCTTGAATTGTTAGTTTCTTTGCAGAGAGAAGAACATATGACCATTGTAGTTGTTGAGCATAGGGTCAATGAGCTGGCTGCGTGGTTTCCTCGTCTTTGTATTATGCATAAGGGTCATTTTGTATATGATGGATTAATGGATGAATCATGGTATGTCCTGGGCTCAAATGATGGATATGGAATTCGTGAACCGCAAAGCGTTAAATTGGGAAGATTTATGAAACTAGAAAAATTATCTTACTCGTTAAAGAAGACTGCGGAGGAAATAAAGCAAGCAGGTATAAAATTCCAAAAATCCATAGGGCCATGTATAGCAGAAGATAGTAGTAATGAGTTGATTTTAGAAGGTAAAAATATCACTTACAGATATCCCGGTGCGGATTCTGATACATTAAACGGATTGAATTTTAAAATCAAGAAGGGATCTATCAATGCACTCATGGGGTTTAATGGCGCAGGGAAATCAACACTCATGAATATCTTATCGGGGTTGGAGGAGCCTTCCTCAGGGGAAATTTTAATTCATGGGAAATCGATAGGGAAGCGGAGAGAATATATTGGATATATGCTGCAGGAAGCAGACCTGATGCTCCTAAATGATTCAGTTCGGGAAGAATTGCTATGGAATAATAAAACAATGACAGAAAAAGAATTGGATATTTTATTGCACAAGCTTCACGTATATCATTATCGGGATGATTTCCCGCTTGCCTTATCAAAGGGGCAGCGCCTTCGCGTCGTTTTGGGAGCATTACTTTCACGAAGAGACAATGAGCTTCTTTTATTGGATGAACCGACAACGGGACAGGATCAAAAAAGTCTTGAAAGTCTCAGTATGCTCCTTTCCTATGCAGCGGAGCAAGGAAAAACAATATTTTTTTGTACGCATGATATTGAATTGGCATCATCACTGGCAGATCGTATCTTTGTGCTGGCACAAGGACATTTTGTAGCGGTGGGGGCACCTCATGAAATATTCAGTAATAAAGAAGTTCTTAGAATGGGGGGATTATCCATACCACCGATGCTTGAATTATCGGAATACCTTGGTATAGATCCCTGTATAACAGTAAAGGAGGTGATGCGCCATGTCCTTTAGGCAATTATGGGAAGGTACGAACAATGATACTTTCTTTTCACGGTTGGATGGAAGGACTAAATTGTGTGTCCTGTTTCTTTTTGCTCTGATTATGGTTATTGTGGATAATCCACGGACATTATTTATTTTGTTTTCTATAAGTATAGCGCTTCATATAGCTGCGGGAACACCCGTATATAAGTGGAAGGTGCTTGCGGTATTTATTTTATTTGGGTTGTGGGGATCTGTTGCCAGCCAGGCATTGTTCTTTGCACAAAATCCACGTACTCCTATTCTTATGCTGATCAGTCCTACATTTCCTGTTTTAGGTGCACTGACCGACGGACTTTATATTTATCAGGAGGGAATTGTGTATGGTGCGATACAGGGAATGAGATCTGTATCTATGATCGCATTGGGTCTGCTTGTATGCTGGACCAGCGATCCTCGCCAGCTTTTAAAAGGGCTCTCATCCTGGCGTCTGTCGCCGCAAATATCTTTTATGCTGGTAACAGCTATTCGATTTTTTCCTGTATTGGCCGCTGAAGCTGGTGAAGTTATCATTGCGTTACAGCTGCGCAGCCATGGAAACAAAGGGAGAACCCGGATTATCCAACATCTGCCATATATAGTGAAACCTCTTTTGGCGAGATGTATCAGGAGATCCCAAACTCTGGCGCTTTCTGTTGTCAGCAGAGGGTTGTTTCTGGCAAAACAGCAGAGTTATGAAATCTGGGATTTGCGGGAAAAGATAGTATGTCTGTTTCTAATGGGGGTTATTACGGCAGCCGGCATCAGCAAGCTCATGTATGTACTGTCACAGCAGGGACTTTATTTTGGTGTGCTGCGTATAGTTTATGATTGGACAAAATTATATTTATGAAAAAGATGAAGACAATGCTTATTTTTCTGTTGTTGGGGATGACCTGGCTGTTGCTGTTCTTTCTGACAGGAAATAAAGCGCCATGGGGAATGTTCGATAGAGAAAAAGCTGAAGGAGAAACTATTGTTTCACTGGGGAATGTGGCAGGAAGAAACTATGACAGAATGGGTTTTGATGGCGGAGAGATTCTTTATTCGCCGGTTAATCGTGGATGGATTGTCGGAACCATAAAAGGGGAAGTGTATCATTTTTCTATAGAAGGATATGAAAGATGGTCCAGAACCATCGGAATTGGTGAAATCCGTTCGTTGGCGTTGAGTAAAGATAACAGGATTGTCTATGTCGGAGAAAGCAGCCCATCCGGTACGCTCTACGCTTTAGAGGTCGCAACGGGAGATATTTTATGGAAATTTGATGGAGTTGATGTTGTTGGAGTTGAAAATGAAATTCGCGCGTATCCGATTCCGATTCATGTAGAAACAGACAAGGAAGGGAATGTATATGCCATTTTTTATCGATCTACTGTCAGTAAGAATCATTCAAGAGCTTATATAAGCCGAATCATTTCCTTTGATGAAAGAGGGAATGAACGCTGGCGGTACCCGCTCAATGAAAATATGGACAGCTGGATTAATTGGGGCAGTGTATCTTTTGCAACAGGGCGGTTTGCGTTTGCTTCTGCTAATTATGCCAAATCAGGGCCTGAAGAAAGAAAATATAATAAAAATATATATGTTTTGGACAAGGATAAAGGAACTTTGATTAGTGCTAAGGATATACCGGCGGCACCACTTTTTGAAATAACAACGATACGCAATGGTCCTAATTATTCAGAGGATGGAAAGTATTTGTCTGCGATGACCAGTGATGGGAGAGGAATCCTTTTTGATGAGAACGGCAGTATACTTTGGCAACGGGTCCTTTCAAAACCACATAAGGTAGCCGGCGGTTGGTATAACGCTGCCGGTAGAGATGCTTATATCGTGCCTGAAGGTGTTGTTTTCACAACTATTAATACATTTAACCGGGCAAATTGGCAAATTCCCGCACCGATTATACATCCTTCCAGTAATAGCGTATATCTTTTTGATATGGAAGGGGCGTATAAATTTAAATATACAGCAGGAGCAGAAGTGGAAGGAATTACATTTTCCTCATCAGGTATCGCAGCTATTGCTATTGGGCGGAATGTAAGAAATCATGATTATGGTGCGCATGGAGCTGCGGTGATCGGTTTAGTCAACGGAAAGGAGCTAAATCGATATCATACTAAAGGGCCTGTTCAGGCAATTTCTATTTCTGATGATGGGAAATATGCAGCAGGAATTGAAGTGCCTGCGGTAACACCGGATGGAGATTTAATCGGTTCCTATGATCTGCATATTTGGAACAGGGAGAATGATAATGATTAGAAACTTTATGCATTATTACAAGCCTTATATGAAACTGCTTATAGGTGTAATTATTGGGACTTTTGCCATGGCGGGGCTTGATTTGATTTTTCCTGTCATGGTAAGAGAACTTATTAATCAGGTTCTTCCTTCTAAAAACATGACAGCACTTTTTTGGGGATCCGCGATTCTGTTGCTGCTTTATATCTTTGAATTTATTATTTCTTATTCTGTACAGTATTATGGACATATTATGAGTGCATCTATTGAGCATGATATGAGAAATGATCTTTTTTCTCATATCGAAACGTTATCTTTCCGTTATTTTGATAATGAAAAAACAGGGCAGCTTTTATCCCGTATAACAAGTGATGTGACGGAAGTAAGTGAATTGGCTTTTCGCGGTCCCAATGACGTTTTACTTTGTGCTGTCATCATGACAGGAACCATCGTAGCCATACTTATTATGAATTGGATATTGGCCATTTTAATCGGCGGACTCCTGATTGGTAAAGCATTCCATACAGTAAAAATAAATCGGAAGATGAAAGATGCCTTTCGTAAAAACCGTGTAAAAGCAGGAGAAGTAAGTGTCAGAGCGGAAGAGAGTTTATCAGGGATTCGCCTTATAAAGGCATTTGCCATGGAAGATTTTGAGCGGAAGCGTTTTTGTGGTAAAAGTAGGGAGCTTAGAAATACAAGGTTCAATTCCTATAAATTAGTTGCCTATTTCTCAGGAAGTATTAATTTCTTTACGAATTTTATCAATGTGGTGGTTTTGCTGGCGGGCGGATATATGATCTCTATCGATATACTTACATTGCCGGATTTTGTTGCATTTTTACTGTATGTGAATATTTTTATGCGTCCCGTATTCCGATTAACCATATTGGCGGAAGTATATCAGCGGGGCATGGCCGGATTTTCACGTTTTGAGGAAATTATGCATACCAAGCCGTCTATAGAGGATCCTGAAATGCCACTCGTTTTTAATAAAGTCAGAGGGGATATTTGTTTTAAAGATATGAGTTTCGGCTATGATGATAATCGTTTGGTCTTGCATCATATAAGTTTGGATATCCCTGCAGGTAAAACGATTGCTTTCGTGGGGGAGACAGGAACAGGGAAGAGTACTCTTGCCAATGTCCTTCTTCGTTTTTATGATCCTTCATCGGGAGAAATATTGATAGACGGAAAAGACATAAAAGAATATTGCCAACAGGATTTAAGAAAACAGATTGGAATCGTGCAGCAGGATGTTTTCCTTTTTGGGGATTCAATTGGTGAAAATATTGGGTACGGAAAAGAAGGGGCTTCTGCGGAAGAGATAAAAGCAGCAGCGAAATTGGCTGCTGCTGATGAATTTATTTCGCAGCTTCCCCATGGATATGAAACAAAAGTGGGAGAACGCGGAGTTAAGTTATCTGGCGGGCAAAAACAGAGGATTTCTATTGCTAGGGTATTTTTGAAAAATCCTCCTATTGTTATCTTTGATGAGGCCACATCATCACTTGACAGCCAGACAGAGAAAAAGATACAGGAAACATTGAACGACTTGGCAATGGACCGCACAACGATCATTATTGCCCATAGATTATCTACTGTCCGTGATGCCGATCAGATTATCGTGCTTGATCATGGAGAGATTATAGAAAAAGGAACTCATGGAGAACTTTTGGAGAAAAAGGGAAAATACTTTGAGCTTTATGAGGCACAGAAAAAGAGCGGGAAATATACAGCCGGGAATGAAAAAGTATAATCTGTTATAAAACGGCTGCCTATTTTGTATGAAACGAGCAGCTTTGTGATGAAACCATTAGAAGATTTGTTATTTTCATGGGTTACAGAAAGAAAATGGTATAATAAAAAAGTAAATTTTAGATAAATATAGTTTGATTAAGTTTAGGTGCAACGATGAAAATAGGTGGAGAAAGATTTCTAAGAGAAGATATAAAAAATATAAAAGTAGCGGTGATAGGTGATATTATGCTTGATCGATATATTTCCGGAAATGTGGAACGCATATCACCGGAAGCGCCTGTTCCTATTAATTTAGTGAAATCACAGCGAAATGTTTTGGGAGGAGCTGCTAATACGGCTGCCAATTTATCCTCTTTGGGTGGACAAGTTTTTATTGCAGGTATGCGAGGAAATGATAGAGATGGAGATACACTTTCAGAGTTATTAAGGGCAGCTGGGATTGATGATACGGGAGTTATCGTGTCAGAAGAGTACTCTACTACGACTAAAGTCAGGATTCTTGGCGCCCGTCAACAGATGATGCGTCTTGATTTTGAAGAAAGGTGTAATCCTGATGATAAAGTATGCAAATATATTTTAAAATGGCTAGATCAATTGCTTCAGCAAAGAGTAGGCAGTATTGTTTTGTCTGATTATGGAAAAGGTATGATTACAGAACAGTTGGTGCAAACCATTATAAAAAAAGGGAAAGAGTATGATGTGCCGGTACTGATTGACCCTAAAGGATGCGATTGGACAAAATATAGAGGTGCATATGGAATTACCCCCAATATAAAAGAGCTATCTGATGTCGCTGGATTCGTCATCAATAATAATGATTCAGATATTGAACGGATTGGCAGAAAGGTGCGGGAAACGTTTCAGATAGAAAATATTTTTGTAACCCGGTCTGAAAAGGGAATTACCTGCATTAATAAAAATGGAAGTGCACATTGTGCTTCTGTCGCACAGGATGTCTTTGATGTCTCCGGAGCGGGAGATACTGTTATGGCCATACTTGCAGCTGCAACAGCTGTTAATTTGGATATGATGACCGCTCTTGAACTGGCAAATACGGCAGCTGGAATTGCGGTGTCTCGAGTGGGAACTTATCCTGTCGGCCACACTGAAATGATCGACGCATGGTGCGGCTCCAATATGATGCGGACGGCTTATATCCCGATAAGCTGGGAGGAAGCAAAAAGTAAGGTGGATGCGTGGAAATCCCAAGGAGAAACTGTTGTTTTCACAAACGGATGCTTTGATATCCTTCATAAGGGACATATTACTTATCTGCAGCAGGCGGCGGCATTGGGGGAGCATTTGATTATAGGTCTTAATGCGGATGAATCTGTAAAAAAACTTAAAGGTGAAGGGAGACCGGTTAATTCGGAATCGGATCGGGCATTTATGCTTAACTCATTGAGGTTTGTGGATGAAGTTGTCATTTTTAATGAAGAAACCCCTTTGGAATTGTTAAAATGTCTGGAACCGGATATTTTGGTAAAAGGCGGTGACTATAGTATGGAGGATGTTATTGGAAAAGAGTATGCGGGGGAAGTCAGAATACTTCCTTTTGTAAAGGGGTATTCTACGACCCAGATAATTAATAAAATTTTGGGAAAATGAGACATTGATTTTAAAGAGAGTTGTGTAATAGATAAAAGGGTTTCTTTTGCGTTATTTCCAGTAGAGATATTTGATAAGGAGAATAAACATTATATCAAGGAGCCCAATGGAAAGAAGACCATTTGAGGTTCCAGAATATTCAATCATGCTGCTGACAATAAGGCTGCCAAATGGTGTTGCACCTAAAAATACAAGGGCATATAAGCTCATGATACGTCCTAGGTAGCTGCGTTCCGTTGAAAATTGGATGATTGTATTAAAGTTGACGATGCTGATAATAGCGGTGAACCCAATTCCTGCATAAAGAAGAAGTGCTGGATAAAGCGAATTCGTCTGACTGATGATAATTAAGCACAAACCACATAAAAGAGCTGAATAAAAGGGGAGAGTCTGTTTCGGCTTGGATATTCCTGATGCGGAAATCAGTCCACCAATCATGGAACCGGTACCAACAGAAAAAAGTATTTTGCTGAATCCGTTTAATCCGGCATGGAGTACTCTATCCGCAAAGGGTGGACCGTAAGTACCGAAGTTAAGAATTAAACCGCTGACAACTGCGACCGCAAGCAAATTGGATAAAATAACTTTATGATGCAACGTGTATCTGAGACCTGCCTTGATTTCTCCCATTATATCGTTTGAGATGGTATGGTTTTGGGGTTCATCCACTTTTATATGCAAGTAGACAATGATAATAGGGATAAGACAGAGTGCATTCAAAAAGAAAATAGTACTGTAGCTGAGATAGCTAAGAAGAAAAGCTGCTAAAATGGGACCAAGCATTCTTGTAATATTAAAGTTGGTGGAATTTAAGCTGACTGCACTTTTCAGGTATTGTGTTCCCACTAAGTAAGGCATGAAAGCCATCCGTGCGGGAAGATCAACACAGTCTATGGTACCGAGAAAAAATGCAAAAAGAAGAATCCAATAATAATCAGTATGACCGCTCCACAGGATGAGCCCTAAAAGAAAAGCCTGGAGCATATACATAAGCTGTGTTCCCAACAAAATACTTTTCTTTTTGTGGCGATCAATCCAAAAACCGGTCCACAGTGTGAAAAGGAGGCTTGGCATATATTGCATAGTACTCAGAACACCTAACAGCAGAGGGGAATCAGTAATTTCATAAACAAGCCACTGCTGTGCAGTAAGCTGCATCCAAAGCCCCATGAGAGCAACCCATTGGGAAAGGAAAAAAGTCCGATAGTTTTTGATGGTAAAAGCAGGGAAAGTGTGTAATAAATTGAATTTTAACATAATGATCCTCTAATAAATTCAGTTTTTATTATACTACCACAGGCAGTCTATGGATATGAATAATAAAGGAGCGTTTTTGTGAAAAAAAAATTATGGTATGCTGTGAAATCCGGCAGGAAAACCGGTTTGTTTACAAGTTGGGATGACTGTAAATTGCAGGTTATTGGATATCCCGGTGCGTCCTACAAAGGCTTTTTTACAAAAGAAGAAGCAATGGAATTCTTGGGGGATGTTGCTGATAAAAAGGTGAAAGCCTTGAAAGACGAATTAAGAGTGGCAGTATATGTAGACGGTTCTTATATTCCGACAATTCCCGATACCTTTTCGTTTGGGGTTGTCTTTATCCACCATGGAACTGTTGAAACTTATGCAGAGAAAATTATTGATGCAGAAGAAGCGCAGATGCGGAATGTGGCGGGAGAAATACATGGTGCAGTGTTTGCGATGGGAAAATGTTTGGAAAAAGGGATCTCGGAGATAAATTTATATTATGACTATGTCGGTATAAAGAAATGGTGTACCGGAGAGTGGAAAGCGAATAAACGGGGAACAAAAGCGCTGCGGGAGTATTATGAATTAATAAAAGGACAGCTGACGGTTCATTTTCATAAGGTGGCAAGCCATACAGGCGTCATGTACAACGAAATGGCTGATCAATTGGCAAAAAATGCATTGCTGGAATAAGAACAGAATTATTCATAATGAATAACGAAGAAAGGCTTTTGTAAAAAAGATATTCTTTTATATAGACAGAGGAGAGTAAATATTCATCAGCAAGATTTTACAAGCAAGAAAAATCTCCTTACGATTGATGTAAAATTGCGGTACGAAAACTGCAATGAATAAATCGAAGGAGATTTTTTGCGTGTGTAAATATTATGTAATGTTTACTTCTAAATATGGGAATGAAATCACTGTCAAATAAAGCCTATATGGTCGTTTCATTTCTTGTTTGCCCTCTTTGACAAAAGGTTACCGGTGAACTGCATAAACTGGACAATAATGACTAAGACAATAATTGTGGCAATCATGACATCCGCCTGGAAGCGCTGGTATCCGTAACGGATGGCAAGGTCACCGAGGCCGCCTCCGCCAATGGTTCCTGCCATAGCGGAGGATCCGATGAGGGAGACTATAACAACGGTCATGTTTTGAATGACAGAAGGAAGTGCTTCGGGAATTAAAACTTTGCGGATAATTTGGAATGGAGAAGCGCCCATGGATTCGGCAGCTTCAATAAGGCCCGACGGAATTTCACGGATAGAAGTTTCAACCATGCGGGCGGTATAAGGGATTGCTGCTAAGGTTAGCGGAACAATGGCAGCGGTGGTACCAATAGAGGTACCCGCAATTAATCTGGTAAGAGGGATAATTGCTACCATGAGAATAATAAAGGGAATGGAACGAATAACATTAACGATAAAAGCCAGTGGCTTATTAATAATCAGGCAGGAAAGTATTCCATTTTTCTCTGTAACAACGAGAAGTATTCCTAGGGGTATGCCTGCGGCTGCCGCGATAAAGGCAGAAATGGAAAGCATATAAAGGGTTTCAGCCAGACTTTTTAAAAGTAAATTAGTTATTACGGGAGACATATCCGATCACCTCACTTGTAATTGGCAAAGCGTTTAAATGTGTAAGCGCATCTGTAAGATCTTCCAAATGCCCACTAATCATAATGAGCAGGCGGCCAAAAGAAATATCTTGGATGTAGTCGATGGAACCGTAAAGAATACTTACGTTAAGATTATACTTTTTTATCAATTGGGCAATAATCGGCTCATTAGTTACATCACCACGGAACGAGAGTGAAATAAGTATATTATCAGATTCATGTTCTTTTGTAGGATGTATATTCATGTGGGAAAGCTGTGCGGGCAGTTCAGAAGACATGACGGAACCGACAAATTTTTTCAGTGTTTCTGT
>OLRI01002539.1_pt1 | contig 12435 bp, 8 predicted proteins | sample 1672871 | NCBI WGS metagenome assembly OLRI01 (sample SAMEA3136732, study PRJEB25190) | human gut metagenome
TCGATCTTGGGCAGCATACGGTCAATGGCAAACCGAAGATCCGCACGCGCTGCACGCTGCCGCTGCTGCCCCCGCCGGGCGACCGGCGGTATCTGCCCACGGGCAGTGACGTGCACTGGGACGACGACGGCACAGTGTCCTTCACCGGGCTGCCGCCGCGCGCGTGGAGCCAGGTGCTGACAAACGGGCGCTTCGGCTTTCTCGCCACGGACGCGGGCACGGGCCACATGTGGCATCGCAACGCGCACACCGGGCGCATCAACCGCTGGCTGTGCGACCCGTGGGTGCTGCGCGGCACGGAGACGCTGCGCATGGCATCGCGCGCGGGCGCGGTGTCGCTCTTTGACGACGACGGGCGCTCGCGGGTGGAGTACGGCTTCGGCTGGGCGGCGTGGGAGCGCAGCGTGGACGGCATGTCCGTGCGCGTGACGGCGTTCGTGCCCGAGGACGCGGACGCGCGCGTGCTGCTCATCGAGTGCGCGGGGCGCGCGCGCATCACGTGGCACACCGACCTCGTCTGCGCCGGGCGCGACGCGGACGCCCCCGCCGTCGTGACGGCGTACGCCGACGGGCTGTTCACGGCAGAAAACGTGCGCGCGGACGCGCCCGAACTCTTTTGCGCGGCGGCGGGCATGCCGCTCACGGGCTGGACGTGCGACCGGTTTTCGTTCCTGCGCGGGCAGATGGACGCGCGTGCCGGTGCGGGGCTGAGCCCCTGTTTCGCGCTCGAGGGCGTGATCGACCGGCAGGGCGTGATCGTCTGCGGGTGCGACACGCGCGCGAATCTCCTGCGCCTGACGCAGCCGGACGAGGCCGCGCACGCCCTGCGCGCAACGCGCGAGCGGTGGCTGGGCGCGGTGTCGCGCCTGTGGATGACGACGCCGGACGCGGACATGAACCGCTATCTCGGCGGCTGGGCGGCGTATCAGACGCTGTGCTGCCGGCTGCTCGCGCGCACGAGCCTGTACCAGAACGGCGGCGCGTTCGGCTTCCGCGACCAGCTGCAGGACGCGGTGAACCTCCTGCTGCTCGACAGCGCGCCTGCGCGCGAGCAGATCGGCCGCGCGTGCGCGCACCAGTTCGCCGCCGGGGACGTGTGCCACTGGTGGCACGCGGGCACGGGACCCGAGCACGGCGTGCGTACCCGCATCTCGGACGACCTGCTGTGGCTGCCGTGGGCGGTGTGCGAGTACGTGGAAAAGACCGGCGACGCCGAGATCCTGCGCGCCGAGTACCCCTTCCTCGCGGGCGAGGAGCTGGAGGAAAACGAGCACGACCGCTACCAGCCGCTCGAGCCGGGCGCGGAGACCGGCACGGTGCTCGAGCACTGCCGCCGGGCGCTGATGCGCGTGCTCGCGCGCGGCGTGGGCGCGCACGGGCTGCTGCTGATCGGCACGGGCGACTGGAACGACGCCTTTGACCGCGTGGGCGCGCAGGGCCGGGGCGAGAGCGTGTGGCTGACGTGGTTTTTTGCCATCACGGCGCGGAAATTTGCCGCCCTCGTGGGCGGGCACGCGGCCGAACAGCTTGCGCTCGCCGCCGACCACTGCACGCGCGCGGCCGAGGGAGCGTGGGACGGCGCGTGGTACCGGCGCGGGTACTATGACGACGGGCGGCCGCTCGGCTCGGAAGCGTGCGGCGAGTGCCGCATCGACGCGATCGCGCAGGCGTTTGCCGCGCTCGACACGCACGCCGACCCCGGCCGCGTGCACACGGCGCTCACGAGCGCGGTGGAGCAGCTCTTTGACCGGGAGCACAACGTGGTGCGGCTGTTCGACCCGCCCATCACGCGGCGCACGCCCGAGACGGGCTACGTGCGCAGCTACGGCGCGGGCCTGCGCGAAAACGGCGGGCAGTACACGCACGGTGCGCTGTGGCTGGCCATGGCGCTGCTGCGCACGGGCCGCACGGCCGAGGGCGCAGAAATATTGCACGCCGTGCTGCCCGCGGCGCACGACCCCGCGCGCTACGAGGGCGAGCCATACGTGCTCGCGGCCGACATTGCGGGCGGGGACAACGCGGGCGTCGCCGGCTGGACGTGGTACACGGGCGCGGCGGGGTGGTACCTGCGCATCGCGGCGGAAGATCTGCTGGGGCTGCACCTGCGCGGCGGCGTGCTCTACCCCGAGCCGCACCTGCCGGCCGGCTGGCCGGAGTGTACCGTGCGCTGGCGCGACGGAGCGGGTCTGCTGCACACCATCCGCCTGCGGCCCGACGGCGTGACCGTGGACAATGCGCCCTACGACGGCGGCGGCATCGGCAAAAAGCGCCCGAAACCCTATTCCCAAGATAGGTAAGGCGTGATATAATAAAGTATTCAAAAAATATGGACACACCATAGGCGAAAGGAGCGTATCTTATGGAACGCATCCGCACGGAAATTCTCCCCGGCGTGTGGCTGACCGCCCTGCGCACGGACAAGTTCAAGACCGCGTGGCTGAGCGTGAACCTGCTGACGCAGCTGCGGCGCTCTACGGCGGCGTGCACGGCCGTGCTGCCGTATGTGCTGCGGCGCGGCAGCACGCGCCTGCCCGATCTGGAGACGATCGCGGCCGAGCTCGAGCGCCTCTACGGCGCGAGCATCACGCCGAGCGTGCGCAAGCTCGGCGAGATCCAGGCCGTGGGCTTCGAGGCCGAGTTTGCCGACGACGGCGCGGTGGGCAAGGACGTGTTTCCCCGGCTCGCGGCCGATGTGGCCGACCTGCTGCTGCACCCGAACACGCGCGGCGGCCTGCTGCGGCCGGATATCGTGGACAGCGAGCGCGAGAAGCTGCTCGAGCGCATCCGCGCCGGCATGAACAACAAGCGCGCCTACGCCATCGAGCGATTGTACGCGCACATGTGCTGCTGCGAGGACTACGCCGTGCCCCGCCTCGGCGAAGAGGCGGACGCCGAGCGCATCCACTACCGCAAGCTCACGATGCGCTACCACGACGTGCTCTCGACGAGCCCCGTGGAGATCTTCTACTGCGGCTCACTCGAGGGCGGGCGCGTCGCGCGCATCCTCACGGACGTGCTCTCGACGATGCCGCGCGGCGAGATCGACGAGGACATCGGCACGGACATCCGCATGAACGCGCTCGAAGCCGAGCCGCGCTATGTGACCGAGACGCTCCCGGTCGCGCAGGGGCAGCTCGCCGTGGGCTACCGTCTCGGCGCGTGCATGACCGAGCCGGACATCCCGGCGCTGTTCGTCTTTAACGCCCTCTACGGCGGCTGCGTCACGTCCAAGCTCTTTTTGAACGTGCGCGAAAAGCTCAGCCTGTGCTACTACGTCGGCTCGCGCCTGAGCACGCACAAGGGCCTGCTGACCGTGACGAGCGGCATCGACGTGAAAAACTACGAGCGCGCGCTCGCCGAGATCACGGCGCAGCTCGACGCCGTACGCACCGGCGACTTTACGGACGGCGAGCTTCAGGCCGCCATCCGCAGCGTGGCCAGCGACCTGCGCGCCACGGCCGACGCGCCCGACGCGCTGGCGTGGTACTGGCTCAACCGCACGGTGCAGGGGCTGGACATCGACCCGGCCGAGATGGCCGCGCTCGTGGAAGAGGTCACGCGCACGGACGTGACGGACATCGCCGCCGGCGTCGTGTGCGACTGTGTGTATCTGCTCAAGGGAACGGAGGAGACTGCCGATGACGAATGAACGACCCGAAAACGTCTGGGCGGCGACGCTGCCGAACGGCCTGCGCGTGCGCGTGCTGTGCAAGCCCGACTTTCAGCGCAGCTACGCCGTGTTTGCCACCTGCTACGGCGGGGCGGACCGGCGCTTTCGCGTGAACGATACCTGGACGGACACGCCCGCCGGCGTGGCGCACTATCTCGAGCACAAGCTCTTTGACATGCCCGACGGGTCGGACGCGCTGCTGACGCTGAGCGAAAACGGCGCAGACCCGAACGCCTTCACGTCCACGAACATGACGGCCTACTATTTTTCCTGCACGGACCGGTTTGAGGATAACCTGCGCACGCTGCTGCGCTTTGTCTCGACGCCGTATTTCACCGACGCGAGCGTGGCCAAGGAGCAGGGCATCATTGGGCAGGAGATCCGCATGGGCGAGGACGACCCCGACCGCGCCGTGTGGCGCGACCTCATGCGCTGCCTGCTTGCGCGCGACGGGGCGCGCGACGCCGTGGCCGGAACGGTCGAGAGCATCGCGCAGATCACGCCCGAGACGCTCTATACCTGCCACCGCGCGTTTTACGCGCCGTCGAACATGGTGCTGTGCGCCGTGTGTCAGGACACGCCCGAGCGCGTGGCCGCCATCGCGGCGGAGATCCTGCCGCCGGACCTCTCTCCCGTCCCGGCCGCCGACCACGGCGCGCCGGAGGACATGACGCCGGCGCAGGCGCGCATGCGCGTGGAGCTCGCGGTGTCCGCGCCGCAGATGCTGCTGGGCGCGAAGTTCCGCCCGGCGGAAAAGGGCGAGGCCCGCCTGCGCCAGACGCTCACGGCGGAGCTCGCGCTGCAGGCCGCCTTCGGCGAGGCGACGGCGTTTTACAACGATCTTTACCGCGCGGGGCTGCTCGGCGATGACTTCGGCTGCAATGCGGAATACTGCGGCCCGATCGCCATGGCCGTGCTCGGCGGCGAGAGCAAAGACCCCGACGCCGTGTGCGCGCGCGTGAGCGAGACCGTCGCGCAGATCGCGCGTGACGGCTTTGACGGCCCGGCCTTCGAGCGGGCGCGCCGCGCCGTGTACGGCGGCTGGCTGCGCGGGCTCGACCGGTTCGACGATGTGTGCATCGCCATAGCCGAGGGGCTCTTCGGCGGGTACGAGCACATGGACGCCTTCCCGCTGCTCGGCGAGATCACGGCGGCGGAGTGCGCCAAGTGGCTGACCGAGACACTCGCGCCCGAGCGCCTGGCGCTCTCGGTCGTTGCCCCGAAGGGAGGCGAGGATGATGCCGACGATGATGCGTGACGCCGCCATTAGCTTTCCCCTGCTCGGCAGCTGGAGCATCGACCCCAGCGCGTCGTTCACGCTCTTCGGCCGCACGTTTTACTGGTACGGCGTGATCATCGCCGTGGGCTTCATTCTGGCGATGCTCTACTGCGCGCGGCACTGCCGCCGCTGCGGCATCGAGCCGGACACGCTCTATGACTTTCTCATCTGGATGATCCCGCTGGCCATCATCGGCGCGCGGCTGTACTACGTCATCTTCCAGTGGAGCGACTACCGCGGCCACCCCATCGACGCGCTCAAGATCTGGGAGGGCGGGCTCGCCATCTACGGCGGCGTGATCGCGGGGCTGCTGACCGGCATCGTCTGGTGCCGGAAAAAGAAGATCCCCTTCGGCGCGATGGCGGACGTGTGCGCGCCCGGCCTGCTCATCGGGCAGTGCATCGGCCGCTGGGGCAACTTCATCAACCGCGAAGCCTTCGGCCGCGAGACGACCGCCTTCTCCCGCATGGGGCTCACGCTCCCCGGCCGGGAGACCGTGTACGTACATCCGACGTTTCTCTACGAGAGCCTGTGGAACTTCGTGGGCTTTCTGCTGCTGCACTTCTGGTTTCGACGACACGAGCGGAAGTTTGACGGCGAGCTCATTTTGCTCTACGCCGTGTGGTACGGCATCGGCCGCGCGCTCATCGAGGGCCTGCGCACCGACAGCCTGTACATCGCCGGCACGGGCATCCGCGTCAGCCAGCTGCTGGCCGGGGTGTCGGCGGCCGCCGCGGCCGTCGTGCTCGCGCTGTTTTACACCGGCAAGCTCCGGCACGCACCGCGCTATGTTGACCGCGGCGCAGGCGGGCAGCCGGACGCATAAACCATTTGCAGTTTCATATTTCAAGGAGGTTTTTTCCCATGAAAGATTATCATGATATGCTCAACAGCCTGAAGAACAAGGTCGTCGACGCGGCCGGCAAGGCCGGTGAGACCGTGACCAATGCCGCCAACAAGGTCGTCAGCGACGAGATGCGCGACAAGGTCGCCGGCGCTGCCCACGCCGTGGGCGACCGCGCCAAGTACGCCTCGCGCATGACGCGCATGACCGTGGACTGCAACGCCGAGCTCGAGCGCGTCAAGCGCACGTACACCGACTGTACTACGAAAACTACCGCGACACGGCCGACGCCTTCCTCGCCGAGCTCTGCCAGCAGGTGACGGACGCCAACGCCCACGTCGCCGCGCTCGAGGCGCAGATGGACGAGCTGCAGCGCCGTCAGGCTGAGTTTGACGACATTACGGCCCGCATGGACGAAGGTCTGGTACTGTTTTCGGGCAAGGGCATGATTCTGTTCGCCAATCACGCTGCGCGGGCGCTGTTCCCGCATGACAGTGCGGAAGGCAGCTATCTGACGCTGTGCCGCGACGCGAATTACATTCAGGTGGTCGAGCAGGCGCTCGACGGCAAAGGTGCGCACGGCAAACTCGAGCGGAACGGCCGCATTTATGAACTTACGGCAAGCTCGGTGGAGGAGAACAGCGCATGGCATGCCGCCGTGCTGCTGATCGTGGATATTACCGAGCGCGAGCGTGCCGAGCAGCAGCGGCAGGAATTTACAGCCAATGTGTCGCACGAACTGAAAACGCCGCTGACCAGCCTGATCGGCTACGCCGACCTGCTGCGCGGCGGCACGTTGGATGCGGAACGACGGCGCACGGCGGCGGAGGCCCTCTACCATGAGTCCGCACGGCTGGAGAGCTTGAGCCAGCAGCTTTTGGCGCTGAACGGCTTGCAGGCGGACGGCGTGGTGCTGCGCCCTGTGCGGGTGGCCGCGGCCTTTGCCGATGCCGTGCGCAGTCTGCCGGATGTGGTGCTGGACTGCGACGCGCCCGCGGAGGCCGTTGTGCTGGCGGACCGGGTGCTGCTGGCGGACCTTGTGCGCAATCTGGCGCTGAATGCATGGCACGCCGGGCCGCAGGACGGCGCGGTCCACCTGCGCTGCACCGACGCGGGCGAATGCTGGCGGCTGACCGTGCAGGACACGGGCTGCGGTATCCCGGCGGAGGCGCTGCCCCACCTGACCGAGCCGTTCTACCGCGTGGACAAGGCCCGCGCCCGGGCCAACGGCGGCAGCGGCGTGGGGCTGGCGCTCTGCGCACAAATTACGGAGGCATTCGGCACGCAGATGACCTTTGCAAGCCGTGTGGGCGAGGGCACGACAGTGACGATTTTATTGCAGAAGGAGGCAGAGCATGAAGAAGCAGCGCAGCAACAATAAATTTTTAAAAATTGCCGCGGTGAGCCTGGCTCTGCTGGCACTGCCGCCGCTGGCCGTGTACGGGCAGACGGTGCGCTGCCGTGCGGCCCAGCCGCGGCCCGCTCTGCCCGGCGTGATGAGCGACGAGATACGCCTGGACCCCGTGGCCGGGGCGCTCTACCGTTACGGCGTGCAGGGCGGCATCAATCGGGCGGACAGCTATTGGTCCGACAATGTCTTTACCGTACTGCGCGGCAAGCTGAAGCAGGCCGCCGCGCGGGGCCTTCTCAGCCGGGAGCAGCTTGACTACCTGCTGGACCGCGTGGCCGAGGGCGAGGCCCACGCCGGGCCGGTGCAGCCGGAAAACGGCAGCGTGCAGGTCCAGTGCTACGGGTGCAGCTACACGGGCAATATCCAGACTGTGAGCTTCCAGATGTACACGGTGAACGCCTACAAGGTGACGGAAAGCGGCGAGATGTACAGTATCGACGATGAGACGAGCATCGGGCTGATGTATCTGCCCGGCAACGGCGCGTTTTTGCAGGTCAGCGTCCTTGACAACCGACTGCCCGCGGCAGAGAGTACACCGGAGGAGCAGGTGCAGGCGTTTTTGACCCAGCTGGACACAACGCTGGACGGCAGCTGGGAGCAGACCACCACGGAGGACGGGCTGGAATATAAGCATACCTCCGGTGTGCTGCGGGTCGTGCGCTATGCCCCGGACGAGGTCGATTTCGCTCTGTGTGTCACGCTGGACCCGGACGTCTACGGCGGCCTGGACACGCTGAGCAATGTGGTCATCGGCCCCGATGGGACGATCTACACGCCGGGCGGGGAATATGGAACTTTTTGAAAAGGAAGAAAAGCGCCCTGCACGGTAAAAAAGTGCAGGGCGCTTTGCGGTTTCAGTTGGCGCTGTTCAGGCGGTAGCCTACCTTGTAGACGGTCTGGATGTCGTTTTGCAGGCCGAGCTTGCGGCGCAGGCGGTTGATATGTACGTCCACGGTGCGGCTCTCGCCGATAAAGGCGTAGCCCCAGGCAGCCTCGAGCAGCTGGCTGCGGCTTAAAGCTGTGTCGCAGTGGGTCACGAGCACGGCCAGCAGGGCGAACTCCCGCGGGGTCAGCAGCAGCTCATGCCCGGCGCGGGATACGCGGTGGGCGGTAAGGTCAACGGCAAGGTCTTTATACAGAATATCCTGTTTGCGATTTATGATGGGATTCATAGCGGGGCCTCCTTCCGGCAGGGTGTTTTTTGAAAAGGCGTATTGTCTATTATAACGACAAATGTTTCCGAGTTGTTACAAAATGCGAGAAAATTTGGACGAAATTTTGATTTTTGTTTAGAAATTGGCAGAAAAGTTGGCGGCCGCGAAGCCTTTCGGCCGGTTTGTAGGGAACGGTCTTGACCGTTCCGTGCTGCCTTGCCAAAAGTACGACACAGCGGGAAAACCGCGCACTGCCGGATGTGCGGATGGGTCAAGACCCATCCCTACAAATATCCCGAAAACGGACTCCTTCTACACGCTGCACCTCTCCTTTCAGGGGAGGGGTTGCCTCCGGTTTTCCACATTTCAACAAACCCTGTCTATCGTGCTATTTTGTGGGTTTGCACGGGGTTTTCCACAGTTTCAACATGGTTTTCCACATTTCCACAGTGGAAAGATGTCGAAAACCTGTGCAAAATGTGGAGAAAGCCCGCAGAAGCCCGCCGCGGCGGGATTTTTTGCGGTTCGTTCAAAGTTGTTTCACACGTTGTTCATTTTTTGGGAGCATGCTATAATAGTTACAAAAGATAAGGAGGAGGCATTCCCTATGAAAGAGACGACACAGCCGCCGAAGGACCCCAAAAAGAAGCTTTGGATCGGCTATGCGATCATTCTGGCCATCGTTATTTTAAGCAATGTTTTCCTGTTCCCGGCTTTGATGCAGGCGAGCGTGAAAAGCGTGAACTACAGCACCTTCCTGCAAATGCTGGAGAGCAAGGAGCTGGCCACCGTCCAGATCGAAGATCAGCAGATCTACTTTGTGGACAAAAACGACAATTCCTACAAAACCAACGCCATTGCGCAGGACAACAACCTCGTCACCCGGCTGGAGGATGCGGGGGTGGAGTTCGGCACGGTCTATCAGTCGCCCACGATCTGGGATTCGCTGCTGAACCTGCTGATCTCGTTCCTGCCGATGATCATCCTGTTCTGGTTCGTCAACCGCTGGGCGTCCAAAAAGATGCAGGAGATGGGCGGTGCCGGCGGCAACGCCATGCTGTTCGGCGGCAAGTCCGGCGCGAAGCAGTACGTAGTGGACGATGAGACCGGCATCAAATTCAACGATGTAGCGGGCGAGGACGAGGCCAAGGAGAGCCTGCAGGAAATTGTAGACTTCCTGAACAACCCCAAAAAGTATGAGGAGATCGGCGCGAAGATGCCCAAGGGCGTGCTGCTCGTCGGCCCTCCGGGCACCGGCAAAACGCTGCTGGCCCGCGCCGTGGCCGGTGAGGCCGGTGTGCCGTTCTTCTCCATCGCCGGCAGTGAGTTTGTGGAGATGTTCGTCGGCATGGGCGCATCCAAGGTGCGCGACCTGTTCAAGCAGGCAGGTGAAAAAGCGCCATGCATCGTCTTTATTGATGAGATCGATACGATCGGCAAGAAGCGTGACGGAGGCTCCAACCTTGGCGGCAACGACGAGCGCGAGCAGACGCTGAACCAGCTGCTGACCGAGATGGACGGCTTTGACGGTTCGAAGGGCGTTGTCATTCTGGCAGCCACCAACCGTCCGGAATCCCTTGACCCGGCGCTGCTCCGTCCGGGACGTTTCGACCGGCGCATTCCGGTAGAACTGCCCGACCTCCAGGGACGTATCGACATTCTGAAGGTACACGCCCAGAAGATCAAGCTTGCCGGAAACGTGGACTTTTCCGCCATTGCCCGGACTGCTGCCGGCGCATCCGGTGCGGAACTGGCGAACATCATCAACGAGGCTGCACTGCGTGCTGTCCGTCTGGGACGATCCTGTGCGACACAGGAAGATCTGATGGAGAGCGTAGAAGTGGTCATCGCCGGCTATCAGAAGAAGAACCGGGTGCTTTCCAACAAGGAAAAGCTCATCGTGTCGTATCACGAGGTAGGTCATGCACTGGTGGCTGCGCTCCAGTCCCAGTCTGCGCCGGTGCAGAAAATCACCATCATTCCCCGTACCTCCGGTGCGCTGGGATACACCATGCAGGTGGATGAGGGCGAGCATTACCTTATGACCAAGACCGAAATGGTAAACAAGATCGCCACGCTGACCGGCGGACGTGCCGCAGAGGAACTGATCTTCCACGAGATCACCACCGGCGCATCCAACGACATTGAGCAGGCAACCAAGCTGGCACGCTCTATGGTGAGCCGCTACGGTATGAGCGATGAATTCGGCATGGTGGCAATGGAGACGGTGCAGAGCCAGTATCTGGGCGGCGACGCCAGCCTGACCTGTTCCATGGAGACCCAGACAGCCATCGACAGAGAAGTAGTGGAGCTGGTGAAAAAACAGCATGAGAAGGCAGGACAGATTCTGATGGAAAATCGTGCTAAACTGGATGAACTGTCTCAGTATTTATATGAAAAAGAGACCATTACCGGAGAAGAATTTATGAAGATATTGAATTCCTAAAAGGGTTCCCGGAGAAGACGGAATCGGCGTTTGTGCCGGTTCCGTTTTGCGTTAAGAAAATCTTAATCATATGGTAAAGGCATCTTAACCCGTGCCTGCTGTTATCTTAAAAAAGAAACCGCTATACTTTTCCTGTAAGAAAAAGCTGTGGAACACACAGCAGAATGGGAGAAAGGCATAGGGATTAAGATGCAAAACAGAATTTATTGGAATAACAGTAACAATAACATGCAGAAAGGAATTGCACTGGCGACCTGTATGGCAATCGTCATGGGACTGTTCACCGGCTGCGGGAACAAGAATGATCTGCAGATCCAAACATCTCCGGAAGAAGCGCAGAAGGGACGTTATGTGGAGACGGAACTTTCGCTGCCGGAGGAATGGGAGGACAAGAGTATCAGTCAGATTTTCCGTTCGGATGACGAACTTCATTTTCTTGTGGCAGGAGGCGCAGAAGGTCAGGGCTCTTTAGAGGAATGGAAGCTGGGAGAAGGAGATACTCTGACGGAAGTGACGAAGGACTGGCTGAAGGCGTTTCCCGAGGGAAAGGATCTGGAGAACAGTGACAGTTTTACACTGTTGCAGGATGCGGAGGGGAATCAGTACCTGTACGGAAACTGTTACCGGGATGAGGAGAGCTCTTCCGCACATCTGTGGAAGGAAGCGGACGGTAATGCGCTGGATATTACACCACAGAAGTGGGTGGAGCCTATCGATATGGATGGCTATCGGTTCTATGATGCGCCGCAGTATGTGACACTGACAGAGGACGGATTGTTGGTGGGACTGTCTTATTTTTCCCTGGATGTTGTATTGGCACAGGACGGAAGCATGGTGAGCAGCCAGGAGAGCGACAGCCTGATCGATAGCGGAACTCTGGCGGATAATAAGTGGGTCAGCGCTGTGGGAGACACGTTGTATCTGGCACAGGCGGATGAACAGGGGAACGTGAACGGTCTGTTGCAGATGCAGCTGGACGGAAGCAATGGGGCAAAATCTAAGGGAGAGATTCCCTTTTCCCAGGACAGTTACAGTTCTGCTTATTTCAGCGTGCTGGAAGACGGTACAGTCTATGCGGCGGATGCAGACGGATTCTTCCGCTGTGACGTGGGCGATACCAACTGGCAGAAGCTACTTCAGGGAGTCGATACCGGTTTTTCTCTGTCGGATCAGTGGTGCAGGGATATTGTGGCGCTGTCGGATGGCAGTGTATACGCGTGGTTTGGAAGTGAGAGCGGGGATAAAATAATGATTTATCGATACGATCCCGATGCGGTGATAGAGGTGACCGAAGAACTGACGTTGTATACCGTGGAGGAGAGCTTCTTTTTACAGCAGGCTGCGGTGCAGTATCATAAGCAGCATCCGGAGATACTGATCCATGTGGATGCGGCAATCTCCATGACGGATAAATACAGCGGAAATGCGGATTATCAGCAGATCTATCAGGATCTGAACACTTCCCTGACCTCCGGCAACGGACCGGATCTCATGGTGATGGATCATCTGAAACTGGACACGTATGCCTCTAAGGGCTTGCTGTTTAATCTGCAGGAGATATTGCAGCCCATGGAAGAGGACGGAACCCTGCTTTCCAACATTACAACAGCGTATCAAGAGGCGGATGGAAG
>OLRI01002541.1_pt1 | contig 12432 bp, 13 predicted proteins | sample 1672871 | NCBI WGS metagenome assembly OLRI01 (sample SAMEA3136732, study PRJEB25190) | human gut metagenome
GTGCCGCAGCCACCGAAGCGGTGCTTAAGCCGTAAGGCGGGAATTGTGCGGTGTTGCCTTAATATTACAACTTTATTATACCATAGGGATGCAAGCAGATAAAACTTTCCTGAAAGTAAAATAAAATTTTTCCTGAATGGAGAAATACGGCATGATGTGCCACACCGCGCCGTGGTATGCTGGAAGCACACAAGGGAGGGCATAAACCATGAAACTGATGCTTGCACAAAATACCGCGCAGCAGCGCGCTGCTGCGCGTACTGAACAGCAGGCGCAGCGCCGGGCAGCTGCCTGCAAAAATGCCCTTGCCGCCCGCCGCTTGGCGGTTTACCAGGCCCGGCGGACGGAATGGCAGGCAGGCCAACCCCTGCGCTGACGGCAAAGGGGCAGGGGAGAGCGCGCCGGCGCTGCGTGCGAAAATTTATGAATAGCATGTAAAATCATACAGAATCATGGAAGGCCAGCCTTTTTCGGGCTGGTCTTATTTTTTGCGCCATGGTATAATGTCCCTAAGTCACGAACAAAACTGTAGAATAAGGAGAGAAGGAACCCATGAAATTTTCCGAAATGCCCTATGAGCGCCCGGACATGAGCGCCCTGAAAGAACAGTTTGCCGCACTGACCGAGCGTTTGCAGAACGCCCCTGACTATGCCGCTGCCCGCGCCGCTTTTTTGGAGGAGCAGGTGCTGAACAAGCATGTGGATACCCTGTTCACCCTGGCCAGCGTGCGCCATACCATTGATACGCGGGATAAGTTCTATGATGAAGAGATGGAATTTGCCAACAGCGCCATGCCGCAGATCCAGCAGTGGCAGGATTCCTGGACCGCCGCCATGCTGGCAAGCCCCTACCGCAAAGACTTTGCCGAAGAATACGGCGACCTGATGTTTGTGAACGCCGAAATTGAGCGCAAGGCATTCTCGCCCGATATCATGGAGGAACTGCAGCAGGAAAACGAGCTGACCCAGCAGTATGGCAAGCTGCTGGCCAGCGCACAGATCCCGTTTGAAGGCGGGGTATACACTCTGTCCCAGTTGAGCCCGTTCAAGAATGACCCGGACGATGCCCGCCGCCTGGCCGCCTGGAAAGCCGAGGGCCAGTGGTATAAGGACAACCAGAAACAGCTGGATGATATTTATGACAAGCTGACCCACCTGCGGGATAAGATGGGCAAAAAGCTGGGGTACGAGGGTTACACCACCCTGGGCTACTACCGCATGGGCCGCAACTGCTATACCAAAGCGGATGTAGAAAAGTTCCGTGCCGCCGTGGTCAAGTATCTGGTGCCGCTGGCGGACAGCATCTACCGTGAGCAGGCCAAGCGTCTGGGCAAACAGTACCCCATGAGCTTTGCCGATAATGCCCTGATGTTCCGTTCCGGCAACCCCGCCCCCTGCGGCGATGCCGATGCCATTCTGGCCCAGGGTAAAAAATTCTATGAGGAACTTTCGCCCGAAACCGGCGTCTTCTTTAACACCATGCTGGACAATGAGCTGCTGGACGTGCTTTCCACCCCCGGCAAGGCGGCGGGCGGCTACTGCACCAGCCTGTGGGATTATCAGGTACCGTTCATTTTTGCCAACTTCAACGGTACCCAGCATGACGTTGAGGTGGTCACGCATGAAGCAGGTCATGCCTTTGCCGCATACACCAACCGTGACCGCGTGCCGTATTCCACTGTGTGGCCCAGCATGGAAGGGTGCGAAGTCCACTCCATGTCGATGGAATTCTTTGCCTGGCCGTGGGCGGAGGGCTTCTTTGGCAAGGATACCCGCAAGTTCCTGTACAGCCACCTGGCCGGTGCGCTGACCTTTATCCCGTATGGCACCATGGTGGATCACTTCCAACATATCGTGTACGAAAAGCCGGACCTGACCCCTGCCGAGCGCCACGCCGCCTGGAAAGAACTGCTGGGCATTTATATGCCGTGGATGAAGCTGGACGGCGAGATCCCGTTCTACAGCGAGGGTGAGGGCTGGCAGCGCCAGAAACATATTTACGAAAGCCCCTTCTATTATATTGACTACTGCCTGGCACAGACCGTCAGCCTGCAGTTCTGGGCCATGCTGCAAAAGGACCGCGCCAACGCGTGGGAGCACTACATGGCATACACCCGCCAGGGCGGCAGCCGCGTGTTTACTGAGCTGCTGGAAAACGCCGGTCTGGACAGCCCCTTTGAGGAAAGCTGCCTGCGCTCTTTGGAGGAGATGATTCGCGCCAACCGGAACCACCCCAGCATCGTGGTGTGGAGCATGTGCAACGAGCCATTCTTCACCGACGCGGGCACCTCGGAAAAGATGAAAGCCCTGCTGCAAAAGCTGGTGGCGGCCTCCCACCGGTTGGACCCCACCCGGCCCGCGGCCATTGGCGGGGCCCAGCGGGGCGGCATCGACGTGCTGGGGGATGTGGCCGGCTACAACGGCGACGGCGCCGCCATCTTCCACGACCCCGGCTTTCCCAACTTTGTGTCGGAGTACGGCAGCTCGGTCAGCGACAGGCCAGGGAACTTTGCCCCCAACTACACCGACGGCGTGGAGCAGCCCCACCCCTGGCGCTCGGGCATCTCCCTGTGGTGCGGGTTCCACCACGGGAGCATCCTCTTTGACATGGGCCACATGGGCATGATTGACTACTACCGCCTGCCCCTGGACACCTGGCACTGGTACCGGGAGAACCTGCTGGGCATCCCCCGGCCGGAGCACGCCGTGGAGGGGAGGGCCGCCCGCCTTTCCCTGACGGCCGACAGGCTGGAGCTCACCGACGACGGCACCCAGGATGTCCAGCTGGTGGTGTCTCTGCTGGGGGAGGACGGCCGCCGCGTGCTGTCCCCCCAGCAGGTGCGGCTGGAGGTCGTCTCCGGCGGGGCTGTGTTCCCCACGGGGAAGGTGTACGAGATGAGCGGGGAGAAGGGCAGCCTGCTGGACGGCATGGGCGCCATAGAGCTGCGGGCCCTCTACCCCGGGGAGACGGTCATCCGGGCCCAGGCGGAGGGCGTTCCCCCCGTGGAGCTGCAGCTTCTCGTCACCGGCGATAGCCCTTGGGACGGCCGGGAGCTGGTGCCCCTGCCGGCGCCGCCCAGCGTCATGGGGCCGCCCCCGCGCCAGGCCTTGGATGAGATCGGCCTGTACCGGCCGGTGTTCGCCAGCGGCGAGGACCCCCAGTGCCCGGCGAAAAACGTCACCGACGGCCAGTGGGAAACCTGCTGGAAGCCCGCTTCCACAGAGGCCGGCCAGTGGGTGATGGTGGACCTGGAGGGCACCAAGGACGTGGAGGGCATCCACGTGGTGTTCCGGGGGATGGTCCAGCACGCGGTGGAGGTGGCCCTCTCCCACACCCGGGAGGACTTCCGGACTATCTACAACTCCGGCGAACGCCCCGCCGTGACGGACGTCTCTCTGGACAACCTGGGCCAGCAGGCGCGGTTCATCCGGGTGCGTTTCCCCGGGGAGGCCACGCCCATCTGCAAGATAGAAGTGTTTGCCTGAGAGACGCAAAAAAGCTGCCGTGAAACCACGGCAGCTTTTTCTATGCTTACGGTTACGGTTGGGCGGGAGGTGCCTCCACCGAGCCGCCCTCTTTTAGGGAAGCGGCTAAGGTGATGGTCATGGGGGTGGCGTCCTTGCCGCCGGAGAGCTGGTCCAGCATCAGCCGGGCGGCCTGAAGGCCAATCTGCTCCAGGGGCTGGCTGACAATGGTCAGCGAGGGCCGGAACACCCGGGACAAATCCATGATGTTGTCAAAGCCCACCACGGACATCTCCCCGGGGATTTGCACCCCCCGCTCGTTTAAGGCGATGAGGGCGCCCAGCGTCAAATCGTAGTTGGTGAGGAACATGGCGGTCATGCCCGTGTTGGCTTTCAGCAGTCGCCGGGCCTGGCGGTAGCCCCCCTCCAAGGTGAGGTCGCACCGGCGCACCAGGCTCTCGTCGTACTCCACGCCGTATTCCTCCAAAGCGTCCCGGTAGCCCCGCAGGCGCATTTGGGCGGTGTGCACCTCGTCCGAGCCCACCAGCACCCCAATGCGCCGGTGGCCCGCCTGGAGCAGGCGGCGCACCCCCAGCCGGGCGGCGCCCCGGTTGTCGATGAGCACGCAGCTGGCCACGCCGTTTAAATCCTCTAGGGGGCGGTCCAGCAGCAGGATAGGCACCTTCTTCTCCACTGCGGGGCGCAGGTGGCGGCTGCTGCTGCCAATGGGCACATTGATGATGCCGTCCACCTGTTTTTTCAGCAGGAAGTCCACGGAGCTTGCCTCTTGTTCCAGGTTGTTCTGGCAGTCCGTCACAATGACGCTGTAGCCGTTTTCCTGGAGCACCCGCTCGAACACGGCGACGATCTTCATGTTGAACAAGTTGGAAATCTCCGGCAGCACCACGCCCACCGTGCGGCTCTTTTTGGATTTCAGCCCACGGGCGTATTCGTTCACGTGGTAGTCCAGCTTTTTAATGGCCGCCTCAATAGCGGCCCGGTTTTTCTCCCGCAGGTTGCCGCCGTTGAGATATTTGGAAATGGTGGCCAGGCTCAGTCCCGTTTCCCTGGCGATGTCTTTGATAGTAGCGGCCATACAGTGCCTCCTTTTTCACAGAAAAATTAGGAACGTTTCTTCCTGTATGTCAAGATAACACAGAATTGCCCCTGTGTCAAATGGAAAAAAGGCTTGACAAAACCTGGGGCTTGTGGTAGGCTGTGCTTATAAAGTAAAACGTTTTGTTTTCTGACTTTTCCACCAGCCCGGCCCGTTGGGAGCGCTGGGGCCCCTGTGAGCCAGGAACGTTTTATCCCTAACCTAGAGGAGTGAGTATCCATGCCATTGACAACAACCGTTTCGATGCTCCGCAAGGCCCAAGAGCAGGGCTTTGCCGTGGGCGCCTTTAACGTGGAAAACATGGAGATGGCCCAGGCCATCATCAGCGCGGCCGAGGAGCTGCGCGCCCCTGTGATTTTGCAGACAACGCCCTCCACCGTGCGCTATGCCGGCACGGGGATGTACGCCGCCATGGTGGCTGCCCTGGCCCAGGAGGCTACCGTCCCGGTGGCCATGCACCTGGACCACGGCGACAGCTTTGCCCTGTGCGCCCAGGCTTTGCGCTCCGGCTACACCAGCGTGATGATTGACGGCAGCAAGCTGCCCCTGGAGGAGAACATCGCCTTAACATACAAAGTCAGCGAGATGTGCGCCGCCGTGGGCATCCCCGTGGAAGGGGAGATTGGCCGTGTGGGCGGCAAGGAGGACGACCTGGAACTGGTCATCCAGGCTGACAGCCTGCCGCAGTATCTGCAGAACGGACAGCTTGCCCCGGAGGCCTATGTCCTGATCCCACAGCTGCCTGCTGCCTGCAGGGGCTAGGAAGATGTGCAGGAGGCATTGATGCAGCTGGTCAGCGCGGTGCAGGAAAGCTGCCAAACCGACCCGGAACGGGTGAGCCTCACCGGGCACAGCATGGGCGGCACCGGCGTGTGGCAGCTGGCGCTTCGGTATCCGGACAGCTTTTGTGCGATTGCGCCGCTGAGCGGCAGCGTACAGGCCAGCGCAGAAAATGTCTCCAAGCTGCGCAGTCTGCCTGTATGGGCGGTGGTTGGCAGCGAGGACGCGGTTGTCGATCCCTCCCTTTCGTTGCAGATGGTCGAGGCCCTGTCCGAACAAAATGCCCAAGCATACATTACCGTTATAGAAGGAGCCGACCACTTTGCGGTTCCGGAGGAGGCCTATCTTTCGGGGAGGTTTGATATAATCGGCTGGCTGATAGGCGGCGATTCCCTCCCGCAGGAGGATTTTCTGCACTGACAGACATAAAGCGCAAAACAAAAGACCTCCCCGTCGGGAGGTCTTTTGTTTTGGTTTAGGTTTTATTCTTCCTTGAGGTGATACTGCTCGATGAGCTGGCGGACGTGGTCGGGGTTTTGGATGACAATAGTCTCATCGTCGATGACGATGCAGGGCACGCCGACCTTGTGCTGTTCCCGCACCTCCTGGAAGGCGTCCTCGGTGTCGCGCAGTTTGAGGAACATCTTCAGCTTTCCGACGCTCTCACAGACGTCCACAAAGAGAAATTTGATGTTGTTTTCCTCCAAAACTGCCTTGGCGGGCGGGCAGTCTTTACAGGTGGGGGTGCCGTAAAATATAATTTTTCTCATTTTGCCGCTTCCTTTCCGGGGAAAATAGAATCTTCTCTTTTTATGATACCCCCGGATGGCGCCGCCGTCCAATCGCTTTTTTAAAAGGAGCAGGTGTTCGACTGAATATTTTTTCGATAGAACCGCGCAAAAAAACGGCGGCCCTTGCAACCGAAGGGCCGCCGCACAGACTTTTTTGGGCGGAGAAGAAGCTAAGCCTGCTGCAGTTGATACTGCTCGATCAGCTGCTGCATATGTTCCGGGCCGTTGACCGGGATGACCTCGTCGTCGATAACGATGCAGGGGATGCCGGCGCGATGCTGCTCGCGAATCTCCTTGCAGGCGTCCGCGGTGTCGCGAATTTTGAGGAACTGTTTTAATTTGCCGACGCTCTCGCAGATGTCGACGTACATATATTTGATGTTATTCTCTGAAAGAACCTCTTTCACTGGTGGGCAGCCGCCTCATGTGCCGGTTCCATACAAAACGATCTTTCTCATAAGAAGTCTCCTTTCCCTGCAACAAGATAGAAAAAATGAATTGCTTTATTATATTATATCGATTTTATCAATCGATGTCAAACCCTTTTCCACCGTTTTGTGGGAAGGAATCTTTTGAGGGAGGGCGAAAAATTGACCATCTTTACTCGACAGCGCCCCCGCGAACGTGTATAATGAAAAAAGAATTTTGAATCTTCCTGCCTGAACCAAAACAAGGGGGTTATCGATATGAACGACAAACTGGAATTATTTTATCGCGGCCTAAAGGATCAAAAGGTTTCCTTCATCGGACTGGGCCGCAGCCATCGGGAATTGCTGCCGATGTTTGCATCGAAGGGCGCGCGGGTCAGTCTGCGGGACAAGCGCACCCGCGAGCAGATCGGCGAGGAGGCCGGGCAGCTGGAGGCGCTCGGCATCCGGCTCATTCTGGGGGAAGGGTATCTGGACAACCTGTGTGAGGAGGACATGATTCTGCGCACGCCGGGCATGTACTACTATCACCCGGCCCTGCAGGAGGCGCAGCGCAGCGGCGTGGCGGTGGTCAGCGAGATGGAGCTGTTTTTCGACCTGTGCCCCTGCAAGATCTATGCGGTCACCGGCTCGGACGGCAAGACGACCACCACCTCGGTGATTGCGGAATTTTTAAAGGCGCAGGGCTTCAACGTCTTTTTGGGCGGCAACATCGGCTTTCCGCTGCTGCCTCGCATCGAGCAGATCGGCCCGGAGGACCGCGCGGTGGTGGAGCTGTCCAGCTTCCAGATGATTTCGATGCGCAAGTCCCCCGACGTGGCGGTCATCACCAACATCTCGCCCAACCACCTCGACGTCCACAAGGACATGCAGGAGTACATCGACGCCAAGCGCAACATTTATCTGCACCAGGGGGGCCTGAGCCGCACCGTGCTCAACGCCGACAACGAGATCACCGCCTCCTTTGTGCCTCAGGTGCGCGGTATGGCGTTGCAGTTTAGCCGCAGGACAAAGCCGGCGCTCGGCGCCTATCTCGGCGAGGATGGCGTTCTTTACATGAACGACCGCAAAGGCACCACCGCCATCCTGCCGATGGATCAGATTCGTATCCCCGGCATCCACAATGTCGAAAATTATTTGGCGGCCATCAGCGCGGTGTGGGGGGAGGTTTCCCGGGAGAACATCGTCTCGGTGGCAAAATCCTTCCCCGGCGTCGAGCACCGCATCGAGTTTGTGCGGGAGCTGGACGGGGTCAAATGGTACAACGATTCGATTGCCTCCAGCCCGACCAGGACGATTGCGGGGCTCAATTCCTTCCACCAGAAAATCATCCTGCTTGCGGGCGGCTACGACAAGAAGATTCCGTTCGAGCCACTGGCCCCCAAGATTGTGGAAAAGGTCAAGGCGTTGATTCTGATGGGCGTCACCGCCCCCAAGATTGAGGCGGCGGTGCGGGCCTGCGCGGGCTTTGACGAGCAGGCGCTGCCCATCTACCACGTCTCCAACATGCAGCAGGCGGTGGAGAAGGCGCGGGAAATCGCGGGGGAAGGCGACATCGTCTCGCTCTCCCCGGCCTGCGCGAGCTTTGACCTCTACCCGGATTTTGAGGCGCGGGGACGGCACTTTAAAGAGCTGGTAAACAAGCTGTAGGAAGGACGGAGGAGCGAAGATGAAGATCGAGCTGCGCGAGCGCACCGCCGGGCATGTGCGCATCTATTTTGAGCAGACGCAGGATGAGCAGATTGAGCGGATGCTGCCGCGAAGCGTGGAGAGCCTGGAGCAGGCGCTGGCGAACTTTGAGGCGACCCTGCTGCCGGGTGCTGCGAGCTTTGGAAGGACCATCTACGCGGACGGGCGCTACATCGGGGACGTGTGGTGCTACTGCATCGACCGAGAGCAGTCCCCCAACGCGATGCTCAGCTACTGCATCTTCGACAAGGCCCTTTGGGGAAAGGGTGCTGCCACCGAAGCGGTCGGGCTGTTTTTGCAGCAGGCAGTGGAGCGCTTTTCGCTGCGCTCGGTCGGGGCCTTCACCTTTGCGGACAACAAAGCCTCGATTCGGGTGCTGGAAAAGAACGGCTTTGCCGTGCAGGAATCCTTTGTGGAGGACGGCAGGGAGTCGGTCTATCTGGAGCGCGGCTGTTAAGGGGGCGGCGGGATGATTTACGAAATGGATGAGAAGATCACCATCCGCTCCCTGCGGCCCGAGGACGCGCAGGTAATTGCCCGCGAGGAGGTCGCACAGGGCTGGGTCAACGCCAGCCCGAAAAAGTATGAGCAGCGGCTCCGGGACCAGCAGGAGGGGAAGGCAATTGCCCTGGCAGCCGAGTACTGCGGGCAGGTTGCCGGATACATCAACGTCTATCTTGCCCCGGAGCAGGGGGCGTTTGCCGGGCAGGGCATCCCGGAGATTGTCGATTTTGGGGTGCTGGCAAAGTACCGCAACCGCGGCATCGGCAGCAGGCTGATGGATGCGGCCGAGCGGATTGCGGCGGAGCATGCCGACACCGTCTTTCTGGGGGTTGGACTGCACAGCGGGTATGGAAGCGCGCAGCGGATGTACATCAAGCGCGGGTATATCCCGGATGGCAGCGGCGTCTGGTACCGGGACGCGGTCTGTGCGCCCTATGCCGACTGCCGCAATGATGACGACCTGGTGCTGTATCTTTCCAAAAAGCTGCGGTGAGCGGCAAAGCGATGAGAGGAGGTTTTTGCAACCGATGACCAATCTGGAACATTACGATTTTTGCAAGCCGTACATCATGGACGGCGAATACATTCTGTGGGAAGGCGCGCCGGAGAAGGGGTTAAGCCTGACCAGTAGGGACATTGTGCTGCTCCCGTTCAGCGTCATTTGGCTGGGCTTTGCCCTGTTTTGGGAATATTTGGCGGTCACCACCTCGAGGTCGCCCCTGATGATAGTGTGGGGGCTGCCGTTTATCGGGGTCGGCCTCTATCTATTGTTCGGGCGGTTTTTGCAAACGCTCTATCTGCGGGACAAGACCTTTTACATCATCACCAACAAAAAGCTCATCATCCGCTCGGGCAACAAGGTTAGGATTTATCGAGCGCAGGATCTGCCGCCGATGGACATTCATCTGCACAAAAACGGCACCGGAACCATCCTGTTTTCGGAGATTAGCTACGGCAGAAACGGGCGGCGGTACGGCAGTTACTTTGCACTGGAAAATATCGCCGATGTGGCGGGGGCGCAGAACGCGCTGGGCCGGATGGAGCGGTAGAGAGGAAAAACAGGATGAACAGGATACAGATTCGGCAAGCAGTAATTGGCGACGAAAACATATTGGCGCAGATTCAGGTGGAGTCCTGGAGGGCGGCCTATGCGGACATCCTGCCGAGGGAAAAGCTGGAGAAACATCTGGAGCAGGAACGCATTGAGCAGATGTACCGCCGGGTGCTGACCGGGCAGCAGCTGAGAGGCTCGCTACTGTTGCTGAACGACTGCCCTCACTGCATGGCTTTCTGGGGCAGCTTCCGGGCGGAACAGCGTCCGGGCTGGGCGGAGCTTGTCTGCATCCACAGCCTTCCCCAAAACTGGGGCAGGGGGTACGGCTCGATGATGATGGAGCATCTTTTGCAGCAGATGCGGGCGGCAGGATATGGCCGGGCGGCCCTGTGGGTCTTTGAACAGAACGGCAGGGCCAGGCACTTTTATGAAAAGAACGGCTTTTTACTGGCATCGGAAAGGAAGGATTCCTTCGGGGCGAAGGAGGTATTGTATACAAGATGCCTGGAAGAAACAGGAGACACGCAGCCGGAGAGGAGGAACGCGTGATGTCCAACATTACAAAGCAGGCGCTGGAAGCGTCGCTGAAACGGCTGCTGCTGCAAAAGCCGCTGACCAAAATCACAATTGCCGACATCACCGAGGACTGCGGGGTCAGCCGCATGACCTTTTACTATCACTTTCAGGACATCTATGACCTGGTGGAGTGGGCCTGTTTTGAGGACGCTTCCAGGGCGCTGGATGGAAAAAAGACCTATGCCACCTGGCAGGAGGGATTTCTGAATATCTTTGAGGCGGTGCTGGAAAACAAGCCCTTTATTCAAAATGTCTATCACGCAGTCAGCCGGGAACAGGTGGAGCGGTATCTTTACCGGCTTGTGTTGCTGCTATGCGGTGGTTCCGGGATCAGGCGTTCTTTTCGCGGGATTATTCTGATATTCCCCGGCAGTTGATCGAGTATTCGGAAGATAAGAATATGCTGAGGGCAATTTCAGATTATGCAAAGGCAGCAGACTTGGGCATCTTGGATATGCAGTTTGAGTTCAACAGCAATGAGATTCAAGATGACGAAAGCCTGCCGGATAACATCCCAGAGGGGATCAAGGCTGCACTGGTGCAGTTTATGCATACTCTCGCCGAAACCTCCAACAATGGAGAAGTACACTTGAAAATGGGTGAGGTTTCCGCAAAGGCCAGCCACCAGGGTGAAAACCGTGATGGCCGGAAGGCGACCTATTCGCTGGAGCTTTCTGATGAGTCGGACGGTACCAGAAAGCTGATGGCACTGGCCCCTGCAATCGAGTCTGCGCTGCGCACCGGCGGCATCTTACTGGTGGATGAGCTGGAGCGTGAGCTTCACCCCATGCTGGTGAACTATATCATCGCAAAGTTCCAAAGCAAGACCACAAATCCGAATGGCGCACAGATCGTTTTTACAACACACAATACGGAGCTGATGAGTCTGGAGCTGCTGCGAAAGGATCAGCTGTATTTTGTCGATAAGCGTGACAAAGACGGTGCTTCTGAGTTGTATACAATCAGCGAGTTTTCCACCCGCACGACAGAGAATATCCGCAAAGGGTACCTTGTTGGCAAATACGGTGCAACACCGGATATTGAAATCGAGGAGGTGGAGTAAATGCCACGTCCTACCAAAAGAAGCAAGTCAGTTATTCTGGTGTTCTGCGAAGGGGAAAGTGAACAGGTCTACACAGATTTTCTGAAAAAAGAATTCGGAGATGTTGCGGCAATCAGACGGCCAGCGTCTACCGGCCTTTTTGATGAGGCCGATAACAAATTCAAAAAGGACAAGAAGTATCGGGAAGATGCCGAAGTGACGGATGAGGTATGGTTCTTTTTTGATGTGGAAACAGCGGATGCTGGTTTGTGGGACGCCCGGATGAAAATCATCAAGCGGCTTCGCTCGCTGCGAAAAAAGCCCGGGATCAAGGTCCGGCTTTTGATGACGACAGGCTGCATTGAGTATTGGCTGATGCTGCATTACGACATGTATGCACCATCAATTCAAACCGTTGCCGAAAAGCAGCGGGTGATGGATCGTTTGCTTGCCAAAGAACCGAATTACCGGAAGGGTGATGCTGCGGTAACAGCGAAGATTGCGCAGAATTATCCTACGGCAGTTATCAATGCGCGGCAGACGGTTTCTAATTTGCTTCAGCAAGGGCTGCCTAGCTTGGAGGACACAGACGATCGAAACCGGTGGCTCTGTCAGAAATGCCTGACCTTTTCCACTGTCTATGAAGCAATCGACTTTTTAACCAGCCTGCAATAATCATCTATCAAAGTGCTATGGGAGAAATCCGATGGCACTTTTTCTGCCTAATAAACATGTAGGGAACTTTTGACCGTGTGTTTCCACAGCTGAGTTCCCTACACAAGACTTTGACGCCTTCCGAAAGGAGGGCGTTTTTCTTATCTGAAACAGAAGGAGGTATCCTCTTGGAGGTCAAAATCAATAGAGAGATTCGGAACTATACCGAGTCTATGTTTTTCGGACTGTCCCTCAGACAGTTCGTTTTTTCTTTACTGGCTGTCGGCGTTGCGGTGCTTTTGTACTTTGTTTTGAAGCCCTATGTGGGAACC
>OLRI01002544.1_pt1 | contig 12413 bp, 17 predicted proteins | sample 1672871 | NCBI WGS metagenome assembly OLRI01 (sample SAMEA3136732, study PRJEB25190) | human gut metagenome
CTTGTTTATCTGAACAAGGCTTTTTCTTTTATTTCCGTATACATAAGGATACGCAGGGTCTCCGGGCCGTCGAACAGGTGCTCGCACAGGGTCATGTCGAACTCCTCCGGCGTTCCCTCGGTGTCAATATCTGCGTTGTGCGCCTTGATAAGCTGCTTCATGTAGTCGTTGAGGCTGATGCTCCGGCTGGGCATCTGCACCCAGCCGTCCTCGCCGCGCACGAACAGGTTGAGAGCCTGCGAATAATTCCCCTCCGGGGTGTCGGTCGTCATTCTTCTCTGCGGAAACATAAATTTTATCCTCCAATTTTCAAATTTGATGGTCGAATATTGAAACGCGCTTAAATCGTTTCAGGTGATTTTAAGTTTTGGGCTGCCGCTTTTCATCTTTGAGGTGTTCTAGCCGTTTGTCCTCTTTCCTGCCGAACCACTCGACGATTTCGATTGTGAGAACCACGAGCCCTGCTCCTAGCAGCGCAAATGCTATTGGAACAATCCACTCGAACAAGATGTACTCGCTCATGGCATTTTCTCCTCCGTTTTTATCGTCATGTCGATTTCTTGGAGTGAGGACACCTCAACCGAATCTAATCCGCCGTGCTGTACCAGTGCGTTTAACAGCTTGAACTCTCTCGCAAGCTTTCTCTTTACGGGTATGCCCGTCTTATCCCTCATTGAATCTCGGAGGGCGTCAGCAAGCATACGGACTTCGTATTCTGCCAAATCGACGGTTGTAGAGCCTTTTCTTTTAGCTGCATCGTCTCTGCTTCTTAGAGTGCAAATTCTCACGGCTTTTTCACATCCTCCTGCAGGCCCTCGTCGATGACGCCGAGGTCGTAGCCGCTCTGGACGAACTTCATGCACAGCTCGTGTTTGATGCCGTTGCCGAGGTAGGTGTAGATGTACTCCATGTCCTCCTGCGTGAAATTGGTGTCAAGCAGCTTGTTGATGCCATCAAGATGCTCCTTGCGCAAAGGCTTCGAGTAGCCCTTGCTTGCCAAACGAGAGCAATTCTCGATGATTTTGACTTTGAACTCGTCCGGGGTGCTGCAGTGGTTGAGGTTGATGTATGTGTTCGTCCTCGGGACGAGAATCAACTCGAAGTTCATGGTGACGTAGGCTTTCGGGAAAGCGCGCTGAATCTTCCCGCACCACGGAGCCGCGAACGGGCTGAACCACGGCAACATATAGCTGCGGAGCTCCTGCTGGCTGACTGTCGGGGTGTCCTGAATGTGGTCGATGCAGCGCTCAATGGCCTCCCGCTCTGCGAGGCTGTCTGCCTCCTCGAGCCAGCCATTGAATACGCGGACGGTTTCCTCTGCGTTAATCGGTTTCATAACTGTCCTCCAAATTGCTCTGCAAATGCTCGAGCGACTCCCGGGAATGTCTTTGCGCGATTTCGCGCTCTGTCTCTCGTAAACATCCCCTTGTTTTTTTCATCATGTTTGTGGGAATAAGAGCCAGATGGGCACCACGTTGCAATCGGCTCAACAATGTTCGTCGGCGCGACCGGGTCAAGATTTTTCAACCATAGACAGGTTTTCTTGCTGTATGGGTGTCCAAACTGGTACGGCTGAATAATCTGCGTGTACTCTGGGAGACAAAATACCCTGCTCGGCACCGGATTCTCAACGCATATTCTCGGGATGTCCGCCCACCAGAATCTCATAAACAGGTCGCGTCCTAAAATTCCTTTCATTACGCGGTCCTCTTGTAGCTGGTGGCCTTTCCACAGATGTCGTGCTCCGGCGTTTGAAAGATATGTGCATGGCGGGTGCGCAATGAGCAAGTCCCACGCATCAATGTAATGCGCTTTGTCGTCCATTGTGACGATTTGCCCCCCCGCAGAGCCGGTACGGCGTCTCCGAGGATATGCCATTCCGGGTGGCCTCCGGACGGTTCCTGCACATCGCAGGAGTAAGCCTCATGCCCTAAAGACCGAAATGCCTTACAAACTTCCTGCGATTCCTCGCAGGCAATTAAAACTTTCACGTTTCTTCCTCCGTTCCGTCCTCAAGTCTGTCCCCGCAATAGGGGCAATACTTGAAATACCCGATAACGTGAGCACCGTACTCCCAGCCAAGGCAATGATTGCAGCCATCGCAGAACACACCGTCTTTGGTTTCTGGTACATATCCACGGATGATGTGCGCCGTTGGTCGCAGCGTTTCCGGGTCGATGGTCGGGGCTGCCTGAATCAGCCCGAGTGGAACCGCGTGACACGCAGAGCCCTTCGGCCCGGTGATGTAGATGGCCTTTTCTTCCAGTTCGTTGGCGTCAATGAGCCTTTTTTCTGCCATCCGTGATAGCCTCCTTTACAAACCTCAAGGCGCGTTCTTTGAGCGGGATGCGCCAGCAGAGCCTCCTCTTTCCGGCGTTCAGATTAGATGTCACTGGCATAACACCAACGACCTCGATTTCGTCGCACTCTTGGTGCTTCACCCGCCCGGCTTCGTGTCCGAGGTACTCTGCCTCTTTTTGGTCGTCTGCCATGACTGCGACGCCGAAGTAGCAGGTGGAACTCTCTGCCCTGCCCTCAAGGAACACATCATACCTCGGCATCCGGTTCCTCCTCGTATTGGTGGACATCGACGAAGATAGCTTTCTTCCACGGGAGCGCGTTGTATGCCGCCCGCGTCTCCTCCTCCGTCATGTTGTCCACCAGCTCCGGGTCATGGCGTTCGTAGAGAACGTCGTTCATCTCGCAAATGTCGTCCTCCCGGTAGTAGGTTCTTTCTTTGCCGATGATGAACTCCTGAATCGCGCTCTCTCCCCATGAGCCAAGCCAGCAGTAATACTCGTCGCCGCTGACCACATCCCCATCTACACAGGGGATGACCGGGAGCTCCGGGTTTGCCTGCATAAGCTCGAGGAGCTGCGTGAGCTTTTCGCTCTGTTTCATGTCATTCCATCCTTTCTTTTCCGGGGCTCCGCCCGGGTTGCTTTCTGCTCGGCGGCCTTGTACCATACATAGGCCGCAACAACTATTACTGACAAGGCGACGGCCGCAAAGGAAAGCCAGCAAGTTAAGGTTTCCAGCAGGTCGTCAAGCTCTAAAAGAACCTCGTACATAGTCACCACTCCTTTACCTGAATTTCTTCTTGAAACTGCGCACGATGGCCCGGTGCGTCCACCTACGGCAGTAGGGGTTTCGGACGCTCCCGTCGTACTCCTGTTTCATCTTCTGGTATGCCGCCTTGTTCTCCGCATACCGTTCGCAATGGTCGTGGCATCCCGGGTGTCTGTCCGGGCACTCTTTCGGGCAGATAGTCATAAGCCGAGCATAACGCTGGCCCGTTTCCGGGCGGCCGTCATGGTTTCGTCGTACTTCGCTGCGCTGTATACCGCGAGCGGGGCCGCTGCCAGATCGGAATATCTCCGAGTAGACAGCGGCCGTCTCGTAGATGCTGGGGCCTCTGCCCGGGGTCGAAAGCATCCCCTTGCGGTCGTCGGTGTCAGTGACGCGGAGGTCCTCTTTTAGGGCGTCCTGTACGCATCTGCGCAGACGGTCGAGGGCGAGGTCCTTATCCTCTTTTTCCCACTCGAGGTACTGCTTGTAGTTGTTCATGGAGTTCTGCTTGAGGCGCGCCAGCCGGTCTCTCCCGTAGCCGAACGTCTCGTGACAGGTGGCCGCCATAACAAGCCACGCGATTTCCGCGCCCTGATTGCTTGCCATGCGGAGCTGCTCCTCCCGGCGTCCTCTCGGTGCGCGGTCCACGGGCAACCGAACCTCAAAATCACAGATGCCTTTGAGACTCTCCCTCATGGCGTCCGTTGCGTTCTTTCTGCTGCCGTAGAGGATGGCCGTCTGGTATTTTTTCTCAAAAGCATCCATCTCGTTACACGCCCGCAGGAGACGGGATGCGCCAATGCCGTCGTCTTGGTGCATGGAGACGACGATACACCACATAAAGAGCTGGGCGGAGCGGTCTCGCTGGTCCTCGCGCTCCTGCTGGATGTTGTGGGTCAGTGCTTTCATCATCCAGCCCTCCTTACGTCGTATAGCAACGCTTGGCCGGGTCCCATGTGAGCTTCGGTATGCTCCGGCCGCAGACGCAGGAGAATTTCTGGTTTGTGATTTCTGCATCCTCGATGTTCGTCCGGCCGTAGCTCACTTTCTTGCAGTCCGGGCAGGTGTACTCGAACCGTGCCAGCGCGTCCAGAGGGATTTTCGCGCCGCACTTCCGACACTCGTGAGCCGTCTGCGGTTCGCGCAAGAACTGTACGAACTCGTCCTTGCATTTTGGGCAGCGGAGGAACATGAGACCCTTTGTGCCGACAGGCGGGAGCCAACTTACCGGCTTCTCGGGGGGCTTTCTTATCAGCCGAGGAAACTACCGGGGCTGCCTGCTGCGGCTCGTTGGGGACGTTCTTTTCCGCCTCCGGTGCGCTGTTGCCGTCGTACAGCGTCGTGGTCTTGGCGATGGTCTCGAGCGTTTTGAGTGCGGTCTCGAGCTCTGTGGGGCTCTTGCCGGTCAGCGTGACGCTCACATCCGGTTCTCCCTGAAACTTGAAAATTTCCATCGAGACTTCAAACTTCGTACTTGCCATGTTGGTTATGCCTCCTGTTTCTTTTCTTCCAGCTTGTTTGACGGGTCGAATTTCCTGCCGTCCTCTATGCCGCGCCATGCTGCGTCGAGCTCTCCAACAGTCTTTGGCTGGGGCGTCTTTTTGAACTCTTTCGGCGGTCCAATCTTTTCGAGCTCGTCTTTAACCTCTTTCGGAACTTTCAGCACAAGGCCGTATTCTTGATTTTCCTCATTCTGTCTTGTGAACGCCTCGTATACGCCTCTGGCGAACCCATAGCCGTAGGAATCACAGATTTTTGCAATTTCCTGCGGTGTGTAATAGTCCCGGTGCTGTTTGCGGAGCTTCTTCTGCTCCGATTTAATGCACCGGACCGCATACCGGAATATCTTTACGCAGATTTCAATATCGCCCTCCAAGCCGATGAATCCGACGTGCCAAACGGTTGTTTTTGCGCTAATTTTGCATCGAAACGCCGAGCAGCAGTAGTTTTCTCCAATAACGATTGAGAGCGGGTCCATCCACGAGTTTGCTTTCTTGGAAAACGTCTCGTCAATTTCCTGCTGGATGACCGTCGTGTCGTGCTCGTCGAGGTCTCGTTCTGTGAGCTTGTGCTCCGCCATGAGCTTGCGGGCCTTGAGTAGGGCGAGCTTCGCCTCCTCCGGCTCCGGGCTCTTTGCAAGGGCAAGGAGCTTGCGGATTTTGTCCTTGTAGTCCATCAGACTTCTACCTCCTGCGCGATGCACCCCAGTTGCTTACAGCGCGTAAGCATCATCCTCTCGAGTGAGGACTGGTACTCCTGAACCGGCTCCGCAGAGCCCGCAAAGCACCGTCCGGCGTACCGCCATGTGCCGCCCTGCTGCTTGAACGTCAGGTGCGTCGGGAGCCAGCCTCCGTCGATGTTCTTTACGGTGCTGATTTCTCCGCCTGCCTGCAGCAAGCCTGCGCGGTTTGTGCGAGGAGGAAGAACATTCAAGAAATAGTCCAGCATTTCGCCGTCAACCTCGTCCCCCACTTCGAGGTAGTCCTCAACGCTTGGCAGGCCACTTTCCCGCCATCCAGAAAGCGTCTTGAGGCCGGTTCCTCTTACCTCTGCGCGCTTCTTCAATATTTCGTTTGCAGCAGTCACCATCTGGGCGTCACTCAGGCGGACTGCAAAACCATTGTCGAGATAATGGTAGATGTTTCCGCACTCTACGAGTATCACTGCGGTCTCGAGGTTTGCCACAAGCTTTCCATCGCTCTTGCTGATAACAGGAACAGCGATTCTCTCCATGTTGTGCGGCCCACCCTTGTTGTATTGAATCTGGTCGAATGCAAATTTGTGCTCATCGATGCGGTAGTCACGGTAATGAACTTCTTCATCCGAGTGCAGCAAATCCAATGTAAACGATTTCATTCTCTGATTTCCTCCTCAAACATAGTCGGCGTACCGGGTGCTGATGTTCTGCACCCACTCTTTGTCCAGCTTGTCGAGGTAGGTACTCCATGCCTCCTCGTAACTGTTCCACCACCATTTCCGGCTCTTGAGGGCAACAATAAGCTGCTGCCGAGGCTTCATAACGAACTTGATGTACGCCCGGTCGCCCATCGTGTAGGCGACGAGGTTCTCGTCCTCGAAAAACTTCTGCCGGTTCAGGTTTGCGAGTTTGCCCTCTTTCCCGGCCGCGTAGAGCTTGGCGATGACGCTGTTCTTGCGCCAGCGGTACTTTTCATGGAGCTTCTCGTAATACTCCATGAAGAGCTCCGGGTCCTTGTTGGCGAGCTCGCACAGGCTCGCGGTAGGATTAAGCGTCGGCCGCTCGATGCAGAATTTGATGTCATCGACCAGCCGCGCAATCTCCTTTGCGTCCTTGTCCTCGATGCGGCCCTGCCAGACTTGCTCCTGCAGGCCGTTGAACCACTCCACGAACTCAGAGGAAAGGCGGAGAATGGTGTCGCTGTGGTCCAGCTTCTTTGCGTTGTACCGCGCCGGTCCTGCGACGGCGACGCTCACATGGGCTGCCTCGTGCCGGAGCTGCTCGCTCCACTTGGCATAAATCTGGTCCACGATTTTCTGCTTGCGGCTGTCCGGGATGTTCCAGCTCATAACTTTCTGGCAGTATACCTCGTACTCGTGTGCCGAAATGTCGCCGCGCTTGCCGCTCATGCTGTTGCTGTTCGCCTGATGAATGAGGCTCTTGTCCAGCTCTTTGATTTTCACTTCACTCATGGTCGGCCTCCTGCGGAGCCTGCACAAGCTCGTAATCAGAGACCTGCTGCTGGTCGAGCGGGGCCGTGTACTCGATGTAACCCCACGCGGGCCGGTCGATGTCCTTGCAGTACGTCCGGCCCTCCTCGAAGTTGACGATTGTGGTAATGCTCTCTCCGGGTTGTTTCGGGAACGGGATGCCGCCCACCATCAGCGGGCGGAGGGTGCTGTAATACCTGTAAGCCATAATTTTCTTTCTGCCTCCTGTAATTCAAATGCGAGCTCGTCAAGCTCTTTTTGGATGTCCTCTGCATCTTTGGCAAGCCTCCGCGCGCCCGGCACATCCTGTCTGCCGTTCGCTCTTGCCTCAACCCACATTTCGATATGCTCGTCCGGGTCAAAGTCGTCCGAATAATCCAGAATCTCGTCCGGGAAGTTCTCGACATTCACGCAGACCAAGAAATCTTCTCCGGCCGGTGACCACCACTCGAGCTCCACGCGGCCGTCGTCGGTGTAGCCGCTGACGCTCCACTCGCGCTTCTCGAGAATATCCAAATACTCCTGTCTCAGTTCAGGCATTTCGTCTGCCTCCTCCTGCTCTGTAATCGGCCCATGCCATTGTGATGACCGTCGAGACCTCCCGCAGGCGGCTTATGATGGCCCGGGCTTTCGTGCCGTCGCCGCCTTTCGGGGTGAGGGCTCGCACCAGCTCGTCGGCGTTGTAGTTCGTCGTGATGATGGTCGGTTTCATATCCTCGTACCGGTCGTTGAGAATGGAGTACAGGGTACTCACGCTCCATTCTGTGCACTGTTCCTTTCCGAGGTCATCCACAATGAGCAAATCGACCGTTTTGTACGCCTTGAGTATCTCGTACTCGGTGGCGTCTCCGCTGTCGAAAGCCTCCTTAATGTCGGCCAGCAGGTCGCCGGACGTCTTGCAGACGACCGGGACGCCGCAGCCTATAAGCTGCAAGGCGATGGCGGCCGCGAGGTGCGTTTTGCCGGTCCCGTAGGTTCCCTCTATGTAGAGGCCCTCGCCGCGCTCTGCGCGCTGTGGAAAGCTGTCTGCATAGGTTTTGGCCGTGTCATAGCACCGCCGCCGCTCCGGGGTGTCCCGGATGAAGTTGGCGAACGTCCGCTGCTGGAAGCGTTTCTTGATGCCGCTCCTGCCGAGCAGCCTCTCGATTTTGGCGCGCCGTTTGGCCTGCGCCGCCTCTTTCTCGGCCTCCGCCTTTTGTCTGGCCTCCTCCGCGTCCGCCTCCGCCCACTTCGCCTTTGCTCGGTCACAGGTGCATCTCTGCGGGAACGGGGCGAACATCAGGACCGTTCGTCCCATCACGAGAGCCTCGTGGTACAGTTTCCGGCCGCAGAACTCGCACTCGACCGGCTCCGGGATTTCGCGCTGGCAGTTGTAACCACCAGCCAGAACATCCTTGCTTGTCGGCCGTCGGTGCTGTGTGGTCTCAGCCGAACGAGCTGAATCCGCCGGACGGAGTGAATCCAGCATAGCCGTCAGCGTTTCCACGCTGCTCACCTCCTGTGTAGTCGTTCATGTAGCCTTTTGCATTAAGCCAGCTTGCCGGGTTTGGCGTGAATTGCCGCTCCCGGAACCGGCTGTCATATTTCTTTGCGGCCTCAACCGCCGCGATGATTCTGTCGGTCGCCGCGTCGTCCGGCTCCGGGTTGATTTTGGCCCACGCCCGCTCTGCCGTGGCCCGGTCCACCTTCTTCGGGTAGGCCGCGTAGAAGCGGTCAAACCGTTCGGCCTGCTCTGCCGAGAGGCTCCCGGCTTTACGCCGGGGAGCTTTCGGTTTGTCGTGCTCCTCCGGCGCGGGCTCCGGTACGGCCGGTGGCGTTCCCTCCGCCTCTGTGTCCGCTGCGGGCTCCTGTGCAGGGCTTTCCACCCTGCGGCCGGGAAAGTTATCGACCGACGGTTTCGTCGGTGCTGCGGTGCGCTTGGAGTAAAGCTGGCGGAGGTTCTCAAGGAGGGACTGCACCCAAATGACGCGACAGCTCTCCCACAGCTCCTTGTCCACCTTGCCCATGGAGGCGAGCGTGTTCAGGATGGCCTCCGCTGTTTCGGCTGTAACTCCGGTGACGGCGAGTAGGTACTCCCAGCCCATCTTGTCCCAGCAGTCGTAATACTGGCCGTCTGCCGCGCAAAGAAGTTCGAGCAGCTTAAACCAAAAGGCATACCCGTCGTTTCCCCAGTTCTTTTCAAGGATGAACTTTGTCCGGCTCTTTTCCCCGACGTAATGGGGGAAGTAGTCGGCGGTCTGCCTGTTGCTTCTTCCCAAGTCTCGCACCTCCTTTCTGCTGGTGATTTCAAGAGTAGATGACCTTGCTGCCCTCCGCCGTCTTTACAACGTCAACGGCCTGCGGGAAGCGGGCTTTCATCTCCGGGTCGTGAGTGATAGCCATAATCTTGAGCGAGGAATACCGTTTCTGGATGGCCTCGAGGGCGTCGCAGTAGGCCTGTACGCCCTTGTCGTCGAGGAACGGCGGTTCGTCAATAAACAGGAATCCGAGCTGCACTCCTGCGGTGCTGCTCTTGAGCTCCGCCAGCGCAAGGATGACCGAGAGGGCCGCCTTAACGCGCTCGCCGCCGGAACGGCTCATGTAGGGCAGAGCTCCGGTTGCCGCGTCGTTTACGATGACGTCCAGCGCGGTGACCTCTTTCTTGCTGTTGCTCTTGAGGGTCTTTTCCATGCGCATCTCGATGCTCATGTGGCCGCCTGACATCTGGCCGATGATGCTCGTCGCGGTCGCCTCGAACAGCGGGACGATGCTGCGGACGATGTTATGCGGAATACCGTCCTGAGAGAAAGCCCGCTTGAGCTCCTCGTAGCCCGCTGCAAGCTGGCCCTGTTCCGTCGCCTGACGGCGAAGGACTTCGAGCTTTGCCTCTGCCGTCTCGATTTCTTCCATCTGCCTGCGGCTGTGTCCGGCCTGCTGGTCCAGCTCTTCAATACGGATATTGTCCACCGTGAGGGCTGCATCCGCCTCCGCGTACTGCTCCTTGAGCTCGTCAACATCGGCCTGCGCCTTTGCGAGGGTCGTAATCTCCGCATTGATTCCGTCAATCGCCGTCCGGGCCTTTTCTGCGTAGGTCAGGAGCTCCGTGAGGCGGGTCTGCGCTGCGCTCTTTTTAGCCTCCGCTGCCGGGAGCAGCTTTTCCAGCTCGATGTATTTCTTAACGTCCGAGAGCTGCGCCTCAATGCTGGCGAGCTCCGCTGCGTTCTGCCGGAGCTTTTTCAGCTCGTCCTCAACGACGAAACGGTCTGCCTCGAGGCTCTCGATATTGGCCGGAATGGTTTCAAGCTCCTCGTCGATGGCCTTGATGCGCTCTTTAACTTCCGCGAGGCGTTCTTTCTTCGCCGTCAGCTTTGCGAACCGCTCCGAGGCTTTCCGCAGGTCTGCAACGAGGAAACGCTGGGCCTGCAAATCCTTGCGGCAGTTGAGGCCCGTTGCCTTTTTCTTTGCTGTCTGATACTCAGCGTCGAGCTGCTCGGTGCGCTCCTCGGCCTGCTGCCGGTAGGTTTCCAGTTCCGTCTCGGCCGCAGGCAGTTTCTTTTTCGCCTCCACTGCATCCTGCAGGAAACGGCACTCCGGGTTCTCGACCGGGCAGCCGCAGGTCTCGAGCATGATGGCCCGGGAGCGGATATGTGTGACCTCGTTCTCTTTTATGTCGAGCCAAGACTGTATCCGCGCGGTTTCTGCGTTCTTGGTTTGGAGCAGCTTCATGGCCTCTTGGTCTGCTGCGAGATACTGCTCGTCCTGTTCTTCCAGCGCGGTGAGCCGTTCGCTCGCTCCTGCGAGGTCTGCCGCTTTCCTCTCGAGCTCGTCATAGTCCGCGAGGGCCTGCTCATAGCTCCAACACGTTGCCTGTGCAGAAAGTTTTTCGGCCTCGAGACTGCCTTTCTTTTTCCGCTGGGCAGAGAGTGCGGCCATAACGTCCCGCAGCTTTTCTTCCTTGGGCTGAATCAGGGCCGCCGTTCCCAGCAGCTCCTCCCGCCGCGCGGAAAGTTTTTCGTAACTCTGGCTGCCTGCCTCGACCTCCTCGCGCTTATCGAGGAGAGCCTGTGCATCAGAAATCTGCGCTCTGCTAACCGCCTGCGCGCTGGCGTTCGCGTTCTTCTCCGCAATCCAAGAGCCGAGCTCGCTGGCGAGCTTTTCCGACCGCTTCTGCGCCTGCTTGGCAATGTCGAGCTTTGTCTGCGCCTCGCTCATGGCCTTTGTGTGGATGGCTCTGTCTGATACCGCGCTGGCCTTTTCGACGGCCGTCTTGTTCATGGCCGCCTCGACCGTTGCCTTGTCCGGCATCGTCCGCCCGGTCTCCTCCTGCAAATCCGCGATGCGCCGGAGCTCCCGGTTGGCGTCTGCTGCCCTGTTGGCCGCCATGCTCTCCATGCGGTCATAAATGCCGAGGCCGAGGATGTTTCCGAGAATTGCCATGCGGTCCGCCTTGTCGGCCTGCAAGAAGAGGCCGTACTGGTCCTGCATGATAAGCCCAGTCGCCTTGAGCGTCAGGCTGTCCATGCCGATGGTGTTCTCGATGATGGCCTGCGTATCGCGGTATTTCTCCGCGCTGCGGTTCTGCCAGCTCTCGTCCACATACTCGGAGAGATTCAGCGTCGCCTTGCCGCTCTTTGTGCGGGTACGGGTCACGCGGTACAGCTTGTCTCCGAGGTAGAATGTAAACTTGATGGAGCCGCTGCGGGCATCCGGGTCGTTGCAAATCCAGCCCGTGAGGTCGCCCTCCCGGGGCTCCTCGAAAAGGGCGTCCAGCATAGCGTCCATAAACAGGCTGGACTTACCTGCGCCGTTCTCGCCGTTGATGGTGGCAAAGGAAATGCCGTCGTAGCTGAACAGCTCGTCGCGGTAGTTGCGGTAGTTCTTGACCTCAATCTCCACCGGCATAAACACGCCGGTCGGGGTCTCAAGGCGGCCTTTTTCCATCGCCTCCGAGATAATCGGACGGGCCAACTCAATGATGCGCTGGGCGTCCTCCGGGCTCTTTTCCTTTTCGGTGAGGTACTCCGCGAGGTTCTGCTCCGGGCTGTTGTCGCCGTGGAGCTCGTCGCGGTTCACACTTGTCGTGATTTCCTCCGGCGTGATTTCGGAGACGTAGAACACGCCGCCGTCATAGAGCCTTTTCTCAAGGACAGCTTTGTTGAAAGCCTTGTTTGTCTCGTCCGAACAGGTGTAGAGAACGCGGACGATTTTCCCCTTGAGGCGGTCGGGTACAACAACTCGCTCTGCACTCAGCATTGCGCGGACGTCGTCCTCTCCGAGGCGGATGGTCTCGAACTCCCGGTAGGGCGTTTCGACGTACTCGCTCCACGCCTCCCCGTCGTCGTCGATGTCGTGGATGTAAAAGCCTCGCGGCTGGCCCTCGTCGTTGAAGTTGAGGCCTGTAATGCTGCCGCAGTAGAACACCGCACGGCCTGCCTCCGGGAGCTGCTGCGGCCGGTGGATGTGGCCGAGTGCTACGAGGTCAAAGTCTGCAGCTTTCAGGGTGTCTGGGTAGATGACGGGCTCAAACTGTGCAAATAGCGCGGTCTGGCCGCTCTCCATGTTGCATCCCGGGACGGTGAAGTGCGTAGACAGGATGCTCGTCACACCGGGCTCGCACTGGGCCTTGAGGCCGAGGACAACCTTTGCCAGCTCATCCGTGAATACCTGCGTTTCCTCCT
>OLRI01002549.1_pt1 | contig 12388 bp, 13 predicted proteins | sample 1672871 | NCBI WGS metagenome assembly OLRI01 (sample SAMEA3136732, study PRJEB25190) | human gut metagenome
GCCGCAGAGGGCCCGATGCCACAGACTCGTTTCGTGCTGTCCAAGGCGCTGGAAATGAATCTGAAGATCATCGTTGTTGTCAACAAGATCGACCGTCCGGACGCTCGTCTGGATGAGATCGCAGACGAAGTACTGGAACTGCTGATGGATCTGGATGCCAGCGAGGAACAGCTGGAGAACACCCCGTTCCTGTACTGCTCCGGCCGTGCTGGTACTGCAAGCTTTGAACCCCACGGTGAGGGCAAGGATCTGAAACCGCTGTTCGACACCATTATGTCTTATGTGAATCCGCCGGAGGGCGACCCGGATCAGCCGCTGCAAATGCTGATCTCTTCCATCGACTATAATGAATACGTGGGCAGAATCGGTATCGGCAGAATCGAAAGAGGTACCATCCAGGTGGGACAGCAGGTGCTGCTGGGCAACTATCATGACCCGGAAAACACTCGCCGCAACAAGATCGTTTCTCTGCTCCAGATCCAGGGACTCCAGCGTGTTCCGGCAGAATCGGCAACCGTGGGCGATATCGTCTGGATCAGCGGTATTGAGAACATCTCCATCGGCGACACCGTCTGCGCACCAGAATGCTTTGAGCCGCTGCCGTTCACCAAGATCAGTGAACCGACTGTGGAAATGACATTCAGCGTCAACGACAGCCCCTTTGCCGGACAGGAAGGCAAGTTTGTTACTTCCCGTCAACTGCGTGACCGTCTCATGCGGGAACTGCTCCGTGACGTGTCCCTGCGTGTGACAGAGACAGAAAGCACCGATGCGTTCCGGGTTGCCGGACGTGGTGAAATGCACCTGTCCATTCTCATCGAGAATATGCGCCGTGAGGGATATGAGCTGGGCGTTTCTACGCCTCGTGTTCTGTATCACGAAGTAGACGGCAAGCGCTATGAGCCGATCGAGGAACTGTCCATTGACGTGCCGGAAGACTGCGTGGGTTCTGTAATGGAAAAGCTGGGTTCCCGTAAGGCAGAACTCCAGGATATGCACCCCCAGGGCAGCCGTACCCGTCTGACATTCCTCATCCCGTCCCGTGGCCTGTTCGGCTATAAGAGTGAATTTCTGACCGACACCAAGGGTGAGGGCATCATGAGCAGCGTGTTCTATGAATATGCGCCGTATAAAGGCGATATTCCCCGCCGCAGCACCGGTTCGCTGATCTCTTTCGAGACCGGCGAGGCTGTTACCTACGGTCTGTTCAATGCCCAGGAGCGTGGCTCGCTGTTTATCGGCGCAGGCGTTCCGGTATATGAGGGCATGGTCGTAGGCGCATCCCCGAAGGCAGAGGATCTGGTGGTCAATGTCTGCAAGCGCAAGCATCTGACCAATACCCGTGCCAGCGGCAGCGACGACGCACTGCGTCTCGTACCGCCCCGCAATCTGAGTCTGGAGGACTGCCTGGAATTCCTGGCAGACGATGAACTGCTGGAAGTTACGCCGAAGTCGCTGCGTATCCGCAAGCAGATTCTGAGCAACCAGCAGCGTGCCAAGATGCGTGGCAAGATCAAGTAAAATCCCATATTCCCCCGTCCAAGAGAGGAATCAAAATATGAAACATTTTTGGAAAAAGACACTTTGGGCTGCGCTTTTGACAGCAGCGTTTGCGCTGTCTGCCACAGGCTGCGGCAATGACAGCCAGACAAGCAGCAGCACCGCAAATTCTGCCGACTCTGCCGCACAGACAGAGGAGAGCAGCGCTGCGCCGGCGGAAAACGGCGGTGCGGCAGATGCAGCAGATACAAACGTGTTCACTTACGAGATGCGAGATGACGGTACTGTCACCATCACCGGATACCAGGGTGCAGAAACTGCACTGGACATTCCGTCCACGGTGGACAACTATGTGGTCTCTGCTATCGCAGACCATGCCTTTGAGGCAAACTGGGACATCACCAGCGTGACCCTGCCCAGTGGTCTGTCGGAGATCGGCGAGGGTGCATTTATGGACTGCGGCAATCTGACCACAGTGACCATCCCGGACACTGTGGCGCAGATCGACCGTGCCGCTTTTGCCGGCTGTTCGTCGCTGGCGAGCCTGTCTCTGCCGGAGACGGTCTCTACCGTTATGGAAGAGGCGTTCACCGGTTGTGCCGGTCTGACGGACTTGACCGTGGCGAATGCGTCTCTGGAGTACGACAGCTGGGGTCTGGTCGAGGGCAGCGAGCCGCTGAACGTGACGATCACTTGTCCGGCTGGTTCTGCCATTGAGACCTGGGCAGCCGCCAACGGCATCAGCACAAAAACGTTAGAATAAAAAACGATAAGAAAGCGTGGGACAATGCGGGTGTAGTTCCCTACAGCATAGCCATATGGTATGTAGGAATCCACTCGTGTCTGCCCACGCTTTTTGTTTTGGAGGAAATCTATGAAACACATCTGGAAAAGTGCGCTGGCTCTGCTGCTGGCGCTGGGAATGACCGCAGGCGCATTCGGCTGCGGCAGCAAGAAAGACGCAGAAGAGAAAAGCACATCGGAAAGCACAGCGTCGGAAAGTTCCGCAGAGGAGTCGGCACAGCCGGTGACGGAATCCGACCCGGAAGACATGGACTATCAGCTGACCTATGACAAGGACAAGGTGCCGAACGACCTGGCACAGACCATCGCCATGTACTTCTACGCCGTGGACACCCAGAACTATGACCTGTATGTGAAACAGATCAATCCGCTGTATCAGACCAGTCTGGAATCCCTGATGCAGGAAAAGTACGGCTACGGCATGGAAAACAGCATGGAACAGCTGCACCAGAACCTGGTGAACTATGCCGGCTCGGACGATTTCACCATTGAGAGCATGGAACTGGCACAGGCACAGGAGGTTCTGGCAGAGGACTACGATGCAGACACCAACTTTGTCCAGGAATATCTCAACGCCTACACCCAGGCGTTCGGTGAGGATTTCACCAAGCAGCTGGAAGAACAGTCCGATGCCATCTATGACATTGCAGTCACCATGAAGGGCAAGAACAGCGACGGCGAGGAGATCACCATTCTGGATGGACTGGAGATCCTGGTGGCAGAGACAGACGGCTCGTTCGGTGTGCTGGGATAAGCCGGATCAGGCGGAATTGGTGTTCTGTATGGAATTCCTTGTGAAACCCTTGACAATTTCGCCGAAAAAGCGTATAATAAAAAGTACCGTGTTGCAATTTTTCATGTGATTGCGGAAAAGTTTTGGAAGATCATACACAGGATGGAAAGGTGTATGTTTTTTTCCACAGGAGGGTATTGACAATGCATAGAGTATACAATTTCAGTGCAGGTCCTGCGGTTCTGCCGGAAGAGGTTCTGCGTGAGGCCGCTGATGAAATGCTGGATTATCAGGGAACAGGTATGTCTGTGATGGAAATGAGCCACCGCAGCGCTGCCTTCGATGAGATCATCAAGACCGCTGAACAGGATCTGCGTGACCTCATGGGTATCCCCGATAACTATAAGGTACTGTTCCTCCAGGGCGGTGCCTCTCAGCAGTTTGCAGCGGTTCCCATGAATCTGATGAAGAACGGCGTGGCAGACTATATTGTCACTGGTCAGTGGGCAAAGAAGGCTTATCAGGAGGCACAGAAGTACGGCAAGGCTGTAAAGGTTGCTTCCTCTGAGGATGAGACTTTCTCCTATATCCCGGACTGCTCCGATCTGCCCATTGATGATGATGCGGACTATGTTTACATCTGCGAAAACAACACCATTTATGGTACAAAATATAAAAAGCTGCCGAACACCAAGGGCAAGCCGCTGGTTGCTGACGTATCCTCCTGTTTCCTGAGTGAGCCGATCGACGTAAAGCAGTACGGCGTGATCTATGGCGGCGTACAGAAGAACATTGGACCGGCAGGCGTGGTCATCGCCATTATCCGGGAAGATTTGATTCCGGAAAAGCCGGCTGTGGAGAACACACCCACCATGCTGGCATGGAAGACCCAGGCAGACGCAAATTCTCTGTACAACACACCGCCCTGCTACGGCATCTACATCTGCGGCAAGGTATTCAAGTGGCTCAAGAAAATGGGCGGCCTGGAAGAAATGCAGAAGCGCAACATCGCCAAGGCAAAGGTGCTGTACGATTTCCTGGACGAGAGCAAGCTGTTCAAGGGTACTGTCCGCAAGGAAGACCGCTCTCTGATGAATGTGCCGTTCGTGACCGGCGATAAGGATATGGACGCAAAGTTCATCAAGGAGGCAACTGCTGCCGGCTTTGTGAATCTGAAGGGTCACCGCACCGTTGGCGGTATGCGTGCATCCATCTACAACGCTATGCCTATCGAAGGCGTAGAAAAGCTGGTTGCATTCATGAAACAGTTCGAAGCTGAAAACGCTTGAGGAGAGAATCACCATGAAATATTCCATTCAGACACTCAATAAGATCTCGAAGGCAGGCACAGACCGTTTCTGTGATGCTTATACCATTTCGGATGATGCGAAAGACCCAGATGCCATCCTGGTCCGCAGCGCATCCCTTCACGACACCTCTTTTGGTGACAATCTGAAGGCAATTGCCCGTGCCGGCGCCGGCGTCAACAACATTCCGCTGGATCGCTGCTCGGAGGCTGGCATCTGTGTATTCAACACACCGGGTGCCAATGCCAATGCCGTAAAGGAACTGGTGCTGACCGGTCTGCTCATCTCCTCCCGTAAGATCCCGGAGGCAATGGCGTGGGCTGCAACCCTGAAGGACGGCGAGACATCTGTGGCAAAGCAGGTGGAAAAGGGCAAGAGCCAGTTCGCAGGTCCGGAGATCAAGGGCAAGACCCTGGGTATCATCGGTCTGGGCGCTATCGGTGCGCTGGTGGCAAATGCCGCAGTTGCACTGGGCATGAAGGTCGTTGGTACTGACCCGTTCCTGTCTGTTGGCGCAGCACTGCGTCTGGATCCGTCTGTGACAGTTGTCAAGACCCAGGACGACGTGTTCGCTGCGGCAGATTATCTGACCATTCACGTACCGTTCAACAAGGACACAGAGGGCATGATCAACGCTGCTGCCATCGCAAAGATGAAGGACGGCGTTCGTGTGCTGAACTATGCCCGTGGCGAACTGGTCAACGATGATGATATGATCGCTGCGCTGGAAAGCGGCAAGGTGGCTTACTACTGCACCGACTTCCCCAACGCAAAGACCTGTAATGCAAAGCACATCATTGCAACACCGCACCTGGGTGCATCTACCCCGGAAAGCGAGGACAACTGTGCAAGCATGGCTGCGGATGAGCTGATGGCTTATCTGGAGCAGGGTGATATCCGCAACAGTGTGAACCTGCCGAACGCACAGCTCCAGGCAGTTTACACCAAGGTTTGCGTCATTCACCGGAATGTGCCGGCAATGATCTCTGCCCTGACCTCTGTCATCGGCGTAGCAGGCGCAAACATTGAAAACATGACCAATGCCAGCAAGAAGGATTACGCTTATACCATTCTGGACATTGACGGCGTAACCGACGGCATGATCAAAGCATTGACTGCGATCGACGGCGTACTGCGTGTACGTGTGATCGAAAAGTAATCTGTGCTGTATTGCCTAAAGGCATCTGCCCGAATTTTCGGGTTGAAACGGTGTGAAAGCACCGGATAGATTGCATTTCCAGAGTAGGGAATGGTGCGTTAAGTATTCGGCAGACGGGGAGTTGCTGCCGGGACGAAAAGCGAGACAGATCGCTTGCGGTACCGTTTCCGCATCCCGCTGAATGTATCATAAGAAGTCAGAAGTCTCTCAGAGAAGCCTCTTATGTACACGAAGCAGAAACGTTTTTGTGTTAGTAGAGAGAAACACTGCGTAAAGCCCGCCTGTCGGCTTTGTACGCAATCTGCTTGCAGATTTTCCGCCATATTGCCCAGAAATCCCTTGCCAGACACAAAGTCTGCCTGCGGAATTTCTGAACAATCTACCGAAAAATCTGACTGCGCATCTTATGCACAAGCTTTATGCAGTGTTTCTCAAGAAGGAGGTATTTTTCATGAGAGACTTTTTGTCATTATTCACCGAATCCGCCAAGGAATTCACCAAGGTGCGCAGCCTGGTGACCACATCGCTGCTGGTTGCCGTTTCTATGGTGATCGAGATGTTTTCCGTTGACATCGGCTTTGCAAAGCTGAACTTTGCGTTCCTTGCCATCGCTATCATTGGTATGCTGTTTGGACCGTGCATGGGTCTGATGGCTGGTTTTGCCTGCGATATCGTGGGCTATCTGGCACATCCCAGCGGCGGATTCCTGCCGGCATATGTGCTGGTGGGCGGCTTGCAGGGTCTTGTATACGGCTTGTTCCTGTATCACAAGTTCAAGGGTCACAGCATCCAGTTCGTCAACAACAAGACGGAAAAGTCCACGGACATCACCCTGTACCTGCGTGCGATCCTGGCTCGGCTGACGGATGTGATCGTCATTAACCTGTTGATCCAGACCAAGCTGAACCTGCACTACGGCTTCATTCCCCAGGAGGCTTATGGTGTTGCAATCGTTGCGAGAGTGGCGAAAAACGTGATCGAGCTGGCAATCGACCTGCCGCTGCTGTTCATTTTGCTACCGGTGGCGCTGAAAGCATATCAGCACATTTTCTGCCGTTCGGCAGCGCCGAAAATCGCAAACTAAATCAAGCGTTAAAATAATACGAAAATAGAGAAAGCCGCCTGCGGCTGTCCCTTTGCTCTGGAAGGGTACAGCCGCCAGGCGGCTTTTCTTATTGGTAGATGTTCTCTGCATCCGAATACGTCTGTTCCCGGAGCTGCTGCGTCAGCGCTGTCAGAAACGGTCGTGCTGTCTCGCCGCAGTCATAGACTGTGCCGTTGGCATTGCGGCAGCAGCCGTCCTTGAGCGAAAAGCGCACAGCGTCCCCGGAGAAGTCCAGGGTCACGGTATAAGATGATGTGCCGTCCGGATTCTGATTGCTGTTTTCCCGGTAGAGGTGAATCTCCTGCAAGCCCTCCAGCAGGGCAGTGCAGGCGGCGCTGTCCGTAAAGGTGTAGCAGTCGCCGCTGCCGTTGTCCGTGACGGTGATGTCAGAGAGTGTGTCGGCTCGGAGCGTGGATGCGATCAGCGTGGTATACGGCGGCTCTGGTTCGGGCTTTTCCTTGTGGAAAAAGAGAAAATAAACGCCCAGAGCGATACCGCCCAGCACGCAGATGCCCAGCAGGATCAGCGCACCGATTTTCAGATGCTTTTTGCGCAGAGTCATGCGTTTTCCTCATCCAGCCGCTTTATCATTTGCAGATAGTTCAGATTTTCGTAGCCCAGGCGGTAGTAGAGTTCCTGCGCACGCTCATTTTCCGGTTCGGTCTCCAGGCGCAGCATCACAGCATCGCCCCGGAGCTGTTCCTCCAGCCATGCCAGAAAACGGCTGCCCAGACCCTGTCCCCGGTATGCCGGGCGGATGTACAAATCCTCGACCCAGACCATCACGCCGCCTGCCTCGTGCTGCATCATGCGGTTGGTGACCGCAAAGCCTGCGGTGTTGTCACCGTCGGTGAAGATATAGCCGGACAGATACTGACCGGAACGCATCATTTCCGCAAAGGCACGGCGGTGATATTCTGCCGGGATGGGGTGCAGGACAGCGTCGGAATGGTAAAATTCCTCTGCCATGGTGTAGAAGTCCGTTTCGTCTGCCGCAGTAATGGGACGGAATGTCAGTTCGTTCATCGGTGTCCGCCTCCTCCGCCGTGGCTGCCGCCGGAAGAACTGCTGTGACTGCTGCCGCCGCCTCCACCGCCGCCGCCGCTGCTCTCCGAGGAGATTCGGGTGCGAGTAGTGTAGGTGCGCATAAACTGGTCGGAGCGTTCAAGATACTGCACATCGTTGGTGACCAGACATCGCTGTAAACTGCCGGCAGTCTTGAACTGATACCGTTTCCGGATGCTCAGCAGGGCAATGAGAAATGCGATCAGTCCCACTGCAACGGCGAGGACGATGATCGTTCCCCAGCTGAATACGGCGGTATATTCTGACGGCAGTTTATCCACCTGCTTTACCTGGTCGTCCTGCAAAATGAGGTACTTTCCGGTACTCTTGTTGTAGGTGTAGTATTTGTCAGAGGGAGCGCCCTGATCGGCGTAGTATTCCAGATCGTGACAAAAGCTGTGGATCGCAGACGGCAGATCCTCGTTTCCACGCTCCAGATATTCCTCTACGTCCTGAATCATAGTGCTGACACGGTCATAATCTTCGCCGTTGCTGTAGTAGAACTGTCCCTTGCCGCTGGTGGAGAGATAGTCGTATAGGGAATATGCTCCGGACATATCCAGATAGAGGAATACGCCGTCGGTGTCGATGCCGTAGAGTTCTTCGTAGGTATCGTCGCAGAATGCAACGGTATCTTCGTCAGAGCCGTCTCCGATCTCGGTATTGCCGATCCACAAGGCGACGTTCATGCCGCTTTCATCTGCTGCGTTCTGGAGTTCCTCCATTGCTGTCTGGAATTCGCTGTCCAACAGAAAATCTCCCTCGTCACAGAGATAGACATTGCTGCTGGAATCCTCGGTTTTCGCCGAGACGGAGGGAAACGCAAAATTGCAGGCACAGATGCCGGCAGCCAGAGCCGCCGCTGTCCATTTCCAAAATAATTTCATCGGAACAAATACCCTCCTAACAGTATTGCAAGTCCTATCACAGCAGCCGCTATCACGCCGCTGCAGATCAGCGCCTTGGACCAGCTGAGCGGCGGTGTGCCTGCCTGTGTGCCGGTCTGACCGTTCATGGCGAAGTCGTAGTCCTTTCCGTGGTACTGGTAGTGCATGAACCAGACTGGCAGCAGGACGTAGTCGTGGCGGATGTTCTCCATCTGGACGTTGTGCGAGGTCACCACGTGCGAGCTGTAACCGGTGATGGAGCGTTCCACTACCTTTACGGCGTGGGTGTCGATGCGCTTGTGGATCCGTGGCAGGATCTGGTCATACGGCACGTCGTATTTCTGCGCCATAAAGCCGCTGAGGTACTTCATGGAAAAGGGTTTCATCTTATCGTAGGAAAACGGCTCGATGGCATCCATCAGCGCATCCTCGATCTTCTGAGAGCCGTCTGCCGGTACGCCACGGTAGGGGACTTTCGCCAGACGCTTGACGGCATATTCCTTGGTCTCTGTGACACGATAGTCACCCTGCCGCCAGCTGCGCTCCTTTTTGGCGAGCGCTGTCACATCGGCTTTGGCGTCGCAGTTGGTGAGCCAGAACGGCACATAGACGCCGGTCATCTTTTCCAGCTGCTTTTCCGAAGTGAAACTTCTGGGCAGAAACCAGCGCTTTTTGCACCAGTCGTGGAACTTTTTCACAGCCGCATCCCGTGTGACTGCAAAGGGCAGCACATATGCCGGCTTGTATTCGCCTGTGAGCCGTCCGGCGAGAACCACCGGGGCATGGCAGTAGTAGCAGAATGTGGCGGAAGTCTCTGCCTCTGCAATGATCTGTGCGCCGCAGTTCTGACAGGTGTAGAGACGTGTCTCGTTTTCAAACGCCTTGTCGTCGTTTTCGCTTTCCAGCGTCTCCGCAGCGGCATCCGCATTCTGGTTCGCCTGCTGTTCCATGTTCTGGTACAGCTGCTGCATTTCTGCCTCGGTGTAGCTGGTGTCGCAGTATTCGCAGTTGAAATTCTGATGCTCCGGGTCGAAAGTCAGCTCTGCGCCGCAGTTGGGGCATTTATATTGTACGGTATTCATGTTTTCTCCTTTGTCGGCACTTATCCACGCTTGCTGCCGCAGTTGGTGCAGAAGTTACCGGTATTCTCCGTGCCGCAGCTGCACTTCCATGCGCCGGACGGCTCCGGTTTCTTGCTGCCGCAGTTGGTGCAGAAATTGCCGGTGTTCTCTGCGCCGCAGCTGCACTTCCAGGTGCCGGCAGGCGCAGGCTTTTTGCCGCCGCAGTTGGTGCAGAAGTTGCCGCTGTTGACTGTGCCGCAGGTACAGGTCCAGCCGTTTGCCGGAGCAGCCTGTGCCGCTGCCTGCTGCTGCATCTGCTGTGCGTTGGTGGCAGATGCGCTTGCCATAAAGTTGCCTGCGCCCTGCATTCCATGCCCATTGCCATGTACGCTTGCCCTGCGCCGGCACGGTTCGAGCCGGCAGACTGCAAACCCTTTGCCACAGCCGACTGCACAAAGCCCTCACGGACACTGGGGTCGCCCATCATAGCGCCCTGGTTGCGCATATTGATGAGCGCCTTGCTCTCGTCGTCGTAGCTGATGCTGGCGATGCCCACGGCGCAGATATCCATGCCACGTGCCTGTGTCCAGTCCTCGTCCAGAACGGTTGCCATATACTTGGACAGTTCCATGCTCTTGGAAGGCAGGGCAGAGATGCGGACACCGTCCACGGACATCTGACCGATGGCAGACTGGAGTGCGGTGAGGAATTCCATGTTGAACTGGTCGCCCAGGGCATCGAATGTGAGATTGGATGCGTTGCGTGGTACGACTTCCATGAAGAATTTCAGCGGATCGGTGATCTTCACGGAATAGCTGCCGTGGCAGCGTACGAACAGCTCTGCGTTATAGAAGTTGTCGAAGTATTGCAGGGCGTTGCGTGTGCCGAACTTGATGCCACGGATCTCCTGTAAGTTGATGAAGTAGACCTGCTGGGACTTGCCCGGCTGACCGCCGAACTTAAAGCGCTCGAAGGATTCCCGGACGGAATCTTTCAGTTCGCCGTTGAACATTGACGGAGAAGAGGAGAGGAACACCTCATAGCAGCCCTCTTCGGCAGTGTAGTCCACGATGCGGCCGCTGTCCACCAGAATCATCATCTGGTTCGGACCTACCTCAATGCGGGAGCCGTTGGAAATGATGTCCGGCGTTCCCTTGGTGTTGCTGCCGTGTTTGCCGCGCTTGATCTGTACCCCTCTTGTCAGAACGGTGTTTGCGCCCATGTCGCCGGCTGTGATATATTCCAGCCAGGAATCTGCCAGAGTGCCGCTTACTGCACCTGCTGCTGCACGAATCAAACCCATAATATAAACCTCCAGTTGTATTCTCTGCGGGACGAAATGCTGTCCCGGCGTTTTGTTTCGAGTATATGTGGTTTCTGTCGCTGAATCGCAACAGGAACAACACAATTATAGCATAAAAAGATTTAATTTGCAAGAGAATTCAGAAGAATTGCGAAAAAAACAGCCGCTGAAACCAGCTGTTTTTGGAAGGTTCGCATGGGACAAAGCCTGCCGGATGTCCGAATTGAAAAAACGCTTGACTTTTTCGGAAAGGTATGGTATACTGAAACATATGCTCCTGGTCGGTGGGCATATGCACAAAAGAGATTGGGGTATAGCCAAGGGGTAAGGCAACGGACTTTGACTCCGTCATTCCGCTGGTTCGAATCCAGCTATCCCAACCAGAAAGCAACCGGTTTTATGAAAAGTCCGCTGTCCGTTATGGGCGGCGGACTTTTTCAAAGAAAGGACAAAAGTATGGGTGACCACAAGCTTGCCTGGATTCTCGGAATCGTGACCGTCGTGTATCTGATCGCCATGATCCTGCTGTTCTGGCGCTATCGCCGGGCGATGGATCAGCTTTCGGACAAGATGCGGGAGTGCCATGAAAAAGAGGCGGCAGAAAAACTTGCCGAAGCACAAAATCAACAGACAGAGGGCATCACTGCGATCTACCGCAAGCCGGATGCGCCCGAACCGGAAGAAGTGCCGGAGACGGAGACAGAGGAAACACCAGAGACAAAAAAAGCGCAGTCTGAATCCTAACAGACTGCGCCGGACGGATGCTTTTGCGGTGCGGTTTCTCACGCACAAACGTAATATTTGTTGTCCAGTTCGATGATGAATACGGTGACTTCGTCACAATAGGTGGTGTCTGTGCCGTTGGTGATGACCGGCTGTACGGTGAGGGTCTTGCAGCTTTCCATGTGTTCTGCGCAGTAGTTGCTGTCGCCGTTCAGCTCGTCCAGCATACCGGTGAGGTATTCTGCGTTAGAGCCGGTCTCATCCTGTTTCAGGCATCCGTTTACCATGATCTGAGAGAACGTAAAAGCGCCGCCCATCTGGTCTTCATAGCTTTTCTTCTGCTGGGATACATAGGCGCTGTCGTCCAGCAGGTCGCCGTAGGCATTTTTGTAAAGGGATTCCATGTATTCCGAAACGGTGCAGGACTGAAACAGTTCTACATCTTCGTTCTGGATAGAGCCGTAGTAGTTCGCCAGAGCATCCAGTTCGCCGTCCTCCAGTGCCGTATTCGGTTTTACATAATCGCTGAACTCAACGATGTTCACTGTATAACCCATCTCTTCCAGATCCGGCTTGATGTTGTTCAAAATTTCAGCATGCGGAGTGATGGATGCTCCGATCGTCAGCGTCTTGTCATCGCTGTTGCTGCTGCCGCACCCGGCAAGGGTTGCGCATAATGCCAGTGCAAGTGCACCGCTCAAAAGTTTTTTCATATTCTTTTCCTCTCTTTCTTTTATTTAT
>OLRI01002550.1_pt1 | contig 12380 bp, 9 predicted proteins | sample 1672871 | NCBI WGS metagenome assembly OLRI01 (sample SAMEA3136732, study PRJEB25190) | human gut metagenome
AGTACGTCGCGCCGTCGACCTCCATGTACACGGAATGCTTCGCGTGCAGATAGGTCGGCAGCTCGTCGAAGGACACGTCAAGCGCCTCGGCTGCTTTCGTTCCCATAGCGACCCCTTTCGTCCGGGAATACCTTGCCCTTCATCATAACAAGAACGCCGACCGAATGCATCGAGAAAAACCGATTCGGACGGCAGATTCAGACATCGCCTCCGTCACCTCTGCCGTCTTCGCGCTTTGCAAAGAAGCGCTCGGCAATGCGCGCGGCCTCGGCGGCGTCCTTGCCGTAGAAGTCGGCGCCGATCTGCGCGGCGTACTCGGGCGTGAGCACCGCCCCACCCACGAACACCCGCGCTTCGGGCGCTCGCTCGTGCACGAGGCGCACCGTCTCCTCCATGGCCCGCACCGTGGTGGTCATGAGGGCCGACAGCCCCACGAGGCGCGCGCCCGTGCGCTCCACGGCGCGCACCACTTCCTCGGGATCGACGTCGCGCCCAAGGTCCACCACGCGAAAGCCGTAGTTCTCCAGCAGCATCTTCACGATGTTCTTGCCGATGTCGTGGATGTCGCCTTTCACCGTGGCCACCACGATGGTCTTCGCGTCGTCGGCCTCGGGCGCGGCGCCTTGGCGGGCGCGCACCACGTCGAAGCCGGCTTTCACGGCCTCGGCCGACGCCATGAGCTGCGGCAGGAAGAACGAGCCGCGCTCGAAGCGCGCGCCCACTTCGTCGAGCGCGGGAATGAACACGCCGTTCACCACATCGAGCGGATCATGGTCGGAAAGAAGGCGCTCGGTGGCCTGCGCCATGGGGCCCTTGCGGCCCGTGAGGATGAGATGCGCCATCGCGCGCACGTCCTCGGCGGCGTCGGCAAGAGCGGGTGGAACGGGAAAGGGGTCGGCGCCCTGCGCCTGGGGTAAGCCCACATCGGCGCCCTGCGCCCCCGACGCCTCCGCGCGAGCCGCGCCCGCGTCGGCTGCGGGCGCCGCCTTCGCGACGTCCGTCGGAGCGTACGGGTCGAGCGCGCCCGCATAGCCCTCGATGAACGCACGCGCACCCGCGTCTTGGCCGTTCAGCACCTTGAAGGCCGCCACGGTGTCGCGATAGCGCGCCGAGAGCGGGTTCAAGATGGGCAGGTCGAGCCCCGCTCCGAAGGCCGCCGCCAGAAACGTCGCGTTCACCAGGCCGCGCTGCGGCAGGCCGAAGCTCACGTTCGACACGCCGAGCACCGTGCGCACGCCGAGGCGCTCCTTCACGAGCGCGACGGCGCGCACGATCTCGCGCGCCTCGTCCTGGTTCGTGGCGGCCGCCATGACGAGGCAGTCAACCGCCACGTCCTCGCGCGGGATGCCGCGGCGCTCGGCCTCGGCCACGATGCGCTCCGCCACGCGCAGACGCCCCTCGGCCGTGGGCGGGATGCCGTCCTCGGCGAGCGTGAGGGCCACCACGGCGCAACCGTACCTCTTGACGAGGGGAAGCACGGCGTCCATGCTCTCGCGCGTGCCGTTCACGGAGTTCACGAGCGGCTTTCCGGCATAGCCGCGCACGGCGGCCTCCACGGCGGCCGGATCGCTCGAATCCACCACCAAAGGCAGCGTGACCGTGGCCTGCAGCTTCTCCACGGCGGCACGCAGCACGGCCGGCTCGTCAAGCTCGGGCAGCCCCACGTTCACGTCGAGCACGTCGGCGCCGGCCTCCTGCTGGGCCACGGCCTCGCCCACGAGGTGGTCGAGGTCGCCCGCGCGCAAGGCCTCCTTGAGCTTCGGCTTGCCCGTGGGGTTGATGCGCTCGCCGATGACGGCGATCCACGCCGCGCCGCGCGGCAGCACGACAGCCTCTTGCGCGCTCGTCACCACGAACGCCTCCTCGCGCGCAGGAGGCGCGGGCACCGCGCGGGCATCGACGAGCGCGCGCAAACGCGCGATGAACTCGGGCGACGTGCCGCAGCAGCCTCCCACGAGGCTCGCCCCGGCCTCCACGACGGCCTCCATCGAGCGCGTGAAGGCGTCGGAGTCCACGTCGTACACCGTGCGCCCGCCCTCGACGCGCGGCAGACCGGCGTTGGGTTGCACGAGCAGCGGGCAGCGGGCGAAGCGCGCCATCTCGCGCACCGACGGCAGCACTTCGTCCGGCCCGAGCGAGCAGTTCAGGCCCACGGCGTGCGCGCCCATCGCCGAGAGCGCGGCCGCGGCCACGCCCGGAGGCGTGCCGAGAAACGTGCGGCCGTCCTCGCCGAAGGTCATCGTCGCGACCACGGGCAGGTCGCAGCGCTCCTTCGCAGCCAGAAGGGCCGCCTTCGCCTCGCGCAGATCGGCCATCGTCTCGATGAGCACAAGGTCGCACCCCGCCGCGACGACCGCGTCCACCTGCTCGGCGAACAGGTCGTACGCCTCCTCGAACGAGCAGGTGCCCAAAGGCTCCAGAAGCAATCCCGACGGCCCGATGTCGCCCGCCACGTAGCGCGCCCCCGCCGCCCGGGCGCACGCTGCGGCCGCGCGGTACGTCTCGACCACGCTCGCCGCGCCCGCCAGCTTGCGGGCGTTCGCGCCGAACGTGTTGGTGGTGACGACCTCGGCTCCGGCGGCCACGTAGTCGGCGTGGATGGCGGCGATCTCGTCTGCGTGCGTGAAGTTCAAAAGCTCCGGCAGCGCGCCCGCTTCGGCCAATCCACGCGCCTGAAGCTGCGTGCCCATCGCGCCGTCGAACACGAGGAACCCCTCGCCGCGCAGGGCGCGCCCCAGGCGCTCGTCCTTGACGGCGACGTCGGCAAGCGGGTCGCGAAGCGTCGTCTCAGCCATGGCAGGTCCGTCCTTTCCCTTTGAGCAGGCACCCCTCGCGCGCAGGGCACGTCGCGCAGTCGGCGTGGGCGCGCACGAGCGCTCGGCCCGAGGCTCCGTCCCACGCGCCGCCCCGGTTCGCCTCCCGCGCGCCGCCCGATCCCCCGCCGTCCGCGCGGTCCTCGTCGAACAGGCCGATCACAGCCGTCACGCTCTTCGTGGGCACGAGCAGGTTGCCCGCCGTCACCGAAAGCCCGATGCGGCGCGTCGCGTCGAGCGCCTTGAGGAACGCCGGCTGCACGGACAGCGGCAAGTCGCCATAACCGGGGCTGTAGCGGGCGCTCGCGCGCAGACCGCGCGCGGCGGCCTGCGACGCCACGGCGGCATCGCAGGCGTCTGCGGCCGCTTCGACGAGCGCGGAGGCCGCCGCCCCGTACAAAAGCGCGTCGGTCGGGCTGATCGCCGCATGTTTGCGCAGTTCGCGCTCGCAGGCCGCGCCGAGCGTGCACGCCAGAAGCGCCACCTCGCGCGCGCCGCGCAGATGCCGCGCGATGTCGCGGCCCGGCAGCACGAGGCCGCAGCCGGCGAGGACCACCTGCGGGCCCTTGTCGCCCTCGCCGTTCTCGCCACCTTCGCCGTCCCAGCGGGTGAGCGCCTCGTCCACGGGAAACGACGCGCTTGCGCACGCCGGCCGCAGCTCGCGCTCGCATGCGCTCGCAAGCTCCTCGAAGCGCGCAAGCAGCTGCGCGTCCAGCTTCTGGCCGGCATAGCCCAGATAGCGCAGCGCCTCGTCGCGATCAAGCGACAAGGCGGCCCCGCCCGCGCCCGGTCGGGAGGGCGGCGCGCCATCCGACGGCGCGTCGACCTCGCAGCCCGCGTCCCCGCACCCTGCGGCGCGAACCGATCCTATGCCCGCCATGCCGCCCTCAGCGCCGCCATGCTCGCCCGCGCGATGTCGGGCTGGTTCATCGTGTAGACGTGCAGCCCGTCCACCCCGTGCGCGTCCAAGTCGACGAGTTGGGCGCACGCGTACTCGATGCCCGCGCGGCGCAGGTCGTCCGGTCTGTCCTCGAAGCGCGCGAGCAGCTTGACGACAGGCGACGGCAGCGACGCGCCGCACATGAACACCATGCGCTGGATCTGGGTCTTCCCCAGAAACGGCATGATGCCGCACGCGATGGGCGCCGTGACGCCCGCGTTTCGCGCCGCCTCCCAGAACCGGTAGAAGAACTCATTGTCGAAGAACAGCTGCGTGACGAAGAAGCTCGCGCCCGCGTCCTGCTTCTGCTTCAGGTGCTCGATGTTCGCGCGCGCATCATCGCAGGCGATGTGCCCTTCGGGATACGCCGCCGCGCCCACGCAGAACCCCTCCTCGGCCAAACGCGAGATCAAGTCGCGGGCATAGCGGTACTCCCCCGGCTCGTCGGCACCCACCGCGTCTCCGCGCAGGGCGAGCACGTTGTCGATGCCATGGGCCCGCAGGTCGTCCACGGCGCGCGCGATCGTCTCCTCCGTGGCCCCGACGCAGGTGAGGTGCGCCACGGCGGGCACGTCGAAATCCCGTTGGATCATCTGCGCCACGTCGGCGGTGCCCCGCTTGTTGCCGCTGCCGCCCGCCGAATACGTCACGCTGATGAAGTCGGGGGCGAGCTCGGCAAGCTGTCCGGCCACGTCATGGGCCACATCGAGCGTGAGGTCGCCCTTCGGCGGGAATATCTCGAACGAGACGGGACGGCGCCCGCAAGCGCGCGCCGTGCGGTATATGCTTCGTATCGTGGTCATGAAGCCATTATACGAAAGCCCGGGCGACCGCCGCGCCGAAGCCCTCCAGGCCGCAAAATCGCCACGAGCCCCCCGGCGCAGCAGCTGACGCCGCCGAGATGCGCGGGCGAGCAACGGGCGGGCGCGAACGCATGCGGACGGCAGCTGCGCCCGGTGCGGGACAGGGCGCTATCGCCCCGCCCTGCCCGCACGCACGTCTATCCCGCCCGCACGCCCGCCTCGCATGCACGTTTCCCCCGCGCGCCTCGCATTCCCGCCGCGCTACCCGCGCAGGCCGCGCAACGCGCCCGTCGGCAGAAACGTGAGGATACCGCCCACCGCGCACAGCAGAAGCACGACGGCCGCCGTGAAACCCGACACCGGAGCCACGTTCACGCCCACGCCCACGAGCGCCCACAGGAACACCACGGGAAACACCCAGTCGTCGTAGCTCTTCTTCATGAGGTAGCCGAGCGCCAGCACGCCCGCCGAGAGCGCGATGGCCGACAGCCCGTTGAAGAACGGCAGCCCGCCGTCGAGCGCGCGCGTGATGAGGATGGCCATGTTCGCGATGGTGGCCACCGTCACCCACGCGGTGTACAGGGAGATGGGCATCCACTCCGCGCCGCGCCGCGCCGTTTTCCGCACATTCAGATACAGCGCGGCGAGCACCACCCATTCGGCCAGGATCACGATGAACGATACGCCCACGGCCTCGAAATGCCACAGCGCCAGCCACAGCACGTTGAGCACGCAGCTCGCGATGAACAGCGCCGAGGTGGCGGTGAACGCCTTCGGGCGGGTCGCGGCGTTTCGCGTGTAGGCCACGAGCCACACGATGAGGGCCACGTAGATGACCGACCAGATGGCGAACACGTAGCCGGCGGGCGTGAACCACGTGAACACGCCGTACGCCACCGTAGCCGAGGTGTTGCCGCCTACCTGCCCTCCCTCGATCACGGCGTTGCCCACGAGCGTGAGCGCATAGACGATCCACATGGTGACGGTCTCCACCGTCAGGTAGCCGCCGCGTTCGAGCCTACGACCCGTCTTCGTGTTGCGGGCGCGCTGGACGACGCCCGGTGCCGACGCGGCACGATACGCATGATTCGACATGATGCACCTCGCTTTCCTTCAAAGGTCGGTGCTTTAGTGTAGCGCCGCGCACGTGCGAAGGCCGTTACGGGAGCTTCGCAGTCCCTCATCGCTTCGGCGCAGATCAGAAGCGTGTTTGTCAGCGATGAGAAGACGCGTCAGCCCACAGGGCGCAGATGCGACGGAAGGCGCGTCAGCCCACGCGGGCGCGCAGGTAGTCGCCGGGCGCGAGCGCGGCGTGAACCTCGAAGGAGTAGCGCTCGGCCGAACGGTTCGCCACGGCGACGGGCACGGGCGTGGCGTCACTCGGATCGTCCGGCGCGGACGCGGGCAGCCATGCCAGGTTGCGCACCCGCACGCGCGCGACGGGACGGCGCGGCGAGAGCACCTCGAGCTCGTCGCCCTCGCGAAAGCGGTTGTGGCACACGACGACCACGCGCGCCCGCCCGCTCCACCGTGGCCGCATGCACGAACTTCCTCACGTAGCCGTCGCGCTCGGGCGACTGCTCGGCGCGCCCGTAGTAGAACCCGGTCGAGTACGGCCGGTGCGAGATGGCGTCCAGCTCGGCAGCCGCCTCGGACACGTCCGCGCCGTCGAGCACCGAACGGTAGGCGTGCACCGCCGTGGCCACGTAGAACGCCTTCTTGTTGCGCCCCTCTATCTTGAGCGACGCCACGCCCGCCCCCACGAGCGAATCGACGCCGGCCTCAATCAGGTCGTCCAAATGGGCGATCATGTTGAGGTCGCGCGCGTTCATGACGTAGGCGCCGCGCACATCCTCCTCCACCGGATAGAACTCCCCAGGCCGCCTCTCCTCCACAAGCGCGTAGCTCCAGCGGCACGGCTGGGCGCAGTGCCCCTTGTTGCCCGAGCGCCCCGTCATGACAGAGCTGATCAGGCACCGCCCCGACACGGCCATGCACATGGCGCCGTGCACGAACGCCTCGATCTCCAGATCGCGCGGCGCGTCGGCGCGCAGACGGGCGATGTCGGCCACGCTCATCTCGCGGGCGCACACCACGCGGCCCGCCCCCAGCTCGTGCCACATGCGCGCGGCCTCGGCGTTCATCACACCCGCCTGCGTGCTCACGTGCAGCTCCAGGGAGGGCGCGTGCTTGCGCGCGAGCGAGAGCGCGCCGAGGTCGCTCACGATAAGCGCGTCCGCGCCAGCCGCGTCGAACGCCTCCAGGTAGGCGGGCAGCGCCGCCACGTCGTCGGCGTCCATGAGCGTGTTGAGCGCCACGTACGCCCGCGCTCCGGACGCGTGCGCGCACGCCACGGCCGACGGCACCTCGTCAAGCGCGAAGTTCTCCGCGCGCTGGCGCAGCCCGAAGCGGTCGCACGCGAAGTACACCGCGTCCGCGCCAAAGCGCACCGCGGCCTCAAGCTGCGCCCGCCCGCCGGCGGGCGCAAGAAGCTCGGGAGTGTGGTTTCGCTCGAACATGGTCGGATGCCCTGTCTGCCCCGTCTGTCCTATCCGCTCTGACGTCCGCGACGCCAGCGAGAAGCGCAGAGGCGCCAGCCGCCGAAAGCCCGCCGAAGCGCGCTTTCCCGCACGCGAGGAGGGTTCGAGGCGGCAAGGCAGAACGCCTCCGCGCTTCGCAGCGCCGATCCGACGCGCCCTCTCAGGCCCGCACGACCCTCGGACCTTGCGGGGTGTCCTCGACGGCGAAGCCCAAGCTCGAAAGGCCGTCGCGCACGGCATCGGCGCGGGGCCAATCCTTCGCCGCGCGGGCCTTTGAGCGAACCGCGAGCAGCGCGTCCACGGCCTCCGCGGCATCCTCGCCCTCATACCCGGCCATTTCGGCGGCCAATCCCACGACCTCGGCGGGATACGCGCCGTCCGTGCCTTCGACCTCCTGCGCCGCAGCCTCCACGTCGACCCCGAGCACGCCGAGCAGATCGACCACGAGCGCGCGCGCGTCGCGCACGAAGGGCACGTCGGTGATCGCAAGGGTCTTGCCCGCCGTCCGCGCGTTCACGTCGGCGACGAAGTCGAAGATCTCCCCGAGGGCCTTGCACGTGTTGAAGTCGTCGTCCATGGCGAGGATGAAGCCCATCTTCGCCTCGCGGGTGCGCTCCATGAGCGCGCGCACGTCGAGCGGCGAGGGGATGTCCTCGGCGTTGGCCAGGAGCCAATCGAGGTTCTTCACGGCGTTTTTGATGCGCCCGAGCGCCGCGTCGGCCTCGGCCAGGCGTTCGTCGGAGAAGTCGAGCGGGCTGCGGTAGTGCGTCTGCAGCATGAGGAAGCGCAGCACGGCGGGATCGGTCGACTCGAGCACGTCGTGCAGCAGCTTGAAGTTGCCGAGCGACTTGCTCATCTTCTCGGAGTTCACCTGCAGCATGCCGCCGTGCATCCAATGGTTCGCGAACGCGCAGCCGCACGCGGCCTCGCTCTGCGCGCGCTCGTTCTCGTGGTGCGGGAACACGAGGTCGGCGCCGCCGCCGTGGATGTCGAACGGCAGGCCCAGGGACTTGCGCGACATGGCCGAGCACTCGATGTGCCAACCGGGCCGGCCCATCCCCCACGGCGACTCCCACGCGGGCTCTCCGGGCTTGGCCGCCTTCCACAGCGCGAAGTCGAGCGGATCGCGCTTGCGGTCGGCCACGTGCCCCGCGCCGTCGATCTCGGCGCGCAGCTCGCGATGCCCGCTCTCCATCTCGTCGACGTTGCGACCGGACAGCTCGCCGTACGCCGGATACGAGCGCACGGCGAAGTACACGTCGCCGTCCACCTCGTAGGCGTGCCCCCCGTCGATGAGCTCTTGGACGAGCTCGATCATGGCGGGGATCTCCTCGGTTGCCTTCGGGCGCACGTCGGGGTCGAGCACGCCCGCGGCGCGCATGTCCTCGATGAACGCCTCGGTGTACTCGGCGGCCACCTCGGCGGCGTCGCGCCCCTCCTCGGCGGCCTTCGCGATGATCTTGTCGTCCACGTCGGTGACGTTCTGCACGAACGTCACGTCGAAGCCGCGCCACATGAGGTAGCGGCGGATGACGTCGAAACTGATGAACGTGCGCGCGTTGCCGATATGGATGCGGTTGTACACGGTGGGACCGCACACGTACATGCCCACCTTGCCGCGCTCAAGCGTCTCAAGGTTCTGCTTGCTGCGCGTCTTCGTGTCGTAAAGCCTGATCATACAAACGTTCCTTCGCTCGTTGGAAACGTGTCGGATACGGTGCGCCTATCGTAGCACAACAAGGCCCCGCGCCGGTCGAGATGCGCGGAGCAATCGACGCGGCAACGGCGTCGGGAAAAGGCGCGGCGAAGCGGCAGGGCCACCCGCGATCCAGGGCGGCCGGGCCCCTACGGACGTCGGCACAGCAGGCACACGGCGGTGGCCGAGATGCCCTCCTCGCGGCCCTCGAATCCCAAGCGCTCGGTGGTGGTGGCCTTCACGCCCACGTTCTCCACGGAAACGCCCATGGCGCGGGCCAAGTTCTCGCGCATGGCGTCGCGGTACGGCGAGAGCTTCGGTGCCTGCGCGGCGATGACGGAGTCCACATCGAGGATGTCGTAGCCCTCGGCGCGCACCTTGTCGGCCACGGCGGCCAAGAGCTTGAGCGAGTCGGCCCCTTCGTAGGCGGGGTCGGTGTCGGGGAACAGCTTGCCGATGTCGCCGCCGCGGATGCCGCCCAAAAGCGCGTCGGCAACGGCGTGCGCGAGCACGTCGGCGTCGGAGTGGCCGAGCAGCCCGCGCGTGTGCGGGACGTCCACGCCGCCCAGGATGAGCTTGCGTCCCTCGACGAGCGCGTGCACGTCGAAGCCCTGCCCGATGCGCAAGGACGCAGGATCGAACGCCCGATCAGCCATCACTCCTCGGCCCCCTTCATGTACATCGTGCGCACGGCGGCGGCCAGCATGAGGTAGTCCTCCGGCACCGTCAGCTTGATGTTGTCGCGCTTGCCCTCCACCACGAGCACGCGGCCGCCCAACCGTTCGATGAGCGACGAGTCGTCGGTGCCCATGAAGCCGTCGGAGAGCGCCGAGGCGTGCGCGCGGCGGTAGATGCCGGCGCGGAACACCTGCGGCGTCTGCGCGTTCCAGAACACGCGGCGGTCGGGCGTGCCCACGATCACGCCGCTCTCCACCACCTTGAGCGTGTCGACGGCCGGATGCGCCACCACGGCTCCGTCGCAGTCGATGTTGCCCTTGAGCGTGGCGATGGTGTGCGCGATGAGGTCGGGCGTGATGAGCGGGCGAGCGCCGTCGTGCAAGACGACGTAGTCGTAATCGTCCGGCACGTATTCCAGGCCCGAGAACGCGGATTCCTGACGGCTCGGCCCCGCAGGCGCCACCACGATGGGCGTGACGAACGGGAACGGGTCGATGGCGCGCTTAAGGTACTCGTCGCAGCGCTCCTCGGGGCACACGATGACGATGAGGCCGATGTCGCCCACCGCATCGAACGCCTCGGCCGACCAGGTGAGGATGGGCTTGCCCGCGATCTCAACGAGCTGCTTGCCCCCCTCCTTGCCGAAGCGCTCCCCCGTGCCCCCGGCCAGGACGATGGCCGCCGTCTGAGGGTTTTTGTCCACCTCGCCCTTGAGGCCGACGAGCGACTGCGCAAGCGTGTCGATGTCGAGGTCGTCGCACGCCAGCTCGGGCGCGCGCAGCACCTCGGACGAGAACACGGGGTCGATTGTCTGGGTCATAAAGCCTTCCTCTCCGCCTTGCGCACTCCTTCTCCGCCCGTCTGCGTCGCTGCGGGCAGCGACGATTCCATGCGATGCCCGCAAGCATCGCCCGCCGCCCACCACGCCGCGCCCGCCGCCCGCGGCATCGGCAAACGCCGTCGCCTCCGCGCGCGGCCGCATGCGCGCCCGCCTAATCCCGCTCGTCCGGCCGACGCACGGTGATCTCCTGCGCCTTCAGCGTCACGCGGGAATGCGGGGGAACCGACGAGGTGACGAACGCGGAGCCGGCGATGACCGACCCTTTCCCGATCACCGTCTCGCCGCCGAGCACCGAGGCGTTGGAGTAGATGGTCACGTCGTCCTCGATGGTGGGATGGCGCTTCACCCCGGCCAGCCGCTGCCCGCCGCGCGTGGACAGCGCGCCGAGCGTGACGCCCTGGTACAGCTTCACATGGTCGCCGATGACGGTGGTCTCGCCGATCACCACACCCGTGCCGTGGTCGATGAAGAAGTACTCGCCTATCTCGGCGCCAGCGCCGATGTCGATGCCCGTGCCGCTGTGCGCCAGCTCGGTCATGATGCGCGGAATGATGGGCACGTTCTGCTGGTAGAGCACGTGAGCGACGCGGTACACGTAGATGGCGTACAGGCCGGGATACGAGAAGATGACCTCCTCTTTCGAGCCTGCCGCCGGATCGCCGTCGTAGAGGGCCTGCACGTCGGTGAGCAGCACCTGCTGGATGCGGGGAAGCTCGTCGAAGAACACCGTGCACACCTCGGAGGCGCGTTTGCAGATATGCTCGGGCGTTCCCCCGCCGCACAGATGGCGGGCCGGGTCGGCCTCCGCGGCATCGCGGTCGTCGGAGGTGTAGGAGAGCGCGAGGACGATCTGCTCGCGCAGCACCCGTTCGATCTGGATGAGCGTCTCGCCGATGAAGTACTCCGGGCTCGTGGAGGGCGTGAGCATCTCGTCGCCGAAGTAGCCCGGAAACAGCACCCGGCGCAGATCCTTGAGAACCCACTTCACAGCCGACCGGCTGGGAAACCTCCGTCCGGGCTTCGTGAAGAATATCTCGTCGGCCTCGTAGTTCTTCTCGATGCCCTTCACGATGCGGTCAAGGTTGTCTCCGAACATGGAACCTCCTGAGGTCGGCCGATCCGCTGCGCCTTCCGCAACAGCGACGTTTCCAGTATACGACAAATGCCGGCGCACGACGCAGGAAACCCCTGCTCTTCGGGCTTCGGATTCCACAACCCAAAGAACAGGGGCTCCCAACGAACCGCTCTGCGAAGCCAGTCCGTCGCGCCGCTAGTCCGCCGCGCCGCCCGACATCGAGCCGCCCCTGCGCACGCCGGCGTGGCCCAGATCGTAGTTCGTCAGCAAAAGCTCGGCCTCGCGCGCGATGCTGTCGCGCTTGCGCGGCTCGGGCACGGCCCCCGAGCCCTGCGAGAACACGAGCTCGCCGTCCGCCGCGTCCACGTCGATGATGGATCCGGCGGCCCACTTGCCCTCCAAGATCTCCTCGGACAGCGGATCCTCCAGCAAGCGCTGGATGGCGCGGCGCAACGGGCGCGCCCCGTACGTGGCGTCGGTGCCCTCCTTGGCGATGAGCTTGCAGGCCGCCTCCGTCAGGTTGATGGACATGTTCTGCTCGATCAAGCGCTCGCGCAAATCGGCCACCATGAGCTTCACGATCTCGGCGATCTGCTCGGCGGTGAGGCTCTTGAACACGATGATCTCGTCGATGCGGTTCAAGAACTCGGGCCTGAACAGCTTCTTCATCTCGGCCATCACGCGGCTTTTGATCTCCTTGTCGGAAAGCCCCGCATGCTCCTCGGTGGAGAAGCCGAGCGTCGTGGGCTGGGCGATCTCGCGCGCGCCCACGTTCGACGTCATGATGATCACCGTGTTGCGGAAGTCCACCGTGCGGCCCTGCGCGTCGGTGAGGCGCCCCTCCTCCAGAATCTGGAGCAGGATGTTGAACACGTCGGGGTGCGCCTTCTCGATCTCGTCGAACAGCACCACCGAGTAGGGGCGCTGGCGCACGGCCTTCGTGAGCTGGCCGCCCTCGTCGAAGCCCACGTAACCCGGAGGCGAGCCCACGAGG
>OLRI01002553.1_pt1 | contig 12372 bp, 11 predicted proteins | sample 1672871 | NCBI WGS metagenome assembly OLRI01 (sample SAMEA3136732, study PRJEB25190) | human gut metagenome
CGCCGGTCAGGATGGCGATATCCTGCAGCATTTCCTTGCGGCGGTCGCCGAAGCCGGGGGCCTTGACGCACACGCAGGTGAACGTGCCGCGCAGCTTGTTGAGGATGATGGTGGCCAGCGCCTCGCCCTCGATGTCGTCGGCGATGATGACGAGCTTCTTGCCCGCGTTCAGCACGGCCTCGAGCACCGGCAGGATCTCCTGAATGTTCGAGATCTTCTTGTCCGTGATGAGGATGAGCGCGTCGTCAATGACGGCTTCCATCTTGTCGTTATCCGTGACCATATACGGGGTGACATAGCCCTTGTCGAACTGCATGCCCTCGACGACCTCGGAATAGGTCTCGGCGGTCTTGCTCTCCTCGACGGTGATGACGCCGTTCTGGCTGACCTTCTCCATCGCCTCGGCGATGAGCTTGCCGATGTGTTCGTCACCGGAAGAGATCGCGCCGACACGCGCGATGTCGCTCGTGCCGCTCACGGGCTGGGAGTTCGTGCGGATGGCGTCGACAGCCGCGTCGGCCGCCTTCTGGATGCCGCGGCGCATGACCATCGGGTTCGCACCGGCGGCCAGGTTCTTCAGACCCTCGCGGATCATCGCCTGCGCCAGAACGGTGGCGGAGGTGGTGCCGTCGCCCGCGACGTCGTTGGTCTTCGTGCTCACTTCGCGGATGAGCTGCGCGCCCATGTTCTCAAACGGGTCCTCGAGCTCGATCTCTTTTGCGATCGTCACGCCGTCGTTCGTGATCAGCGGAGCGCCGAACTTCTTGCCCAGCACCACGTTGCGGCCCTTGGGGCCGAGGGTGATCTTGACGGTATCTGCAAGCTGATCCACGCCGCGCTGCAACGCCTTGCGTGCTTCTTCACCATAAATGATCTGTTTTGCCATAATGATAGCCTCCTAAAATCAAAGCGGTTGGATTACTCGACGACAGCCAGAATGTCGCCCTGACGCACGATGGAATATTCCTCGCCGTCCACTTTCACGGTGGTGCCGGAGTACTTGCCGACGATCACGCGGTCGCCCGCGGCCACGGTCATCTTCACTTCGTTGCCGTCCACCATGCCGCCCGGGCCGACTTCGACGACCTCGAACATCTCGGGCTTCTCCTGCGCGGATGCTGCCAGGATCAGGCCGCTCTTGGTCTTTTCCTCTGCCTTGAACTGCTTGAGGATCACACGGTCTGCCAACGGTTTGAGTTTCATAATCTATATGCCTCCTAATATTGAATACAAAAAAGCGATGCGTTAGCACTCAATTCCTCTGAGTGCTAACGCATCATACTATACCACAATTTTTCGGATTATCAAGCCCCTGGCGAAATTTTTTTGTAAACGTTTTGTGACCGCGTTTTTTCGTCAGGCGTGGACAAATTCGCGCGTCTCGTGGCCGCCCGTGGTCTCGGGGTGGAAGAAGGCCATGTTCGCCGGCACGAGGAAGTTCACGCCGCCGGGGATGAGGTCGAAGTTTACGTGCTTGCTCCAGAGCGCCTCACCGTCGATGTTCACGACGAGATCCTGCTCGCTGTCGATCTCGAGATGACCGCCCTCGAGATGGGTGATGAATTTTTCCAACTCACGGTAGCGGCCCTTGGCGTACTTGCCGACGAGCCGGATGAACTGCAGGCGCGACACGTCGCGCACGACGAGAAACTCCAGCTTGCCGTTATCGGGCCGGGAGTCGGGGATGGGGTTGAAGCCGCCGCCGTAGAACCGGCCGTTGCACGCGCAGATGAGCGACGTGCCTCCGCTGTAGTCCATGCCGCAGCCGCGCACGGTCAGCGGTTGGGCGATGCCCTTGAAGAGGTTGGCCACGGCGGACAGCACATAGCTGTCGTGATACTGGTGCACCTCGGTGCCGATGCGCGCGTCGATGCCGACGGAGCAGATGTTGACCGCGTAGCGCCCGCAGCACTCCATCACGTCGAGCGGACGCACTTCGCCGCGCACGAGATCGCTCAGGTCGAAAAAGCGATCCTTTTCCTCGCCGAACATTTTGATGAAGTCGTTGCCCGTGCCGCAGGGGAAGTGGGTCACGGCGACGTTATCGTGCCCGACGGCGCCGTTGACGCACTCGTTGAGCGTGCCGTCGCCGCCGCAGGCATATACCCGCAGCTCCTCGCCGGAAGCGGCCTCGGCCTTGATCTTTGCGCACGCATCCATGGGCGCGGTCGTGATGTAGACCTCATAGGCGTCCGCGCTGCCCTCGAGCGCGAGGCGCGCCTGCTCGGCCACGTATTCATGCCGGTCCTTGCCGCCGGCGACGGGGTTGACGATGAACAGATGTTTCATAGCTCCATTCCTGCACTTTCGACAAAATAATACCATTACTATACCCCGGTCGGCGGGGACGCGCAAGAGGGGAATCGTGAATATTTGCGATTTTTTAACTACCGGTGTGAAATATATGCGGCCGTGCGTCGGATATGCGGCTTCACACGTCTTTCGTGTACTGGAACAGGTCGCAGCGGAGCGTGCCGTTGTAGAGCTTGCGCTTCTTGTCCGCCGGGCGGCCGAACGCGCGCTCAAACTCCGTGTGCGAGCTCAGCAGGTAGAGCCGCCAGTGCTCCGTTTTGGCATAGGCCGCGCCGAAGGCGGTGTAGAGCGCCTCGGCCTCGCGCTTTTCCATCAGGCGCTCGCCGTAGGGCGGATTCGTGACGATGACGCCGCGGTCGGTTGTGCGGTCAAATTCCCGCGCATCCGCCACCGCGAAGGTGATGCAGTCGTCCACGCCGGCGCGGCGGGCATTGTCGCGCGCCATGGCGACGGCGCGGGGGTCGATATCCGAGGCAAAGATGTGATACTCGCCGTGAAACTCGCGTGCGCGCGCTTCCTCGCGCGCCTGCGGCCAGACCCCGGCCGGCAGCCACGCCCACTGCATGGCCGCAAAGTCGCGGCTCAGCCCCGGTGCGCGGCCCTTGGCGGCCAGCGCCGCCTCGATGGCGATCGTGCCGCTGCCGCAAAACGGGTCGCAGAAATCGCCCCGGCCGCGGTAGCCCGCGATGTCCACGAGCGCGGCGGCCAGCGTCTCGCGCAGGGGCGCGGCCACGTGCGCCGGACGGTAGCCGCGCTTGTGCAGCGGCGTGCCGGTCGTGTCGAGATAGAGCGTGGCCGTGTCGTGCACGAGCGAAAACTGGATCTGATACAGGGCGCCGGTCTCGGCAAACCACGTCACATGATAGCGCTGCTTGAGCGACTCGACGACGGCTTTTTTGATGATCTTCTGGCAGTCGGGCACGGAGTGCAGCGCCGACTCCAGACTGTAGCCCTTGACGGGGAAGGCCGCGTCCGCGGGCAGGTACTGTGCCCACGGCAGGGCCTTCACGCCCTCGAAGAGCGCGTCAAACGTCGGGGCGGGGAAGCTGCCCAGCTCGAGCAGCACGCGCTCGCCGAAGCGGCAGCGGAGGTTCATGCGCGCGATGTCCGCGTCCGTGCCCGTGCAGCGCACGCGGCCGTTTTCGGGCATGACGCTGCGCAGGCCCATATGGCGCAGCTCGTTGCCGAGCGGGCCCTCGAGCCCGAACAGGCACGGCACGCACAGTTTGTGCTCAGGCATCGGGCGTGTCCTCGGTTTCGTCAGATTTTTCAGGCTCGGCCGGGGTTTCCGGGGCTTCCGGTTCGGCCGGGGTTTCCGCTTCCGGCTTGGCCTCGGGCGTTTCCTCCGGAGCGGTCTCCGGCTCGGCTGCGGCCTCCGGGGTCTCCTCCGGTGTGGTTTCCGGGTCGGCCGGGGTCTCGGGCGTCATGTCCACGAGCTCGAACGTGATGTCCGGCAGCTTCTGCTCGTCATACTTGCCGCAGAGGATGCGGATGAACACGACGATGGCATAGATCAGGCAGGCGACGGCCGCGACCGTCAGCCCCTCGACCCAGCCCTGCGGGATGCTGCCGACGTAGTCCACGCGCACGATGGCGTCGGGCAGGTAGTCGGCCGCGTCGTCACTGTCGCCGATCGCGCCGATCTTCTGCAGATAGTCATGGTTGTCCGTGTACCAACTGTAGATCTCGGACGAGACGGCCTCCGGCATGGCCTTGACCGTGCCGGTGACGCGGATGAAGCTGTCGATGGAGTAGCTCTGGCCCTGCAGGACGCTGGTGGTCGCATCGGCAATGGTCTTGACCGAGGCGTCCCACCGCGCGGGGAAGCGGAAGGCTACGAGCTGCCCGCCGATGGGCACGACGGCGTACTGCGCGCTGCCGCCGGCGGGGTCTTCGAACGTGTCGAGGATGAAGATGATGTCGTGCTGCACGAACGTGCCGGGGTCGGCGTCGAACGTGCCTTCGATACTCTGCGCGCCCTTAGCGATACGGAACACGCCGAAGCCGGAGGCCGCCAGCAGCACCACGGCCGCCAGCACGCCCGCGATGCCGCGCCAGAGCGCGTGACGCCAGCGTGCGCCATGCTCGGCCTTCTGCGCGGGGGCGGCTGTTTCCGGGGCCTCTGGGGCCTTCGGTGCTTCCGTGCCTTCCGGAGCCGGTGCGGTTTCCGGCTGGGTAGTCTGTTCGATGTTTGTGGTTTCCGGCGCGGCCGTATCGGGGGCCTGCTGAGCCGGGGTCTTGTTTTCGTCCATGAGGAACTCCTTTCTCAGATCGTGGCGGCGGTGTCAAGCATGGCGTCGAGCACGCAGCAGGCGAGCGCGGCCTCCATGACCGGGATCGCCCGCGGGGCGAGGCACGGGTCGTGCCGGCCGTTGATGCGCAGCGGCGTCTCTTCCATTGTGGCCAGGTCGACCGACGGCTGCTCGCACGCGATCGATGGCGTCGGCCGCAGGGCCATGCGCACGACGAGCGGCATGCCGTTGGTGATGCCGCCGTTGATGCCGCCGGCATTGTTCGAGGCCATGGTGATGTGCCCGTTTTTCAGGCGGATGGGGTCGTTGGCTTCGCTGCCGCGCATTTCGGCGAGGGCGAAGCCGCGGCCGAACTCCACGCCCTTCACGCCGGGGATGGCATAGAGCATGCCGGCGATGCGGCTCTCCATGCCGCCGAAGAGCAGCCCGCCGACGCCGGCGGGTACGCCCGTGACGACGCACTCGAGCTCGCTGCCGACGGAGTCGCCGGCGCTGCGCGCGTCGAGAATGGCGCGCTTCATGTCAAAGTTCAGCTCCCTGCCCGTCGCCTGGCCGACGCGCACGGCGTTGGCCGTGATCGTGATGCCGCGGCGCTCGAGGATCTGCCGGCAGACTGCTCCGGCGAACACGAGGCAGGCCGTGAGCCGGCCGCTGAACGGGCCGCCGCCGCGCAGGTCGGCGTGGCCGCCGAAGCGCACGGTCGCGGCGTAGTCCGCGTGGCTCGGGCGCGGGATCTCCGGGTGGTAGGCCGCACTGTTCTGGTCCTTGTTGCGGAAGATGGCCGAGATCGGCGCGCCGGTCGTCACGCCGTTGAGGATGCCGCTCATCACGAGCGGATCGTCCGTCTCTGAGCGGTGGGTCGTCAGGTCGGACGAGCCGGGGGCGCGCCGGCGCATCTGGATGCGCACGGCGTCCATGTCGATGGCCTCGCCGGCCGGGACGCCGTCGAGCACGACGCCGATCGCCGGGCCGTGCGACTCGCCGAAGATCGTCACTTTTACGCGTTCGCCATAGGTATTCATGCGTTTGCCTCGCTGTTCGTTCAAAATAAAGGATACAGATAACCATACAACATTTTTCCGGTCTTGTAAATGCCTTTTGCGTGCGCGCGGGGGTCATGGGCGCGCGGATTTTACAGATTGGACATGAAAACGCCGTGCCGGTTGTTTTATAATAAGAACAAATTGTGAAAATGATATCCGGCACGCAAGTGCGCCGGCGAAGGAGGCAATATCACATGAGCCAGAAAGTGCTCGTCGTGGAGGACGATAACAACATCGCAGAGTTGCTGCGTCTGTACCTGCAGAAGGACGGGTTCGAGGTCTCGCACGCGGCCGACGGCGGCAAGGCCGTCGAGATGGCCAAGGAGATCCAGCCCGACCTCGTGCTGCTCGATATCATGCTGCCCGTCATGGACGGCTGGCAGGTCTGCCGCGAGCTGCGCAAGACCATGAAAATGCCCATCATCATGCTCACCGCCAAGGGCGAGACCGAGGACAAGGTCTCCGGTCTGGAGATGGGCGCGGACGACTACATCGTCAAGCCCTTCGAGGTCAAGGAGCTGCTCGCGCGCGTGCACGCCGTGCTGCGCCGCACCGGCGACGACGGCAAGCCCAAGAGCAAGAAGCTCACGTTCGACAAGCTCGTCATCAACCTCGACTCCTATGAGCTGATCGTCGACGGCAAGAAGATCGACACGCCGCCCAAGGAGATGGAGCTGCTGTACCACCTCGCGGCGACGCCCAACCGCGTCTACACCCGCAACCAGCTGCTCGACGAGGTGTGGGGCTTTGACTACTTCGGCGACAGCCGCACCGTCGACGTGCACATCAAGCGCCTGCGCGAGAAGCTCGAGGGCGTGTCCGACAAGTGGGCGCTCAAGACCGTCTGGGGCGTGGGCTATAAGTTCGAAGCGGAAGAGACGTAAGTGAAGAGTATTTATTTCAAAAACTTCGCCGCGACCGCCGTCATGGTCATGTTCAGCTTCCTCATCCTCGGCACGGCGTTCGTGTTCCTCGGCCGCAGCTATGTCATCAGCGAATACCGCGACAACATGGTCTCCAACGCCGAGGAGGTCAGCCACGCCGCGCAGGCGCTCGTGCGCGACGGTGAGCTCTCGAACTGGGACCTGCGCATGGTCATCAGTACCCTGGCGCAGTCGACCGGCAACCACATCTTCATCACGGATACCGATGGGACGATCGTGTCCTGCTCGTGCCGCAACATCGCCTGCGAGCACCTCGGCCGCACGGTCGGCTCGGCGCAGCTGACGCAGCTGCGCAGCGACGGCAAGTTCAACCTCATCACGAACCTCGGCGGGTTTTATGCCTCGCCGCACTACGTCGTCGCGCAGCCGATCACCATCGGCACGGACGCGCGCGTGATCGGCTACGTGTTCGTGGCCACGAACAGCGCCACGATCATCGACGGCTGGCGAACGTTCGTGTGGGTGTTTCTCGCCGCGTCTGCTGCCGTGATGATGATCGCGCTGCTGCTCTCGCTCGTGACGAGCAAGCGCATGGCTCAGCCGCTCGACGAGATGGCCGTCGCGGCCAAGAAGTTCGCCCACGGCGACTTTTCCGCCCGCGTCACGGACGACGGACGCACCGACGAGGTCGGCGCGCTCATCTCGGCCTTCAACACCATGGCCGACTCCCTTGAGACGAGCGAGCAGCGCCGCAACGCCTTCATCGCCAACGTCTCGCACGAGCTCAAGACCCCCATGACCACCATCGCCGGCTTTGCCGACGGTATTCTCGACGGCACGATCCCCAAGGATCAGGAGGACAAGTACCTCGCCACCATCGCCGACGAGACGCGCCGGCTCTCGCGCCTCGTGCGCAGCATGCTCGACATGTCGCGCCTTGAGAGCACGGGCGAGGATCTGACGCGCCGGCGCGAGTTTGACATCTCGGAGAAGATCGTCAGCACTATGCTCAGCTTTGAGGCGCGCGCCAACGACAAGCAGCTCGATGTGGACCTCCAGCTGCCCGAGGACTCCATGCCGGTGCTCGCAGACCCGGACGCCATCACGCGCGTGCTCTATAACCTGATGGACAACGCCGTCAAGTTCGCCGCGCCCGGCAGCACGCTGTGCGTCTCGCTCTGGAAGTCGGAGGGCAAGGCCTACGTCTCCGTGCGCGACCACGGCGAGACCATCCCGCCCGACGACCTGCCGTTCATCTTCGACCGCTTCCACAAGTCCGACCGCAGCCGCAGCCTCGACCGCGACGGCGTGGGGCTCGGATTGTATCTGGTCAAGAGCATCCTCGACGCGCACGGCGAGGACATCGCCGTCACGAGCCGCGACGGTGTGACGGAGTTCGTGTTCACGCTCACGCTCGCAAAGCCCGCGCCCAAGCCCACCGCCAAGCCCGAGAGCACCGGCCGCCGGGGCGGGCGCAAGAGTTCATGATTTGTTCGCGGAATTCATAAAATGTTTGTTTTCCATTCATAAGCAGCACAAAATCACGTGCTATCATCAAATCGTTCCTTGGGAGGGACACCACAATGTACGACAACGTCCGCAAACCGGAGTCCGACTGGTATGAGGCCGGCTACACCGCGCCCCGCACCGATGCCGCAGGCACCGGCTGCTACGACTCTTACTGGAGCCCGTCGCAGGCCGCCGCGCCGAAGAAAAAGCCCCATCAGGGGCTGAAGATCACGATGATCATCCTCGGCGTGCTCGTACTCATCATCGCGTCCTGCTATGTGTTCGCCGGCCGCGGCCGGGATTCCATCTCCGTCGACGGTGAGCCGGGCCAGCACGGCAGCGTGACGCTCCCCCGCGAGGACACGGACGATGACACCACCGTCACCGGCAAGAACGAGCTGCCGACCGCGCCGACCGATCCGAGCGTGACCATGACACTCCAGCCCGCCGGGGGCAGCGCGCTCTCGCTGCAGAGCGTGTATGCTAAGTGCCTGCCGTCCGTCGTCGGCATCCATGCCGACATCAGCCGCGGCGAATACAGCACCGGCACCGGCGTCGTGCTCACTGCCGACGGCTACATCGTCACGAACACGCACGTGCTCGACGGCGCCAAGGCCGTCACCGTGACGACCTCGGACGGCACCGAGTACACCGGCAAGCTCGTCGGCGCGGACGCCGTGAGCGACATCGCCGTGCTCAAGATCGAGGCGCAGGGCCTCACGCCCGCCGAATTCGGCGACTCCAGCTCCCTGCAGGTCGGTGACGACGTTGTGTCCATCGGCAACCCGCTCGGCGAACAGCTGCGCTGGACGATGACCAACGGCATCATCTCCGCCATCAACCGCGACATGGTCTATAACGGGCACAGCATGACGCTCCTGCAGACCAATGCCGCCATCAACGAAGGCAACTCCGGCGGCCCGCTCATCAATATGTATGGGCAGGTGATCGGTATCACGAACATGAAGGCCCTGTCCACTGGTGTGGAGGGCATCGGCTTTGCGATCCCGACCGCGTCCATCCGCCCGATCGTCAATGCGCTGCTCGCAGACGGCCGCGTTTCCGGCCGCGTGAGCATCGGCATCACCGTGGGCGCTGTGTCTTCCGCCGCTTCCGAATACTACGATCTGCCCGATGGGCTGTATATCAGCGCCGTCGCCGAGGGCTCGGACGCCGAAAAGCAGGGCATCCAGTCCGGCGATATGCTGTTGGCCGTCAACGGTCAGGCCGTGACCACCACCTATGATGTCAGCGCCGCGAAGGACGGGCTGAAGGTGGGCGACACCGTCACGCTGACCATCTACCGCGACGGCAAAACGTTCGACGTCGACGTCAAGCTCGTCGATACGAACGACATCTCTTAATTTGCTAGTTTCTCCCTCCTCATATTCTCCTCTCTATTGAACGAACCCCAGATGGGTAAAACCATCTGGGGTTTGTTCTATGTTGGGGTAAAAATGATGCTGCTGCGCTGTGAAATTGAGCCGCAGGGGAAGGCTTTCCAGATCCGGACCTTCCGGCGTCCACGGTGATGCACTGCACCCCGTCACGCCAGCACAGCCGTGAAGCAGTGCCACTCCTCGAGCGTGTCGTGCGCCGTGACGGTGAAGCCCGCGCGCGTGAGCGCGGCGGCCACCTCGTCCTCGCGCCCGTCGATGATGCCCGAGCACACGAACGTGCCGCCCGGGGCGAGAAACGCCGGGGCGAGCGCGGCCAGCGGGATGATGACGTCGGCCACGATGTTCGCCAGCACGATATCATATCCCGTGCCGAGACGGCGGCGCAGACCGGCGTCGGCAAGAATGTCGCCCGCGCAGACGGTGAACTTGTCGTCATAAAACCCGTTGAGCGCGGCGTTGGCTGCCGCGACCTCCGGGGCTTTGGGGTCAATGTCGCAGCCGGTGACATGCGCGCAGCCGAGCAGCAGCGCGCCGATGCCGAGAATGCCGCTGCCGCAGCCGAGGTCGAGCACCGTCCTGTCCGCGCCGGCGCAGTGCTCGAGCGCGGCGAGGCACATGCGCGTCGTGGCGTGGCTGCCCGTGCCGAAGATGAGGCCGGGGTCGAGCCGCAGCGGCAGGCGGCCGTCCGCCGGCGCGTCGAGCCACTCGGGCACGACGACGAGCCGTTCGCCTGTCTCGATCGGCTGATAGTACTGCCGCCAGTTATTTTCCCAGTCGCTGTCGCGCACGGTCGTGGTCGTCAGCTCACGGCCGATACCGGCGCGGATGGCGGCCAGCTGCGCGCGGCCGTCGTCATCGTCGGCAAGGTAAAACTTGATGCGCGACACGCCGCGAAATTGCGCCTCGAGCGCGTCGTCCACATAGTCCCAGTACTGATGGTTCTGCTCCAAAAACTGCTGAAAATCCGTCTCGTCCTCCACGACCATGCCGCCCGCGCCCAGCTCGGCCAGCTGCGCGCAGACGTCGTCGATCTCGTCGCTGCGGGTGGGGACGGACACTTCGATCCATTGCATCGGGCATTGCCTCCTTTGTGCGTTTTCCTGCGCCGATGATAGCACAGCGGGGCCGGGAATGCAAGAACGCGAAAAAGGTCCCTGCGGCAATGCCGCAGGGACCTTATGGGGATCGGGATGCTGCTTACTCCGCTTCGTCGGAGATGAGGCCGTAGCCGCCGTTTTTGCGCCGGTAGACGACCGACACGGCGCCATCGGCTGCGACATCACGAAAGACGAAGAACGTGTGCTCGAGCAGGTCCATCTGCAAAATCGCTTCCTCGACGCTCATGGGCTTGATGGGGAAGCGCTTGCGGCGCACGACCTCGAACGCGCCGGCCTCGACCGTGTCGTCCGCGGGGATGTACTCCGGCTGCACCTCGCGCTCAAACGCGCCCTCGCGCAGCTTTTTGGCCAGGCGGGTCTTGTTCTTGCGGATCTGCCGCTCCAGGGAAGCCACGGCGGCGTCGATGGAGACGAACATATCAGAGGTGCTCTCCGCCACCCGGATCACGGTGGCGCCGGAGCGAATGGTCACCTCCAGATTGTTCCGGCCCTTTTCCACGCTAAAGACGATGGAGGCCTCCGGCTCGGTCTGGAAATACCGGTCCAACTTTCCGATCTTCTTTTCCGCATAGGTGTGCACACGGTTGGGGATGTTCACTTTCTTGTCGGTAAAGGTGAATTTCATGGATGTCAGCTCCTTTCGTAGGGGCAAGGGTGGGGGGAGTTCCCCTCCCTTACGTTCACAGTATACCATAGACTTCCTAAAAAGTCACCAGGTTTTGTGAAAAAAAGAGAAGTAACTTTCCCAGGACCCTTCGACAGGGTTCGACCGGAGCCACCCTTGACCACTGGGAAAAAATGGGATACCATAAAAGACGGCGGAAGGTGTTGTCCGTCATGACATCGTTCATTCCATTCTCCTGCTTTTGCGCCTCCCGTTTGGGGAGGCGCCTTTCTTCTTTCTGCCTGGGGACAAAAAAGCCCTGGCCGGGGGAGAAACCCGGCCAGGGCAGGGGAAGTTAGTTGGAAGCGGTGTCGGGGTCCACATCGTCCCCCCAGAGCATGTTCTTGCGCAGCTCGGCGCCCACGGTCTCCATGGGGTGCTGGGCCAGCAGGGCACGCTTGGAGTTGAAGAAGGTGCGGCCATTCTTGTTCTCGGCGATCCACTTGCCGGCGAAGGTGCCGTCCTGGATGTCCCGGAGCACGGCCTTCATGTTGGCCTTGGTCTCCTCATAGGGGAGCACCCGGGTGCCGGAGACGTACTCGCCGTACTCGGCGGTGTCGGAGATGGAGTAGTTCATCATGGCCACGCCGCCCTTGGGCCGTGCCCCACGGTTCTTTTTGCGCACCCGGGTCCCTTCAGGAAACACCATCAGCATAAACCCATCCTTCAGGGCCTGGATGGATCTTTTTACCGCGCCGATGTCGGAGTGGCCCCGGTCCACGGGGAATACACCCATTTTCCGCAGGAACGTGCGCAGAATAGGGATCTTAAACAGCTGATTCTTCCCCATGATCTGCAGGTTTGCCTCCCGTCCCAGGGCGCAAATAAGCAAAATAGGATCCCAGTTGCTGCTGTGGTTGGGGCACAGCAGCACAGGCCCTTCCTTGGGCACGTTCTCCAGCCCCTCCACCCGGATAGGGTGCAGGAAGGTGGCAATAGGCTTCACAATATCATATACGGTGGCAAAATACTTGCTGCTCATTATCTGACCCGCTTTCTGATCTCCTGTAAAATGGCGTTCATGCTCTGTTGAAAATCCATATGGGTTGTGTCCACTGTCACGGCGTCCGCGGCCGCCTGCAGCGGTGCTGCCGCCCGGTGGCTGTCCGCCCAATCCCGCGCCTTCATTTCCTCCAGCACCTGCTCGTAGGGCTTTGGCGTCCCCCGCTGCTCCAGCTCCATAGTCCGG
>OLRI01002557.1_pt1 | contig 12355 bp, 13 predicted proteins | sample 1672871 | NCBI WGS metagenome assembly OLRI01 (sample SAMEA3136732, study PRJEB25190) | human gut metagenome
AAAAATGATACTAATGGAAATTTCTTCCATCAACACCATTTATTATACAACCATACTATTTTCTTTATTTCTGATGTTGTTCCAATAAAAGAAATCTATATTGACAGAGAGTATCTAGGTTTTAACAATATCCATTATGTTATAAAGAATAAGAAATTAATATCTGAGTTAGAAAGAAAGTTAAAGCGGATATTATATTTTGAAGATAGCACACCTAATTATTTCAGACAACATATAACAGATTTAAAAAATAAACTATTGATTATGGAATAGAAGATTTTGACAAAAAGTACTATCTATAAAAGAATAAGAAAAAATAATTATAAAAATAAGAAAGGAGTTTATGTTGATATCTATGAAATTATTAAATACAAAAGATCCATTTTATTCAACTGGAAATATAGAAGCTTTAAAAAAATCAATAGATGAAGTAAAAAAAGGTAAGCTCATTATAAAAACTATTGAAGAATTACAGAGAAGAGAAAAATAATATTTTTTAAAATAGAAAAGCATCTAGTTTTTAGCTAAGTGCTTTGTGTTTAATTATAATAATGTCAATCAAATTCTAAAAATATTCCTTTTTGTCTTAAACTTTCCCTTGCTTTTCTCTTATTTTCTAAAAGCATATTATTTTCTTTGACTTCTTTAATCACCCAATCAGGTGGGTTATCAACAATAATTTATTGTTATTTTTTTATTTTCAAAATAAAATTAACAATTTATATTGTTCTATTTTGTAAAAAAATATCTAACAATAGTTATAGAATAATGCTATAATGTAAAAAAATAATAGGAGAACTAAAGTGGAAAAAATATATTCAGTATCAGAATTCAATAGAATGATAAAAAGTTATATAGATGACATTGATGATTTCCAAGATTTTTATATTGAAGGAGAAATTTCAAATATAACTTACTATAAAAGTGGTCACTTGTATTTTTCAGTAAAAGATAGTAAATCTCAAATTAAATGTGCTGCTTTTAATTATAAGATGAAAAGAATTCCTGAAGATTTAAAAGAGGGAGATGCAATTAAATTATTTGGAGATGTTGGCTTCTATGAAGTTAAAGGTGAATTCCAAGTTTTAGTTAGACATATAGAAAAACAGAATGCTTTGGGAGCTTTATTTGCTAAGCTTGAAAAAGTAAAAGAAAAAATGGCAGAAAAAGGTTATTTTGATGAAAGTCATAAAAAAGAATTACCAAGATTTCCAAAGAATATTGGAGTTGTTACAGCCTTAACAGGAGCTGCACTTCAAGATATTATAAAAACAACAAGAAAAAGATTTAATTCAATAAATATTTATATCTATCCAGCAAAGGTACAAGGAGCTGGAGCAGAACAAGAAATAATTAAGGGGATTGAAACTTTAAATAAAATTGAAGAAATAGATTTAATCATTGCTGGTAGAGGTGGAGGAAGTATAGAAGATCTATGGGCTTTTAATGAAGAAGAAGTTGCTATGGCATTTTTCAATTCAGAAAAACCTATAATATCGGCTGTAGGGCATGAGATAGATTTTCTTTTATCTGACTTGACAGCTGATAAAAGAGCAGCTACTCCTACTCAAGCAATAGAGTTATCTGTTCCTGAAAGAGAAAGCCTTGTAAAATCATTAGAGGATAAAAAAATATACTTGGCTAAGTTATTGAAATCTTATCTTGAAGATATGAAAAAAGAATTATCAATAAGAATGGAAAATTATCACTTAAAGAATTTTCCTAGTACTATCAATAACTATAGAGAACTTATAGTTGAGAAAGAAGAAGATTTAACAAAAGCTATAAAGAATTTATTGGAACAAAAGAGGCATATCTTTGAAGTTAAAATTGATAAAGTTTCAGTTTTAAATCCAATAAATACTCTAAAAAGAGGATACAGTGTCAGTCAAATTAAAAATAAGAGAATAGAAGTTTTAGATGATATAGAAGTCAATGATGAAATGACAACTATCTTAAAGAATGGAAAAATAATAAGTATTGTTAAGGAGAAAATTTATGAAAAAAATAATGATTAGTTTATTTATATTAGTTTCTATGTTAGGATTTGCAGAAAGAGAAAACGAAGGTTCAGCTATAAGAGAAGTACCTGCTTTAGGGAATCAAGGAGCAGCAGTGGAAAATACAGGAGCTGTTTCAGGTAGAGGAGAAAGCCAAATTCCTGATGATGGAGGAGAAACTGTAGAAAATCCTGAAACTCCAAATGAAGTGTCAGGAGTTAGAGAATACAGACCTCAAAGTTTAATTCAGCTTGATGAACAAATGAAAAAAGGAACACGTAGTTCTATAATTCAGTTGAATGCTAGATATGAACAAGAATTAAATGCTTATTTAGAATCTGTTTCTTATAACAGTGATGTAATATTTTATTTAGCAAATGAATATATGATGCTAAATAACTATAGTAGAGCTAATAAGATTTTCTTAAAAGATAATAGAGATCTTAGAAATGTTTTTGGAGCAGCAACTACATACAGATTCATGGGACAACATCAAAATGCTATTGAGAAATATAATCAGGCTATCTCGATAAACTCTGGTTTTGCAGAATCATATTTAGGTAGAGGACTTTCATATAGAAATTTAGATGAATATGATAATGCTGTTAGTGACCTAAAGACATATATTTCTAAAACAGGAGCTCATGATGGTTATGTAGCCTTAGCAGATGTGTACTTTAAGATGGGAAAAAATAAAGAAGCTTATGCAATTGCAAGTCAAGGTATAGCTAAGTATGGAAACTCAGGAATATTAAGAGTTTTAGCTAACAATATCTTGAAAAATAAAATAGATTAATAGATTAAAAGTTGGGGTGAGATTATGAATTACGATTTTATTACAATAAATGATGATATGTATCCTGAATGTTTAAAAGAAATTTCTGATCCTCCTGAAAAATTATATTATAAAGGGAACTTAGAGTTACTAAAATCTGAAAGAATGGTAGCTGTAGTAGGGACAAGAAACCCTAGTTCTTATGGAAAATTATGTTGTGAATATATGATTAAAAAAATGAGTAAAGCAGATGTAACAATAGTTAGTGGTTTTGCAAAAGGAATTGATAGTATAGCACATAAGACTTCTTTACTTACAGGAAATAAAACAATAGCAGTTATTGCTTCAGGACTTGACATAGTCTACCCTGCCTCAAATTTTAGTTTATATAAAGAAATAGCAGAAAAAGGACTTATTTTAAGTGAATATGAAGCTGGAACTAAACCATTTAAAGGAAATTTTCCACGAAGAAATAGAATAATAGCAGGTTTATCTAGAGGAGTTATAGTGGTTGAAAGTAAAGATAGAGGTGGAAGTTTAATCACTGCAGATTTAGCATTGGAATATAATAGAGATGTCTATGCTGTTCCAGGAGATATTTTCTCAGAATATTCAAAAGGTTGTAATAACCTTATAAGAGATGCTAAAGCTAAATCTCTTTCCCATATTAAAGAACTACTAGAAGATTATAATTGGGAAAGCGAAGAAGAGATTAAGCTAAAAATTAGTAAAAATCAGGACTTAATTTTAAATAGTTTATCCACAGAAAAAAGTTTTGATCAAATATTTGAAGAAACTAAAATAGATCAAACAGAAATATTATCGGAGCTAATAAATTTAGAAATAATGGGACTTATAAAAAGTATTGCAGGGGGAAGATATAAAAAAATCTTGTAAATACTATAATTAATTGTTATAATTCACTGTAAAATAAATTTTTTAAATACGAGGTGTTAGAATTGGCTAAAAAGTTGGATAAGAATAAATTAGTAATAGTTGAATCACCAGCTAAAGCTAAAACAATAGAGAAAATTTTAGGTTCTTCATATAAGGTAATCTCGTCTTATGGACATATAATTGATTTACCTAAGACTAAAATTGGTGTTGATGTGAAAGATAATTTTAAACCTTCTTATCTTACTATAAAAGGTAAGGGAGAAGTTATAAAAAAATTAAAAGAAGCAGCAAAGAAAGCTGATGAAATATATCTTGCATCCGACCCTGATAGAGAAGGAGAATCTATAGCTTGGCATATAGCTAATACTCTAAAGCTAAATCATAATGAAAAAAATAGAATAGAATTTAATGAAATCACTGAGAAAGCAATAAAAGAAGCAGTAAAAAATCCTAGAAAAATTAATATTGCCAGAGTTAATTCTCAACAAGCTAGAAGAATCTTAGACAGACTAGTAGGTTATGAAATAAGTCCATTTTTATGGAAACTTATTTCTCCAAATACAAGTGCTGGAAGAGTTCAATCAGTGGCATTAAAAATTATATGTGAATTAGAAGACAAAATTAAGAGCTTTGTCCCTGAAAAATATTGGGATGTAAAAGGTATCTTTGATGCAAAATACAATCTAAACCTATATAAAATTGATGATAAAAAAATTGATAAATTAAAAGATGAAAAATTACTTGAAAGAGTAAAAAAAGATTTAAAGAAAAAGTATGAAGTTATTTCATCTAAAATAACTAATAAAACTAAAAATCCACCATTGCCATTAAAAACTAGTACTTTACAACAGTTAGCTTCTTCATATTTAGGCTTTTCTGCAAGTAAAACTATGACAGTGGCACAAAAGCTATATGAAGGTATAAGCATAAATGGAGAACATAAAGGGCTTATCACATATATGAGAACTGACTCTACTAGAATTTCTGAAGAAGCTAAAGAAATGGCAAGAAAATATATAGTTAAGGAATATGGTAAAGAGTATTTAGGCTCAGCAAGTTCTAAAACAAAAAAGAATGATAAGAATGTTCAAGATGCCCATGAAGGGGTTAGACCAACTGATATTAATTTAACTCCACAAAGTATAATGCAATTTTTAGATAAAGACCAATTTAAGCTATATAATTTAATTTGGCAAAGATTTTTAATATCTCAACTTGCTGCTATGAAATATGAGCAATTTGAATATATCCTAGAAAATGATAAAATACAATATAGAGGAAGCATAAATAAAATAATTTTTGATGGATACTATAAGGTATTTAAAGAAGATGAGGATTTACCTATAGGAGATTTCCCTGAAATTAAAGAAGGAGATAAATTTACTCTTGATAAACTAGATATCAAAGAAGATTATACTAAGGCTCCTGCAAGACTTACAGAATCTTCTTTAGTTAAGACTCTTGAAGCAGAAGGAATTGGTAGACCATCCACTTATGCAAGTATTATAGATACTTTAAAAAAGAGAGAATATGTTGAGCTACAAAATAAAAGTTTTGTTCCAACAGAAATAGGTTATGAAGTTAAGACTCAACTTGATAAATTTTTTCCTAATATAATGAATATTAAATTCACAGCAAAACTAGAAGATGAGCTAGATGAAGTTGATAGTGGTGATAAAGACTGGATAGATTTATTAAAAACTTTCTATACTGAATTACAAAAATATGAAGAAAAATGTAAGGCAAGTGTAGAAAAAGAGCTGGAAAAATTAGTTGAATCTGATATTATTGGTAAAGATGGAAAACCTTTAATAATGAAAATTGGTAGATTTGGAAGATATCTTACTTCACAAGATGAAGATAGTAAAGAAAATATTTCTTTAAAAGGTGTTGAAATTTCTCTTGAAGATATCAAAAATGGAAAGATTTATGTTAAAGACAAAATCGAAGAACTTTTGAAGAAAAAAGAGGGAGAAAAGACAGATATTATTTTGGAAAGTGGAGCTAGACTAATTCTTAAGTATGGAAGATTTGGAGCTTATTTAGAAAGTGAAAAATTTAAAGAAGATAATGTTAGAAAAACTATTCCAAAGGATATTAAAACTAAGATTGAAAACAATACTGTAGAGAGAAAAAATGGCATTTTATGTTTAAAAGATATTTTTGAAAAAATAGAAAAAGAAAATGCTGCAATCTTAAAAAAAGCTGGGAAATGTGAAAAATGTGGTAGACCATTTGAAATAAAAAGTGGAAGATGGGGGAAATTTTTAGCTTGTACTGGCTATCCTGAATGTAAGAACATAAAGAAGATAGAAAAAAAATAATAAAAAAAGGTTGTTACATATAAATAAATATATAAAAAATAGTTCGTTACTAGCCAGATTTCTTAACGAATAAAAATTAAGAATTCGTTGCAAATTCAGCCAACTTGCTGACAAGTCAGCTTCAAACATGCTGAGATTTGCTCGGCTCATTCTATTTAATTTTTATTCTAAAATCTGGAATGTAACTCTCTTATTTTTATGTTTAATCTCATTTATTACAACAATAGGAGAGTTTTTATGAAAATTGCTTTAGTTACAGGTGCTACTTCTGGAATAGGCTATGAAATATCAAAAAGATTATTAAAAATGAATTACATTGTCTATGGTATAGGTAGAAACTTTATAAAAAATAATGAAAATATTTTTAAAGAATATGAAAATTTTATTCCTGTTACTTGTGATTTATCAAAACTTGATGAATTGGAAAAAACTTTACATTCATTGAAAAAAATAAAATTTGATTTAATAGTAAATTCAGCAGGACTTGCTTATTTTGGTTTACATGAAGAGATAAATATAGCCAAAATTAAAAATATGATATCAGTGAATTTGCAAGCACCTCTTGTAATTAGTCAATATTTTTTAAGAACTTTGAAAGAAAATAAGGGAACAATAATAAATATTTCATCAGTTACTACAAATAAAGAAAGCCCTTTAGCTTGTGTTTATTCAGCAACGAAAGCAGGACTTAGTCAATTTTCAAAAAGTTTGTTTGAAGAAGTTAGAAAGAATGATGTTAAGGTTATAACAATCTATCCAGATATGACTAAGACAAACTTCTATCAGAATAATACATATTTTGAATGTGATGATGATGAAAAAGCATATATAAAAAGTGAAGATATAGCAAAAACTATAGAGTTTATTTTAAATCAAAGTGACAATATAGTTTTTACAGATGTGACAATAAAGCCTCAAAGGCATAAAATAAAAAAGATAAAAAGAAAGGAATAATACAAATGAATATTTCAATTCTAGGAAGTGGGAGTTCAGGGAATTCAACTTTTGTAGAAATAGAAGACTATAAATTATTGGTAGATACAGGTTTTAGTTGTAAAAAAACGGAAGAAAAATTGGAAATGATAGGTAAAAAATTATCAGATATATCAGCGATTTTAATAACTCATGAGCATAGTGACCATATAAATGGGGCTGGAGTTATAGCAAGAAAATACAATATTCCTATCTATATAACTCCTGAAAGTTACAAGGCAGGAGCAAGTAAATTAGGACAAATAGATAAATCATTAATAAAATTTATTGATAGTGCCTTCATACTTGATGATAAAGTTAAGGTTTTACCATTTGATGTGATGCATGATGCTGAAAGAACTATTGGTTTTAGACTAGAAAGTCAGCTTAATAAAAAAATAGCAATATCTACTGACATTGGTTATATAACAAATATTGTTAGAGAATATTTTAAAGATGTTGATGCCATGGTAATAGAAAGTAATTACGACTTCAATACTCTTATGAATTGCTCATATCCTTGGAACTTAAAAGAAAGAGTTAAAAGTAGAAACGGACATCTTTCAAATAATGAATGTGCTAAGTTTATCAAAGAGATGTATACAGATAAATTAAAAAAAGTATTTCTAGCTCATGTTAGCAAGGATAGCAATAATTTAGGTTTAATAAAAGAAACACTAGTAGATGAATTTACGGGAATGTTAAAAAAACCAAATTGTGAAATTACAAGCCAAGATAATGTAACAAAATTATTTACTATAGAATAAGTGGGTGATAACTTATGGAAGGAATCTCAGAATTATGGGAAGAACTAAAATTTGAGCTTGGAAGTGTGGGTATTGAAACTTTACCTAAGGATAAACAAGAAGTATATATAGGTATGGGAAATAGAAATGCAGATGTTTTATTTATAGGAAATGACCCTAAACTTTATTTATCAGAAGATTATAAGGTTGAAACTCAATCAAGTGGAGAATTTCTTATAAGACTTTTTGACCTTGCTGGGATAGTACCTGAAGCTTACTATATAACTACACTTAGTAAGAGAGAAGTTAAAATAAAGAATTTTGATGAGGAAGAAAAGAAAATACTTTTAGATTTGTTAAATATGCAAATAGCTTTAATATCTCCAAAAATTATTGTTTTTCTAGGAAAAGAAGTTGCTCAAATAATTGAAAATAGGGAAATAGACTTTGATAAAGAAAGAGGAAAATTCAAAAAATGGAAGGGGGACATAGAATGTTACCTGACTTATGATGTTGAAACTGCTATTAAAGCAAGAAATGAAAGTGGTAAAAAGTCAGCTATTGCAACTAATTTTTGGAATGATATTAAAAATATAAAAGAGAGGCTGGATCATAATGAATAAGAAAGAGGCTAGAAATCTAATTAAAGAGAGAAGAATGAATTTATCTATGGAGTACATTGATACTGCTAGTGATAAGATATTTGAAAAATTATTAGAAAATGAAGATTTCAAAAATGCTAAAGTTATTATGTCTTATATGGATTTTAAAAATGAAGTTAAGACAGATAAAATAAATGATTACATAAAGAAAGCTGGAAAGACTCTAGTTTTACCTAAGGTAATTACTAAAGAAAAGATGATAGCAATAGAAGATGAAGATAAATATATTATAAGTCCTTTTGGAAATTCAGAGCCTGATGGAGAAGAATATATTGGCGAAATTGATTTAATTATTACACCAGGAGTTGCTTTTGATAGAGATAAAAATAGAGTAGGCTTTGGTAGAGGATATTATGATAGATTTTTTGCCATTCATAAGAATGCTAAAAAAATTGCTATAGCCTTTGAAAAACAAATAATTGAAGAAGGGATAGAAACAACTGAATATGATATGAAAGTTGATACCTTGCTGACAGAAAATAATATAATTTATTAGTAAGAATAGTATATAAAAATAAGTGAGTTACATTATAATTTATCATTAGAAATTATTTAAGTCTTTCAAAGAAAATTTTCTAAAATCTACTTAGTAACGAACTATTTTTATATTATTTATGAATATAGGAGTTGGATAGAAGATGTTAGATCAAGAAATTATAGAAATTGCTAGAAATATTTATGACACTGAAATAAAATCTCTAGAAAAGAGAATGAATAAACTATCAGAAAATTTTGTTAAAGTAGTTAGAAAAATATTTGATTGTAAAGGAAAAGTAGTTGTTACAGGTATAGGGAAAACAGGAATAATAGGCAAGAAAATTTCAGCAACTTTTGCTTCAACAGGTACAACAAGTATTTTTATGAACTCTACTGAAGGTTTACATGGTGATTTAGGAATTATCAATCCAGAAGACATAGTTTTAGCCATTTCAAATAGTGGTGAAAGTGATGAAATTCTTGCAATAATGCCAGCAATAAAAAATATAGGTGCTTATGTAATAGGAATGACAGGAAACATTAACTCAAGACTTGCTAAGGCTTCAGACCTGTATATTAATACACATGTAGATGAAGAAGGTTGTCCATTAAATCTTGCACCTATGTCCTCTACAACTAATGCACTTGTTATGGGAGATGCTATAGCAGGTTGTCTTATGAAACTTAGAAATTTCTCACCTCAAAATTTTGCAATGTATCATCCAGGCGGAAGTTTAGGAAGAAAACTACTAACAAAAGTTGGAAATTTAATGAAAACAGGTGAAGCTCTTGCTCTTTGTAAAGCTGATACAAGCATGGAAGATATTGTAATTTTAATGAGTGAAAAGAAACTTGGAGTAGTTTGTGTAATGAGTGATAATAATAGTCTTTTAGTCGGAATTATCACAGAAGGAGATATAAGAAGAGCTTTAAGTCATAAAGAAAAATTCTTTAACTTGAAAGCTAGCGATATAATGACAACAAACTATACTAAGATTGATAAAGAAGAGATGGCAACTCAAGCCTTATCAACAATGGAAGATAGACCTCATCAAATAAATGTGTTACCAGTGTTTGATGATAATAATTTTGTAGGAGTTATCAGAATACATGATTTATTGAAAGTTAGGTAAAAATAAATGAAAGTTAATATCAGTAATATAATTGTATCAATAAATAAAAATCAAGAGAAAGAAATATATAAAGAATTAGAGAAAAATGGTATTTCTAGAGATAATATAGAAAATTTAAAATATTTAAAAAAATCTATAGATAGTAGAAAGAAAAATGATATCAAATTTATCTATACTTTAGAGATTACATTAAAGAAAAATATAAATTTAGAAAAATATTCAAAGTTAAGTTTAGCTAAAGATGAAAGTTATGATAAGAGAATAGCTCTTTATCCTAAAAGAGAAGTTGCTGTTGTTGGAACAGGACCAGCAGGTCTTTTTTCAGCCTTAAGATTGGCAGAATTGGGATATATTCCAATTGTATTTGAAAGAGGAGAAGAAGTAGATAAAAGAAATATAACAACAGATAATTTTATCAGAACTTCTATTCTAAATTCAAATTCAAATATACAGTTTGGAGAAGGTGGAGCAGGAACTTATTCTGATGGTAAATTAAATACTAGAATTAAAAGTGAATATATAGAAAAAGTTTTCAAAGAATTTATAGAATGTGGGGCTCAGGAAGAAATTTTTTGGAATTATAAACCACATATAGGGACTGATGTTTTAAGAATTGTTGTTAAAAATTTAAGAGAAAAAATTAAATCTTTAGGAGGAAAATTTTATTTTTCTTCACTTGTTGAAGATATAGAAGTAAAAAATAATGAAATTAATTCTTTAAAGATTTTAGAAGTAGATAGTGGAAAAAGATATAAATATGATATAGACAAAGTAATTTTTGCCATAGGACATTCATCAAGAGATACATATAAAATGCTATATTCAAAAGGTGTAGCTATGGAAAATAAACCTTTTGCTATTGGAGTAAGAATAGAACACTTAAGAAAAGATATAGATAAAATGCAATATGGAGAGGCTGTTTCAAATCCACTTTTAGAGGCTGCAACTTATAATATGGCTTTTAATAACAAAAAAGAAACAAGAGGAACTTTCTCATTTTGTATGTGCCCAGGTGGAGAAATTGTAAATGCTTCATCTGAAATAGGTGCTTCTCTTGTCAATGGTATGAGTTATTCTACAAGAAATGGGAAATTTTCAAATTCAGCAATAGTTGTTGGAGTATCTGAAAAAGATTATGGAAGTCAAATTTTCTCAGGTATGCATCTACAAGAAGAGTTGGAAAAGAAAAATTATGAGATAGTTGGAAATTATGGAGCTATATATCAAAATGTTATAGATTTTATGAAGAATCAAAAAACTAGTTTTGAAATTGAAAGTAGTTACAAGATGAAATTATTTTCATATGATATAAATAATTTTTTCCCAGATTATATAAGAAGAAATCTTCATTCAGCTTTTGAAAATTGGAGTAAAAATAAATTGTTTATTTCAAATAAAGTAAATTTAATAGGACCAGAAACTAGAACTTCAGCACCTGTTAAAATTTTAAGAGATTTAAAGGGAGAATCAATTTCTGTTAAAGGAATTTTTCCTATAGGTGAAGGAGCAGGTTATGCAGGTGGAATTATGAGTGCTGCTGTTGATGGTATTAAAATTGTAGACTTAGCTTTTTCTAAGAAAATAGTCTAAGTTATTGACAAAGTCTGTATAAAGTTGTACAATATACAGCATATTTAAATTTTAAGGAGATGGTTCAATATGAAAAAATTATTTATTTTTGTTATTTTATTATTAGTTGTTGGAGTTTCAAGTATAGCAGCCACTTTTTATCATAGACCAAGACATATGGGATATATGAATGGAGAATTTCAATATCATAATTTTGAAATGCATGAAAGAACATATAATAAAGATTACTGTTCAAATAATTATTATTCTGATAGTTACTATAATGGAGAAAACAGAGGATGCTGCCATTCAGGTTCTAGATGGTATTAATATTTAAAAACAGAGCTATTACAGTTAATATATTGTGATAGCTTATTTTTTTAAATACTGCTTAAATAATATAGTTATTGATAGAATAAAGATAATAGAATAGGGGTGATGATATGCCACATTTAAAGATTAGAGGAATAGAAAAAAACTTGATAGTTGAAAATAGTAAAGAAATTATTGATGGTTTAACTGAAATTATTGGTTGTGATAGAACTTGGTTTACCATTGAACATCAAAATACAGAATATATCTTTGATGGTAAAATAGTTGATGGTTATACTTTTGTTGAAGTATATTGGTTTGCAAGAGATGAAAAAATAAAAAAGGATACTGCAGATTTCCTAACAAAACTAATTAAGAGAATAAATAACAATAAAGAGTGTTGCATTATATTCTTCACTTTAACTGGAGATAACTATTGTGACAATGGAGAATTCTTTTTATAAAATATTAAATTGATTTTTAAATAT
>OLRI01002559.1_pt1 | contig 12344 bp, 16 predicted proteins | sample 1672871 | NCBI WGS metagenome assembly OLRI01 (sample SAMEA3136732, study PRJEB25190) | human gut metagenome
TCACTTGCTTTAATTTTTTATCTAAAATCTACATTCGTAACTCACTTATTTTTTATTTTTAGATTAAAATTTAATTTGTAACAACTCATTCTTTTTTATTTATGAAGAGATATAAATAATAATATAATGAAAAGAAATATTTTAGGAGGGAAAATGAAAAAAATTAGTTTAGACTATTCAAAAATATTTAAGTTTGTCAGTGAAAATGAATTAAATGAACTTAAAACAAAAGTTGAATTAGTAAGTGAAAAATTACATAATAAGACAGGAGCTGGAAATGATTTTTTAGGTTGGTTAGACTTACCTGTTAATCATGATAAGGAAGAATTTACGAGAATAAAAAAGGCTAGTGAAAAAATAAAATCAGATTCTGAAGTTTTAGTAGTTATTGGAATAGGGGGATCATATCTAGGAGCTAGAGCAGTTATAGAATGTTTAAGTCATAGCTTTTTTAACTCTTTAGCTAAAGAAAAAAGAAATGCTCCTGAAATCTATTTTGCAGGACAAAATATATCAGGGACTTATTTAAAGGATTTAATAGAAATTATTGGAGATAGAGATTTTTCAGTAAATGTAATTTCAAAATCTGGAACAACAACAGAGCCTGCTATAGCTTTCAGAGTTTTTAAAGAATTTTTAGAAAATAAATATGGTGAGGCAGCAAAAGAAAGAATCTATGTTACAACTGATAAAAATAAAGGTGCTCTTAAAAAACTTGCTGATGAAAAAGGTTATGAAGAATTTGTAATTCCTGATGATGTTGGAGGAAGATTTTCTGTTTTAACAGCTGTTGGTTTACTTCCTATAGCTGTTGCTGGAATAAGTATAGATGATTTAATGGTTGGAGCACAAACAGCAAGAGAAGACTATTCAAAAGATTTCAATTCAAATGACTGTTATAAATATGCTGTTATAAGAAATATATTATACAAAAAGGATTATAATATTGAAATTCTAGCTAACTATGAGCCTAAACTTCACTATATTTCTGAATGGTGGAAGCAATTATATGGAGAATCTGAAGGGAAAGATAAAAAAGGAATTTTCCCAGCTTCTGTAGACTTAACAACTGATTTACACTCTATGGGTCAATATATTCAAGATGGTAGAAGAAATCTGATGGAAACTATATTAAATGTTGAAAATTCACTTAAAGATATAAGTATTAAAAAAGAAGCAGAAGACTTAGATGGACTTAACTATTTAGAAGGAAAAGGACTATCTTTTGTAAATAATAAAGCTTTTGAAGGAACTTTACTTGCTCATATAGATGGTGGAGTACCAAACTTAATTATAAATATACCAGAACTTAATGCTTTTAATATAGGATATTTAATTTATTTCTTTGAAAAAGCATGTGCTATAAGTGGTTATTTATTGGAAGTGAACCCTTTTGACCAACCTGGTGTTGAATCTTATAAGAAAAATATGTTTGCTCTTTTAGGTAAAAAAGGTTATGAAGAACTTTCTAAAGAATTAAATGAAAGATTAAAAAAATAAACATTATATGAAACCAATAAAAGGGGCTGTTGCAAAATTAAAATTTCAATTCTAAAGTAAAAAAATAAGTGAGTTACGAATGGAAATTTTAGATAAAAAATCAAATAGAATGAGCCGAGCAAATGCAGGAGTGTTTGAGTGTAACGAGTTTCCTGATTTGCAGCGAATTCTTGATTTTTTTATCGTTAAGAAATTTACTCAGTAACGAACTATTTTTTACTTTTTGTGAATTTGTAACAGCCTCTTTCTATTATTTCCCTAGTGTATATAGTTTTTTTATTATTGAGCAATTTGAGCTCTTGCTTGTTCTTCAGCAAGTTTTAATGCTTCAGCTCTTTCCTTATCCTCTTTTTCAATTCTTTTTCTAGCCCTTTCTAAAGCTTTATATGCTTCTTTTTCTTCTTTTGGTGTTAAACCAGATGCAGTAGTAACAACTTCTGTAACATTGTTTTGACTTTCTTGCACTACAACTTCTTGAACTTGTTTTAATTGCTCTTCAGATTGAGCCTGAGCTTGTGCTTTAGCCTCTTCAATTCTTTTAGCTTCTTCTTGAGCTTGTTTTTCAGCAAGTTTTAAAGCTTCTTCTCTTTTTCAATTCTTTTTCTAACTCTTTCTAAAGCCTTGTACGCTTCCTTTTCTTCTTCAGGGCTTAGTTTTACTATAGTGGCTTCAGTTATATTTTGAGCTTCCCCTTGGTTTCCTGTTTCTCTTATTTTTGCATAAGCCAATGATGATAAAATTAAAGAGAAAAGTAATAATCCAAATAATTTCTTTTTCATTTTAACCTCCTAAGTTAAATCTTATTTTGTAATAGTTTATGTAATTTTTATTTTGTCTCCCCAGCACTATTAACCCTCTTAACTTAGTTTGAACCTCTCCATTTAAGTGTAAAGTCCCCTAGTTCAATCTAATGATGAATATTTTTTTAAGTATACCTCATAAAGCCATAATTGTCAATAAAAAAATACCTCAACTTCCCATTTTATGGCAAACAAAAAACCACAAGAAATGAGGGGAGAGACTTGTGGTTTTTCTATCTACATATTCATTTTATTAGGGAGGGGTTTATCTATGTCCCTTATATGCTCTAAGTATATAGGAGAAAAATGAATCTAAAATGAATTATAAAAAAATATTTATTTATTCTATTTCAACCTTTAATTTTATATACATATCTGAGTTTTCTTTTTTCTTTGTAGTGTTTTTAAAGAAAAAGCTAATTATAGGAATATCCCCTAAGATAGGAATTTTACTTTCAATATTTTGTTGTATTGATTTTTTTAAGCCTCCTATTAATATAGTATCTCCATCTTTAACTCTTACTTTTGTTGTTAAAGCTCTTCCAACTTTAGATCCTCCTTCAGAATTATATGTACCTGAATTTATATCTTTTATATTTAAAACATTTCTCTTAAACTTGAAATCACTTAACTCTAAACTAATTTCTAAAACTATATAATCATCATCTTTTATAAAGGGTTTAACCTTCATAATTAAACCTGCTTCTTTAAAAACAGGTTCACTATATTTATCTTTTTTATTTTCTCTATTAGTTTTCACTCCAACAATAACTTCTTCAGTTACCTTAAATTCTCCTTCCTCACCACTTGCTATCATAAGAGTTGGAACAGAGCTTACAACCAAGTCATTAGTTGATTCAAGTAAATTTAATCCTGTGCTCAAAACATCACTTTTATTATTGAATTGTCTAACTATATTAAGAGTAGAACCTATACCATTAAGTCCTGCCTTACCTAAAATTATTGCTGTTAGGCTATTTCTTTCTTCACTTGCAACATTTTGCTTATACACCCAGTCAAAACCTAGCTCTTCAAATAAATTATTTGATATATCTAAAATTTGAGAACTTATCTTGACTTGTTTAGGATTCTTATCTATATCTTCTATTATAGAAATAGCATTCTCAAGAATATCTCTTTCAGCACTTACAACTAATTTATTAACTTTACTTAAACTACTTACTTTTATATTTTCTCCAAAAGTTTCATGAAGAACTTTTAAGACTTCATCAGGTGAGACATTAAAAAGAGAAAAAGTCTTAGTATAATAAAATTTTCCATCAATCTCATAGAAATTCAACTCTTCAAGATTAGTTTCATTTTGCTTATTTGTGTAGTTATCAGCTTTTTCTTTTAAATCTACATTTAAAATAGATATAGACTTTGAACTATCTATGATTTCTCCTTTTTCTTCATAACCTTTTTTTGAAATCTTACAAATATAGACATCTTTGTCTAAATTATCCAAAATAAAATTCCCACTTTTATCAGTGTAAATAAATTTATTCAAATCTTTTAATTCAATCTTAGCTCCTTCTAAAGACATATTATTAGAAGTAACTCTTCCAATAATTTTAGCCTTTTTAGAGTTTTTTTCACTGGCTAACATAAAGATTGAGGTATTGTTTTCTTTTTTTATTGTCAAACCATAGGTTTCAGCAAGAAATCCTAGAACAGAATCTAAATCTTCTCCCTTATTAAAATATGTATCCACCACTATGTCCTTAGCTTCTTTAGAACATATTAAATTTCTACCACATTCTTTAGACAAAACTGCTAAAACTTCGTGGAGTGGCATATCAATGATATCTACATCACGATTTAAGCCAACTGAATAAAGAAAACTATTTAAAAATAAGAATAATATTAGAGTAAATTTTTTCATCTGTCCTCACCTTTATCTTTTGTTTTGGTCTTTTTCTTCTTATTATTTTTTTCTTTTTTTGCTGAAACTCTATAATAGGTTTTGTTACCTATTCTCATATATGAATATGAACTTTCTTCATCTTCTTTTTCCTTGGGATTAGTATTGATAGCTTGAAAAATATTTTTTTCTCCTGTATTTCTATCAAGCTCCACTACTTCTTTTTTATTAAAAACTGTGGCAATTAAATTAGACTTTACTTCTAATAAGCCATTATCCACAGTTATTTTTAAATAGGAAGAAGAAAAATTAATATCATAATCTTCATTTTCTATATCAGAAAAGAAATTTTTTACATCTTTTTCTCTACCTTTGAAAGTCATAGTTAGATGTAACTTATCTTCATCTCTTCTACTTCTTCCAAAATTTTGAAAGTTGATATTGTTTTTAGCAATTTTATCCTCTATATATTTAAAAAGTGCTGGGATATTATCGAAGGATTGTTTAGTTTCATCATTTTCATTTTTCTCTATCTTTTGTTGCTCTTTTTCAAATTCCTCTCTTTTCAAAGATAAGGCATTTAAAACAGTCTTTTTCTCATAGTTAAGTCTTCCTATTTTTATATCTTCCTGCTCAATTAATTCTTTTATTTCAACAAATTTTAAAATATTTTTAAAAATAAGAAAATAAAAAACTATAAGATAAGAGACAAGTAAAATGATTATCTTAAGATTTTTAATTTTTACATCTTTAAACATGCAATCACCTCGGTACAGTACTATATTTGACTTCAATTTTAAATTCTATCTCATTAGATTTCTTTAAGATATAGTCATAGTTAGAGAGTATAAAATTTTTAGAGTTTGTTATATTTTCTAGAAATTTAGTTATTCTTTCGACTTTGTCTGTTTTCCCTTCTATATTAAAAATTTTATTTTCATTGTATTCTATGCTAGATATCTTCAAATATTCAGGACAAAGATAAGTCAATTCTTCTAAGAATGAAGATATTCTCATATCCCTATCTTCCTTTTCTACAATAAGTTCTTGTAAACTCTTATTTTCTACTTCAATTTCTTCCATTTCATTTCTAGCATTCTCTATTTCTTCTTCAAGTCTTGTGCTTTCAAGCTCTAAAGCTTCTAATTTCTTTTCAGCGTTATTGAGATTATAGTGAATTATTATTGTCAGTATGATTGTTAGTATAGAAAGTCCTAACAAAATATATAAATACTTACTTTCTATGTAATAAAGGGAATATTTATTCCTTAAATCTTCAGGAAGAAAATTAAGGTACTTAGAAAAATCTAGGCTTTCAACAGAAAAGAAAGAATAATTCTTGTTATCTAACTCTAAATCTTCAAAATTTATTTTATCTCCAGTGAAAATTACATGTATATCCTCAGTAATATTAGCTAAAAAAGTGTTTATTATAGAGAATTTATCTTCAACTTCAAAATCCTCATTGTCAAGTGAAGCTTTGCTTAGTTTGAAAGTTTGTATATCTAAAATATTATTGTTCATATACTCCGTTATAACTAGCATAGTTTCACTTATATCAAAGTTAAAGTAATGATTTAAGTCATTCTTCTCCCTAGATATAAAAAAAGAAGGAATAATAGAAATAAAAGCATAGTCCTTCATATCATCAATAATACAATCATTTAAATAATTGATGTCCATTAAATAAACGACTATATTTTCTCTCTTTTTTTTCTTTTTTAAAATTTCATATCTCAATACAAAATCATCAGAATTATATCTTGGAAAAATTATTTCCAATCTATCTTCTAATTTTTCTTTTCTGTCCTCTTCATTTATCACATTTTCTATTTGAATTTTAAAAATATAAAAAAACTTGTTCTCTAAAAGAAGAATAGTATTTTTTCCACCATTTATATAATTATCAATATGACTTAAAGCTAAAGTTTTTTTAGACATCTTCTTTTATCCACATCCTTGTCAAAACACCATTGTAAAGACTTCCTAAATCTCTTGAACTCCCTATTTCATACTTAACTGTTGCAAGTATTGAATAATTTTTATCTTTAATTGTTATTTTCTTTTTAAAGTTTACATTTATAGTTGGACTATAACTATTTATTTCTATTTCATTGTTTAATAGAGTATAACCTCCAGAAGAAATTCGTTTCTTAGGATCAGCTACTAGAAAAATTTTTTCTCCCATTTCATTAAAAACTATGTATTCACTTGCATTTTTGATTTTTCCATCATTAATACTTTTTTCTATGTGCCTTACCTCTGAGCTTATTATTTCATTTAAAAAATCAAAATTTTGAAAATTCTCTTGAGTTTCATAATCTACTTTATATAGCTTAAAACTATTATTTAAAAGAATTTGTACAAAGAGAGTCAAGCTAATAAATAGAAAAGAAATTATGACAACTTCTAAAAAAATATAGGCTTTATTTTTGATCATAGTACAATATTTCCTCATATTCTTTTTCCTTATCTTTTAGATAAAATCTTAAAATATTATTATCAAAGTTGAATTTACCAGAACAATTTTCTAAAATTATAGTAGCGTCAAATATATTTACTACATCTCCTTCATCAAAATAACTAATACTTACTTTACCATCATAAAATAAAAAACATCTATAGTATTTACTAATACTTTTTTCAAGTTCATTATATGCTTCAATTTTTAAGACTAGAAGATTTCCTTCTTTTTCACTTTCTTTTAAAAAGAGATTTTCTAAACTATTTATATTTTGATTTTTAGAAACATTACTAAGTCTTATTTCAACTTCTTCATTCCACTTTATATGACTTATAAGTAAATCTCTAAAACTTCCTATTTCTTTATCTCTTTTATAAGTCTTATTCATAACTAAAAAACTTTTATTCATAGAATAAAATGTGATAAGACAGATAGAACCTACTATTAAAGTGAAACTTATAGCTATTATAATTTCAACAAGAGAAAAGGCCTTATTTTTGTTCATATACATTAATCCTTAAATTTTATAATTTTATTCTTATAGCTTTTTGATGCTCCTTTATATTCCAAACTAATTAAACTTATTTTTTCTTTTCTATCAAAAAAATCTACTTCTATATCTTCAACATCTATTAATAGCTTAAATTCATCACTTTGCATATTTCTAGTATAAGTTTGGAAGTCATTGAAAGAATTTATGAAATCAGAATAGCTATTAAATTCTAAGTGATTATTTGAGATAGATTTAGATTTTAAATAGTTATTTAAAGAGTTAAAGAAGTGTAATTCTTTTTCTTTCTCCCTTATTTCTGAATAAGTTTTTAACTGTTGGCTATTTAATTTTACACTAGGTATGAGAACTAAAAATAAGATAAATACTGAAACAATAACTTCCATTAAAGAAAAGGCTTTAGATTTCTTCATAATATACCTTCTATATAGTTGTAGATAATAAAAAAGGCAATACATATATAGGGAGCAAATGCTATTTCTACACCTCTAATTTTCAAGGCTCTGTTTTTACAAAAATATATACAAATATAAAAAGTAATGTAAAGGGTGGCAAATGAAAATACTAAAAGATAAAAGATATAAATTTGTAAAAAAATATTAATTTCACTGTGATATAAAAGACCTCCTAGGGCTATTATTAATTTTATATCACCAAAGCCAAAGACTTCTCTCTTCAAAATATCAGAGACATAGCCATAAAAGATTAGTATAGGTAAGACATAGCAAGCTGCACCTATAAAGAAATTTTCTATCTCACTTATCCCCCTAATAAAAACTGAAAGTATTAAGATAGAAAAATTTAAAACATTTGGAATATACTTTTTATTAATATCTATATACATAACAAATAATAATGTTATATATAGAAAAATTATCAATATTTTGTCCATTCTTTTCCTTTTGAATCAAATTTTTTAGTGGGTTCCACAGGAGCTAACCACATATAATAACCATCACTGTTTGCACCATTATCAGGATCTTTAAAAGTAAATCTTACTTCTCCTCCATATTTTAAATCACCATTTTCAGTGTCTCTTGAAGCTCCTATAGTTATTCTATTTTTTTCTATAATTTCTTTAGCATTCTTATCTAAATAGATTTCTAATTTTTCTAAAGCCTTCTTTATTTCCGTATCATTATCATATTTTGAACTATCTTCAATTAGAGGCTTATCATTATCTATTTGATAAGTTTGTGCTGCTAACCGAAAAGAATTAAGACTTGCAACAGCTCTAGTATCTTTAGAGTTTGCTATATAGCTTCTCAATTTTAAGCCAACAATGCCCGATAATATTCCTATTATAGCTACTGCTACAATGACTTCAATTAAAGAAAAACCACGATTTTTCATATAAACCTCCTAGAAATGTTACTATAACAAAAATTTTAATAACTCCTGCTGAGACTGAATTTTTAATCTAAAATGCTAATCGTTCGCTAAAAAGCAAAACTCGTTGATAAATCAACTCAGACACTTGCTTTTTTAACGCTCACTAACATAGCATTTCACGATAAAATTCGTCATTCGCAGTCGTTAATTTCAATTTTTTTATATAAATATATCTCCTATTGATAATATAGGTAGATATATTGCTAGAACGACGAAGCCAACTATAAGTCCTAAAATTAAGATTACCAAGGGTTCAAGTATAGCTAGTAATTTTTTTAACTTATAATCAAAATCTTCTTTCAAAATTTTAGAAATTTGTAAAAAGTTTTCTGATAGATATCCACTTTCTTCTCCTACAGTGATTAAAATAGAAAATCTATCATTGTAAAGATTTAAGTTTTTAAAGGAAGTAGCTATATTATTTCCAGCTAGTATTGACTTTTTGACTTCAAATAATCTATCTTTGAGGTAATAATTATTATTGTTCATATACAAAATTTCTAAACTTTCTATCATTCCTATACCAGCATTCAAAAGTACTGAAAATGAATGATAGAGATTTGAAGCAAGTAATAACTTTTTTAATTCTCCAAATAAAAATATATTTAAAAGAAATTTATCTCTTCTTATTCTTTTATATTTATTTTTGTTTATATACATATTTATAATAAATATTATTGTTAATATACATATTATAAAAAGTAAAATATAATGAAAATTTTTTGAAATACCTAGTAAAATTCTTGTTACTAAAGGAAGTTGAATTTGATTTTCTTCAAAAATTGTAATAAAACTAGGTAAAATATAGATAAGTAAAAAGCTGACTATCAAAAATGTTAAACTGATAACTACTATGGGATAGATTAAAATCCCAACTAATTTTTTCTGTCTGCTTAAATCAAATTCTAAAGATTTTGAGATATCTTCTAAGCTTTCTACTATATTCCCGCTTAGTTCTCCAATTTTTAAAATATACAAATAAGTACTTCCAAAAGTATTTTCAAAAGGTTTAAAACTATCATAGATATTCTTACCTATTGTTAAATTTTTATGAATTCTTTTTAGGATATCTTTAAATTTTTTATTTTTTTCTTCTTTTAATATAATTTCTATAGCTTTAGTAAAAGTTAAACCACTTTTTATAAGTAGAGCTAGTTCATTAGTGAAAAATAAAATTTTTTCTTTTTGATTTCTCATAATTGCCTCATTATTTCATCCAGTGAAGTTAAACCTTTCTTTGCATTATCCATTGCATTTTCCAGTAAAGTTTTAAAATTTTGTTTTATTTCCTTTTTCTGTGCTAATATATTTTTTAAACTTTCATCAAAATAAATTATTTCAAAAACAGGTATTCTTCCTATATAACCTGTGTTCATGCATTTTTCACAAGCTCCAGAAGCATAGAATTTTACATCTCCATATTTTTCTTCTGGTAAATTTAAGCTTTTTAACTTTTCTCTATAGTTTTGATCTTCTTTTTTACAATATGGACAAAGTTTTCTAAGTAATCTCTGAGAAACTATCATCTGTAAAACTAGACTTAAAAGATAATTATCAATACCAAGGTTGACTAGTCTATTTATACAGCCTAGGCTATCATTTGAATGTAGAGTTGAAAAAACTAAATGTCCTGTCAAAGAAGCCTTAACTGCTATTTCAGCTGTTTCCTTATCCCTAATTTCTCCTATCATTAAAATATCTGGATCCTGTCTCAATAAAGCTCTTAAAATTGTTGCAAAATCTAAACCTAATTCATTTTTACATTGAACTTGATTAATTCCTTCAATTTGATATTCAATAGGGTCTTCTACAGTTGAAATATTAACTTCTTCTTTATTTTTATATTTCAATATACTATATAAAGTACTAGATTTTCCTGAACCTGTTGGTCCATTGACTAGAATAATTCCGTTATTTTGATTAATAGCCTTATAGAAAACTCTTTTATTTTCTTCAGATAAATATAAATCTTCTAAGGTGAAATTATAGTTGAACTTATCTAAAATTCTAATTACAATTTTTTCACCATTCATAGTTGGCATGATAGAAGTTCTAAAGTCTATTTCTCTACCTTTGTATCTAAGTGAAAATCTTCCATCTTGAGGTTTTCTTTTCTCAACTATATCCAAGGAAGACAAAATTTTTATCTTTGAATTTATACCTGCTAAAAAGCTTTTATCTATTCTAGCTACCTCTTTTAAAATACCATTTATTCTATATCTAATTCTAACTATGTTATTCAAAGCTTCTATATGGATATCACTTGCTAAAAATTTTATAGCTTCAAGTAATATATAGAAAATTCCCTTGTTAGAACTTATATTTTCTCTATTGTATAGTTCTTCTATATCTTGAATAAGTGAAATTTTATTATTATTCGTACTACTATTAATAGATTTTTTAAAATAATTCTCTATTTTTTCCATTTTTCTTTCCTTTTTGAAAATTAATTATCTTCATCGTATACTTCAAAACTATTCAAATTGTTCTCATCAGAAAATTTAACAAAATAGCTTTTAATAGAATTTTTACCTATAATATCAATTCTAACTATATTTTTAGAGTTTTGAATAGGAAAAATATTTAAGCATATAAACAAAAATAAAAAGCATAGAAATAATTTCTTAATCATTCTTTTCGCCAGTCCTTGTAAAAGCTTTCTCTATCTTCATTGGTACTCTTATGGTAGTCAGCAATATTGTTATAATTTATCTCGTTATTATTTTTCTTACGATAACTATTGATTTTTAAAAATTTACTTCTATCGAAGCCATAAAATGAAAGTTTGTACCTTACTTTTTTCTCTTTGTTGAAAATATATATTGAAAATGACTTGGAAATATTACCATTCTTAGTAAAAGAGAATTTAAAATTTTTTAAATTTGATGTATATGTATGAAAATAAATTAAATTTTTTGGAAGCTCTATATCTTGTGATTGAAGTGTTTTATCTGATATTACAATTTTTTTTGCAGAAAGGTCTAATTCTAATTCTTGCTTTCTTTTCTGTTTCAAAGAAGTTGTTGATACCAAATAAAATGCTTCTGTAATTTTTGTTTTTGCTTCATTTATGTCTCTTAACTCTTTAAATTCCTTATACTTTAGAAATGCAATATTCAATAAAATTGAAAAAATTAAAATAGAAAGTATTATCTCAAAAGTTGAGAATGCTTTATTTTTTTCTATATAAATCACCCTCTTTTTTAAAATAATTATACAACTAATTCCTATATAATGTCAAATAAAAAAACATATAATTTTAATATAGATTTTAATGTTTTAAATAAATTATAAATTTTTAAATTAAAATCTAATATTTTATAGAGGTATATGAGGTTTTTCTGAAAATGAAAATTATATTAAAAACCTTTATTATATAGAAAATGGAGGTGAGGGTTATGGAAATGTCAAAATTATTAGTTAAGGATCTTATGAATGGAAAGTTTGAATTGATTTCTGATTATATATATCAGATAGAAGAATATAGTATAAGAGTGCCTAAGGGGTTTGTAACAGATTATGCTTCCATACCTAGAATATTTAGACCTATTGTTCTTCCCTATGGAAAACATAGTGGGGCAAGTGTTGTGCATGACTATCTTTATTCAAAGTATTGCAACTTGAATATTGAAAGAAAAAAGGCAGACAAAATATTCTTGGAAATCTTAAAAGAAGAAGGAGTTAACTCTATTTTAGCTAGACTGATGTATATTGCAGTTAGATATTTTGGAAAAACTAGATATAAAATCACAAACCATCACTTCAAGTGGTGGTTTGCTCTATGCCTAAAAGGCAATGTTACAAGCTTGAGGC
>OLRI01002560.1_pt1 | contig 12344 bp, 9 predicted proteins | sample 1672871 | NCBI WGS metagenome assembly OLRI01 (sample SAMEA3136732, study PRJEB25190) | human gut metagenome
TTTGTACCACCCTTAATAGCATCACGGTATGCGCAGGGGAAGCTGCGCGGCAAGACGCTGCTGTTCTGCCTGAAGGCGGAAGGGCTGACGGTGATGCACCTTGGCGATTTGGGGCACATGCTGACGACGGAACAGCGGTTGCTTTTGGGCAGTGCGGATATCGTGATGCTGCCCGTCGGCGGGTACTACACGATGGACGCGAATATGGCGAAGCAGGTGGCGGACGTGCTGCACGCGCGGGTGATTCTGCCGATGCACTACAAGACGGAAGCGAATGCGTCGTGGCCGATTGCGCCGGTGACGGACTTCCTGCGCCTGTATCCGGAGAAAGCGGAGGAGCTGCCGCTGCTGCGGGTGTCGGCGGGGGATTTGTCGTGCCAGCCGCACTTGGTGGTGCTGATGCCGCTCAGTTTGGGGAATGTCAAAGCGTAATGAAAAATGCCATCGGGAGCGAATTGCTTGCCCGATGGCGATTTTTTTGCTTTTGGGGATTTTGATTTTCCCCATGCAGTGCGCTTTGGGAAGCAAGGGTTTCGCCTCCGCAGCGGCGAAACCCCCTGCCGCTCATGGCGCAGTCAACTCCTCCTCAATCCCATTCGCGCTGATTGTCAGCGGGCGGCGCAGCATCCACACGGCGATAATCAGCACCGACGCGTAGACCGCGCTGCCGGTCAGCCGCGTCATCATCAGCCGGAAAGAACCCTGCGCCGTGCCGAAGCGGTCAATCAGCGCCGATTGCAGCGTCAGCAGCGACAGCAGCGCCGCGACGAGCGACAGCACTTTCGCTGCCGAGAGAATCGGGCTGCCGAGCTTGCGGAAGCGAATCAGGTTCGAGATGGCAAGAAACATCATGACGAAGGTGTAGAGCGCGGAGAGGTAAATCAGGTGGCCGGGCAGTGCGGAGACGGATTGCCCCGACACCATCAGCAGCGTCAAGCCGCCAATCGGCACATTTAGCGCCAGCAGCGACCACGCGACGCGCCGATAGCAGCGGGATTCGTGGCGCGGCAGGGCGTCCGCCGGCAGCTTCCGCCCGCGGTGGTGCGAGAGCGTCAGGTCGGTGCGGACGATGGCGAGCATCAGCGTGTAGACACCCAGCGACAGCAGCCACACCGACCCGCTTTGCAGACCAATCAGCAGGTTATAAGCCGCGTAAAGGTAGTTGAGCACCATCACCAGCTGCAAATTTACGCTGGCGCGGAAGATTCGGTCTTGTTTGTACTGCACCGCCAGCGCGCTGCCCAGCAGCAGCCCCAGCGCGCGGCGGAGGCGCTTGCTGCCCGGATTTTCTTTGGGAGAAGCAGATGATTTGAAAAGCATCGTCGTTTCCTCATGAGAAAGCAGATTGCCAAAGCGCTTTCCTTTTGGCAAGTTCAACGCGGGGCGGGCAAAATCCTGCTTGATAGCGCAAAAAAAGTGTAAACGAAAACAGGACACTGCCGAAGCAATGCCCTGTTATCTCTCGTGATAGCTCGTGAGAAGCAGCTGTCTCGAAAATTAGTTGAGACCGAAGCGCTTCTTGAAACGATCGACACGTCCGCCGGTATCCACCAGCTTCTGCTTGCCGGTGTAGAAGGGATGGCACTTAGAGCAGATATCCACTCGAAGTTCCTTCTTGGTCGAGCCGGTTTCAAACGTCTCACCGCACACGCAGCGAACGATGCACTTGCCGTAGTTGGGATGGATCTTTTCCTTCATTGCGATTTCACCTCTTTCGCGTATGCAATGATCAGCTTATTCAGCCGCAGAAATCATTGTATCATATTTGCCGGGGGATTGCAAGCCTTTTTTCTCTGAATCCGAAACTTTTTTCTGCTTTTTTGGGAAGCAAGGCGGATTACTGCTTCATCAGCGCCGCCCAGTCCTTGATGCGGACAAGCAAATCCTCATTGTTGGTCGTCTTTTCCAGCATCGACAGCAGCTGCGGAATCATGTCCACCGCGCGCAGGCTGCCCAGCATCTCGTGGATGAGCTTGATGCCGTCCAGCTGCTCCTTGCTGGCGATAAGTTCGGCGCGCTTCGTGCCGGAGAGCAGCAGGTTGACCGGGGGATAAATGCCCGCGCGCGCCGCCGCCGTGTCCAGCACAAGCTCCATATTCGCCGTGCCCTTCAGGTCTTCCGCGATGGAGTCATCCACGCGGCTGCCCGTTTCGATGTTCATGACGGCGAAAATCGTCAGCGAACCGCCTTCACGCAGGCAGCGCGCCGCGCCGAAGAGCTTCTTCGCCTTTTGCAGGCTTACCGGATTCACCATGCCGATGGTTTGCCGCCCCTGCTGAACAGCCGCGGTTGTGTAAACCTTGGAGAGGTAGGTCAGGCTGTCCACCAGCAGAATCACGTTTTTCTTCATTTCCACCAGCCGCTCGGCGCGCTCCAGCACCATGTCGGTGATGCGCAGATGATTTTCCGGCGTCTGATCGAAGGTGGAGGCAATCACCTCGCCGTGCGTGTGGTCACGGTAGAGCGTCGCGTCCTCCGGCGTGCCGCCCAGCAGCAGCGTCATCACCACCGCATCCGGATGGCAGATGCTGGCTGCGTTGGCAATGGAGGACAGCAGATGCGCCTTGTCCACGGCAGGCGGGCAGTGAATCAGCCCGCGCTGACCAAAGCCAATCGGCGCAACGAGGTCAATCAGGCGCATGTCAAGGAACTCATTGCTGCCGCCTTCCACTTCGAGGGTGATGTGCTCGTGCGGATAGCAGGGCGTCAGGGCGTCAAACGCGGGGCGGTTCGCCACCGAATCAGCGGGGCAGCCGTTGACCTCGGTGATGTAGAGCATGGCGGAGTACTTGTCGCCGTCGCGCTGGGGACGCACCTTGCCGGTTACGAAGTCGCCCGTGCGGAGATAGAAGCGGCGAACCTGCGCCATCGAGACGTAAATATCGCGATTGCTGGGGGTGAGCGACGCGCCGCGCAGAAATCCGTAGCCGTCCGGGTGCAGCTCCAGAATGCGTCCCGAAAGCTGCGCGCCCCGGGCGGCCTCGTAAACCGAGAGGCTCAGGGCCGCGTCCACCACATCGCCGGTGGCATAGGGCAGCTGCTCCGGGTGCATCCCGAACCAGACCGCATAGATGCAGGCATTGCCCTGCCGCAGGCGCAGGCGGCAGTGCCGTCCCTCCGAGACAGGATAGACTCCCTCCACCACGGCCTTTTCCAGCAGGAACACCGGGGCGGGGTTCTCGGCACCGTAGGGAGCCAGCTGGTCCAACCGCCGGACAGATTCCACGGTGATGCGGTCGAGATGGATGGATAGGTCGCATTCCAGCGGCGGAGTCACCAACACCGGGCACTCCCGGGCAGCCCACTCGTTCAGGCGGCGGCGCAGCTCCGGCAGATTCTCCTCCCGTACCGAAAGGCCCGCCGCCATGGCGTGGCCGCCGAAGCGGAGGAGAAGGTCCTCGCAGGAGGCAATGCAGGCGTGCAGGTTGAAGCCCTGCACACTGCGTCCGCTGCCCTTGCCCTCGCCGTGCTCATCAATGGACACCACGATGACGGGGCGGCCGGTCTTTTCCACCAGCCGGGATGCCACGATGCCAATGACACCGGGGTGCCAGTCCCGGCCCCAGATCAGGATGACCCGGTCCTCCAGAATGGCGGGTTCGGCCTCCAGCTGGGCCTGCGCGGCCTTGGCGATCTCGCCCTCGGTCTCCTGCCGGGCGGCGTTGATCTCGTTCAGTTTATGTGCCAGCTCGGCAGCGCGTTCCTCATCCTCACACAGCACCAGCTGCAGGGCGGTCACAGCGCTGTCCATCCGGCCCGCCGCGTTGATGCGGGGGGCAATGGCATAGCTGACATTCTCGGCGGTCACGGGCTTGCCGCCCAGCCCCACCTCATCCAGCAGGGCCAGAAGGCCAGGCCGGTCGGAGTGCTGCAGCAGGTGCAGGCCCGCCTTGACCAGGGTGCGGTTCTCGCCGGTCAGGGGCATCACGTCTGCCACGGTGCCCACGGCGGCAAGGTCGCCGCAGTAGTCCAGCATCTCCTCGGGCGGGCAGCCATCCAGCGCGGCACAGAGCTTGAAGGCCACGCCTGCGCCGCACAGGCCCTTGAAGGGGCTGGTATCATCGGCGCGGCGGGGGTCCACCACGGCAACGGCCTTAGGCAGGGTATCATGGGGCAGATGGTGATCGGTGACGATCAGGTCCACTCCCAGTGAAGCCGCAAACTCGGCCTCCTCCAGCGCGGAGATGCCGTTGTCCACCGTCACGATGAGCTGGCAGCCCTTATCGTGGATGGACTGGATGGCATTTTTGGAAAGGCCGTAGCCATCGCCTTCGCGGCTGGGCAGCATACACTTGACGTTGGCTCCCATTCCCTTGAGGTGCTGGTAGAGCAGGGCGGTGGCGGTCACACCGTCCACATCGTAGTCACCAAAGACAACAATGGTCTCCTCCCGGTCAATGGCATCGAGGATGCGGGCACAGGCCTTGTCCATGTCGGTCAGGAGCATGGGATCGGTCAGTTCTTCCTCGCCCGACAGCAGGGTCAGGGCCTCGGCAGGGTCGGTGATGCCGCGCGCGGCCAGAATGCCTGCCAGCAGGCCCGCTTCCTTCTGCTGGGCGGCCAGCGTCATCTGATATTTTTCCTCGCTCCACGGCTCCCCATCCATCGTTTCCATGGCGCGGCTTTCCAGCTCCTCAGTGCTCTGCTGGGCAATGGCCGCGGTCAGCTCCTTCAGGGCAGAGCGGTCCAGCGGCTTCAGGTTCCAGGCCCGGTAGGTCGTCATAACAGTCCCTCCCCGGTCAGGCCGTCATTGGCCAGCATTCCCTGCAGCGCGGCGATCTCGCTGGAAACATCCATGGCAACGTCAGAAAGCAGGTTATCATACAGGTTGCTGTAAGCCTGATTCAGGGTGTGCAGGATGCCCGCGATATCCCGGCGGATGGTCTCTGCATTTTCGCCCTGCTGGCCCTGCACATCGTTGTAGGTGTGCAGCAGCTTGAGGGTGGTGGGGATATAGTATTCCGCAAAGCGGCGGGCCTTGGGCAGGCTTTCCGGGTGCGCTTCCAGCCACTCGCAGATGGCGGTGGTGGTCTTTTGCATCGTTTCCAGTTCTTCCCGGCCCTGCGCGTCCTGCATGAGCTGCTGCTCCTGCTCCAGCACCTTGGCAAAGCGGCGGGCCGTTTCGAGGTTGAGGGGCGTTTCCGGCGCGGCCTCCTGCTCCGGCTGCGGAGCCGGGCGGGCGTGCTCTGCGGCGAGGGCCTCCTGCGCGGCGCGGTAATCCTCCGCCGTCAGGTACACAGTCTCCGTTTTCTCATCCAGCCATGCATTCAGCCAGCCCTTGCGGATGCTTTTTTTCAGCCGCTTGAGCGTTTTTTTCTTCTTCTGGTGGGTCAAGTCGGCCAGCATCTCCACCGGCAGGCCCTTGCCGCCGTCCATGCTGTCGGCAAGGTCGGCCAGCTGGCCCATCTGCCTGCCCGCTTCCCTCTGGGAAACGCCACAGGCCGCCATCCAGCCAAAGCCCGCCGTGGCAAGGCCCAGCACGCTGCTGACGATGCCAAGCACATTGTAGGCGGTGTTCATAGCGTAGTCCGTGCCCGTCATCAGGATGCCGCCGCCCTCAGTAGCCGACACCACAACGTCGCCCAAAGCAGCCGGCGAAATAATGCCCAGCCCGATGAGGCAGCCCACTGCACCCAACCCGAAAAGCACCGCAAAGGTGATGCCCACAGCCAGCAGAGCCACGCCCGAGCTGTAACGCTCCTTGGCGCATTTTCGCAGCTTTTCCACCGGGGTCAGCTCCGGGCGCGATGCAAAGAAATTTCTGGCCCACTGGGGCATCCCGGCGTACTGCTCTGCCGTGCCGCCGTTGGCATGGGCCTGCCGCTGGCTCTGGTAGTAGCTGTCCCGGGCCTGCCGCATGGCCTTGCCCGCCTCCGAGATGCCGTAATTGGCCGCATGAACAGCGGCCTTGCCCACATCAAAGGCGCGGTCGCCGATGTCCATGCCCCGGCCCTCAAAGCCATGGGCAAAGGCATCGGACATGGTGTCGCCAAAGGCGCGCAGCTGCTCTTCCAGCTCCTGCTGCACCTGTTTTCCCTCGTTTTCTTGTGTTGTATCGTTTTCACGATGGTTCATCAATATTCCTCACCCTTCTGCCGGTGCATACCGGCCGATGATCGCACGGGCGACCCGCAGGCCGTCCACGGCGGCGCTCATAATGCCGCCCGCATATCCGGCCCCCTCGCCGCAGGGGTACAACCCCGCCAGCTGGGCCGATTCCAAGGTCTCCTCCCGTTTCAGCCGCACGGGGCTGCTGGTGCGGGTCTCAAGGCCCGTGAGGATAGCTTCCGGTGCGGTGTAGCCCGCAATTTTACGCTCGTAGGCGCGCAGGCCCGCCCGCAGAGTATCGGCCAGCTCCCCGGGCAGCAAAGCTCCCAGATCCGCAGCCACAACGCCTCGGTCATAGGTAGGCTCCACCCGGCCGATGTTCAGCTGGCCTTTGCCCTCCAGAAAGCTCTGCACGTTCTCAGCCGGGGCCGCATACGCCCCGCCCCGGCGGCCTGCAGCATAGGCTTTGGCCTCCAGCTCCCGCTGGAAAGCGATGGCCCTGCGCGGGTCGCCCGCAAAATCCTCAGCTCCCACGCTGACCACCACCGCCGCGTTGGCGTTTTTGCCGTCCCGGGCGTGGTAGCTCATGCCGTTGGTGACCACATGGCCTGTCTCGCTGGCCGAAGCCACCACCTGACCGCCGGGACACATGCAGAAGGTGTACACGCACCGGTCTCCCACATGCTGGGAGAGCTGATACTCCCCGCGCGGCAGGGCCGGATGCCCGGCAGCCTCGTGGTACAGGCTCTTCTCGATCTCGCTCTGCAGGTGCTCTGCCCGGAAGCCCACGCTGAAGGGCTTGCACTCCAGCACAAGACCGCTGTCCATCAGCATCCCGAAGGTATCCCGGGCCGAGTGGCCCACGGCAAACACCAGCGCCTCACAGGGGAAGGTCCCGCCGGTGGTAAAGATGCCGGTCAGCCGTCCGTTCTTCTGCTCAAAACCGGTGAGGGCCGTGTTGAAGTGCACCTCACCGCCCAGAGTTTCGATCTCCCTGCGGATGGAGGTTATAACGCCCCGGAGCAGGTCGGTGCCCACATGGGGCTTCTGCTTCCAGGCGATCTCCGCCGGGGCACCGTGCTGCAGAAACACCTCGGTGACAAAGCCGCAGAGCTCATCCCCGATGCGGGTGGTCAGCTTGCCGTCCGAAAAGGTGCCTGCGCCGCCCTCGCCAAACTGGATGTTGGCGTTGGGGTCCAGCTCGCCGGTGGCAGAGAAGTGCTCCACCGCCTTCACACGCTCGTCCAGCGCCGGGCCGCGCTCCAGCACGATGGGCTTGTAGCCCTGCCGGGCCAGCAGCAGCGCCGCAAACAGGCCCGCCGGACCCAGCCCGCAGACCACAGGCCGGTGGGGCAGGCGCTGGGTGCCGTTCTGAACGCTGAGATCCGTTTTGCCGCGGATAGCAACGCAGGGCGAGGCCCCTGCATACGCAGATTCCTCACCCTCGTCCTTGAGCGTTACCGCTATGGTATACACCAGCTTTGGCTGCCCGTGGCGGGCATCCACCGACAACCTGGCTACGCCCAGATGGGCCGCCTTGCTGCGGGGGATGCGCGCCAGATGCAGCGCTTTCTCGAATGCCTGCGGCTCCCCGGCAGAGAGCGGCAGGCGGATATCACGCACTAATATCATACTGTTCCTTATTGCAGCCTCATGCAGTCAGTACCAATCTTCCGCATTGACTGAGAGGTTTCATTAGTTACTTTCTATCTTGCACTGGATAACATAGCTCCCCAGCGCAAAGATCTTACCATTGGAGGGCACATACAGGCGGCAGGCAATGTTCTGCTGCCCTGCGGCCACGTAGAAATCATCCGCATCGATCTCAATGACCACCTGCTCGGGCACCAGCGTATCCAGCAGACCCGCCGGGCCGCAGAGGGTCACATTCATCAGCCGCTCGGTCTGCACGGTCAGGGTATAGGTGGAGGGCAGATTGACCACCTGCACGCAGCTGGCGGGCAGGTTCATGGTCTTGGTCTCGAGCTTGGAGCTGTCGAAGCTGACCGTGATGCTGGAAATGTTGTCCAGCAGGCGGATATTGCCCGGCAGCTCGATGGGCAGCTCATACACTTTGTTCAGCGCAAAGGTGGAAAGATCGATGGTGCCCACAGACAGGGTGGAGAGCTTTTCGATCTGGCTCTCGGGCCCGGCGACATTCAGGGTCTGCTTGCTCAGGGAGTAGACCAGCACCGAAGGATCAAAATTCCGGGGCGCGTTGATAAAGCTGACCGACACGGGCAGGGTGGCCATCTTGTAGACCTCCAGCGTGACCTCCACGCTGGACTCCTCCAGATTCGTGTATTCGAATTTGACCTCACTGCCGCTCTTGGTATAAAAGCGCAGGGCGGTGTCCAGCGTGACAGAATCGGTGAGCTCCCCCTTGTGGGTCACCTCGGCGGTGCAGGTCTCCACTTTATCGATCTCAGTGCTGGGGCCGGAGAGGGTCACCGTCTCCTTGGAGAGCTCGGTGCCATAGAGGATATAGCCGTCCGCAATGGTCAGGTAGTTGGTGGTCACGGTGATGGGCACCGTTTTCTCCTCCACCACATCAAACACCACGTCCACACTGTTGTCGCCGCCCTCAATGGAAACGGACACGCCATTGAGCAGGGTGTTCACGCCCCGCACCTGCAGGTGCAGGGTCTTTTCGCCGCTGTCCCGCACGCCGGACCAGTCCGGGTAGACCACGAAATCAGAGGAAGTCAGGCTGCCGATGGTGTAGCCATCGCCCGAGAGCTTCAGGCTGACGTACTTTTCCGGCGCGCTGACGATGCTCAGGCCCCGGGAGGTGTACGCGGCGGAATCATAGGTAAAATCCACCGGCACGTTGTTGATGGTGCGGGTGGTGCCGGGCTGGACGACGATGGTGACCACCATCCATGCCACAATGGCACCCACGATGGCCAGCAGCAGCCGGATGCGGCGGTCGTCCAGAATGCTCTTGGTGTGCTGGATGGCAGGCTTTGTGCCGTTGGTACGATTGCTGCTCACTGCTGCTCATCCTCCTCTTTCTGGTTCATCCAGTTCAGCAGGCTCTTGACCTTGCCGCGCCAGCCGTCGGCAGCTGCCTTTTCGCTGGCGGTCTCCTTGGGGATCATCTCATCCACCAGCCGGGTGTACAGGGTCTGGCGGTCAAAGTGGCGGATCAGCACACCGTTCTTTGCCATGGAGATGATGCCGGTCTCCTCACTGACCACAACGGCAATGGCATCCGAATTCTCCGCAATGCCCAGGCAGGCACGGTGGCGGGTGCCCATATCCTTGCCCAGATCCAGGTTGTTGGACAGGGGCAGCACACAGCCCGCCGCCTTGATGCGGCCATTCTCAATGATGGCGGCACCGTCGTGCAGGGGGGTACCCTCGTAGAAGATGGTGCCCAGCACCTCCAGATTGACGGCACTGTTCACGGGTGTGCCGGTGCGCACGATCTCAGAGAGGTTGGTGTTGCGCTCCAGCACGATCAGGGCACCGGTCTTGGTCTCGGAAAAGCGCTCGGCGGCATCGCAGATGGCAATGATGGCGCTGCGCCAGGCCCCCTTGAAGCTGGGGTCGTTATAGCGTCCCTTGATGTTGAAGAGCTTGCCCGCCCACTGGTCGGTCTGGCCCATCCGCTCCAATGCGCGGCGGATCTCCGGCTGGAACAGGACCACCAGCGTCAGCAGGCCGACCTGCAGCAGCGAGTTCAGCAGCCAGGTGACGGTGCGCATGTTCAGCACGTTGGCCACCAGATAGACCGCCAGCACCAGCAGCGCGCCCTTGGCCAGCTGCCCGGCGCGGGTGCGGTTGATGATGCCCAGCAGCTGGTAGATCAGGAAAGCAATGATGACGATATCCAGCAGATCGGCCAGCTTGAAGGTCTGGAAATTGGCGATGATCGAATTTAGAGTCATCAGAGTGTCTCTCCCGTTACAGCTTCTCGATCAGGGCGACAGCATGGGCGGCAATGCCCAGGCCCTCGCCGGTAAAGCCCAGATGCTCCTCGGTGGTGGCCTTGACGCTCACAGCATCCACCGGCATCCCGAAGGCTGCGGCCAGATTTTCCCGCATGGCGGGGATGTAGGAGGCCAGCTTGGGCTTCTGGCAGAGCAGGGTGGAATCGATGTTCACGATCTTCCAGCCCTTCTCCCGCATGATGCGTGCCACATGCTGCGCCAGCTGCAGGCTGTCGGCACCGGCGTAGGCGGGATCGGTATCCGGGAAGTGCTTGCCGATGTCGCCCAGCGCGGCAGCACCCAGCACAGCGTCCATCACGGCGTGGGCCAGCACATCGGCATCCGAGTGGCCCAGCAGGCCCTTTTCAAAAGGCACCTCCACGCCGCCCAGGATCAGCTTGCGGTCCTCGACCAGACGGTGAACATCATAACCATGACCAATGCGCATATCATTTCCTTCTTTCTGTTCGGCGCGGGGCAGATCCTCCCGCGTTGTGATCTTCAGATTGGCGTAATCCCCCTGGGTCAGCTGCACCGGGCGGCCGGTCAGTTCAAACAGGCTGCAGTCATCGGTGACCAGGTGGGCTTTTTCCGCATCCAGCTCGTCCAGCGCGGCCAGATACGCCGCACGGTCGAAGCACTGGGGGGTCTGCACCGCATACAGGGTGCTGCGGTCAGGGGTATCAGTGACCATGCAATGCTCCGGCACGGTTTTGCCATCGCCCCGCACAGCCCGCTTGACGGTATCCTTTACCGGCACGGCGGGGGCGGCAGCACCGCAGGCAGCGGCTGCTTCCAGCGCCGCCGTGATGACAGCCTGACTGACAAAGGGACGGGCGGCATCATGGACAGCCACCAGCTCTCCGTGGGCGGCCAGCACGCCGTTCTTCGCGCTCTCGGCGCGGGTCGCGCCGCCCTGCACCACCTGCACCGGCTTTGTGCAGGCCGCGGCCTGCTGTTCCAGAAATTCCCGGTTCTTCCCGGCCACCAGAACGATCTCGCTGACCAGCGGACACTCCGCAAAGGCGCGGATGCTCCGCTGCACCACGGTCTCCCCGCCCAGATCAAAGCTGAGCTTGTCAAACCCCATGCGGGTGGAGGACCCTGCCGCCACCAGAACGGCTGATACTTTCTTTTCCAATTTCTGCACCTGCCCTGCTCTTATTCTCCCGGGAAATGCCACCCGGGGCACAGATAGAATAAACCATGTTTTATTATACCGTATCGCCCGGCAAACTGCAACCGATTTTATACAGCAAAAATGCCCCTCTGCGGTAGGGCAGAGGGGCAAAAACGCTTCTTTTTCAGGAGATCACTTCAGGATGGGCTCGATGGCGGCAGCCAGAGCATCCTTCTGTGCCTGGGCTTCCTCCAGGGTCTTGCCCAGGGTGGTGAAGTAGGTCTTGATCTTGGGCTCGGTGCCGGAGGGACGCACCACAACGGTCGCGCCATTTTCCAGCGTGTAGATCAGGACATTGGCGGCGGGCAGGCCGGTCTCCTCGGGCTTCTTGTAGTCCATGACCTTGACGACCTTGTGGCCGCCGATCTCGGTCAGGGGCTCGTCACGCAGCTTCTGCATGATGGAAGCCATCTTCTCCATGCCGGTCAGGCCGGGGAACTCAAAGCTGTCCACCTTGTTCAGGTAGCGGCCGTACTGTGCGTAGATCTCTTCCAGACGCTGCTTGATGGAGGAGCCGATGCTGCGGTAGTAAGCGGCCATCTCGCAGATCAGCATGGAGCCGATAACGGCATCCTTATCGCGGACATAGGGGCCTGCCAGGTAGCCGTAGCTCTCCTCAAAGCCGAAGATGAAGCGGTCCACTTCACCGGCAGCTTCCAGATTGGCGATCTGATCGCCGATCCACTTGAAGCCGGTCAGAACGTTGCGCATCTCCACGCCGTAGTGCTTTGCCACAGCGTCGGCCAGCGGGGTGGAAACGATGGACTTGACCGCCACGGGGTTTGCGGGCATGGTGCCCTTTTCAATGCGTCCGGCGCAGATGTAATCCAGCAGCAGAACGCCCATTTCGTTGCCGGAGACCAGCTCATAGCTGCCGTCCGGGCACTTCATGGCAATGCCCACACGGTCTGCATCGGGGTCGGTGGCCAGCATCAGGTCAGCACCGGTCTTGGTGGCCAGCTCCAGACCCAGCTTCAGGGCCTCAAAGATCTCAGGGTTGGGGTAGGAGCAGGTGGTAAAGTATCCGTTGGGGTACTCCTGCTCGGGCACGATGGTGATATCGGTGATGCCCATATCGTTCAGCACATGGGTCACAGGCACCAGACCGGAACCGTTCAGGGGGCTGTACACCAGCTTCAGGCCGGCAGTCCGGCACAGACCGGGGCGCACCTGACGTGCCT
>OLRI01002562.1_pt1 | contig 12334 bp, 9 predicted proteins | sample 1672871 | NCBI WGS metagenome assembly OLRI01 (sample SAMEA3136732, study PRJEB25190) | human gut metagenome
CCTACACCGTGGAGACCGAGGGCGTGGAGCAGGAGGACTGGCAGAACGGCTGGCGCAAGTATTACCACCCCCTGGAGATCGGCAAACGGCTGGCCGTGGTGCCCTCGTGGCAGCAGTACGACACTGACCGGGTGAAGCTGATCCTTGACCCGGGCCTTGCCTTCGGCACCGGCGGCCACGAGACCACCAGCCTGTGCATGGAAGCGCTGGACGAGCGGGTGACCGGCGGCGAGCGGGTGCTGGACATCGGCACCGGCAGCGGCATCCTTGCCATTGCGGCGCTGAAGCTGGGCGCTGCTGTGGCCGAGGGCGTGGACATCGACCCTGTGGCCGTGCGCACCGCAGGCGAGAACGCCGCGTTGAACGGTGTGCAGGACAAGCTGACCGTGCTGGTGGGCGACCTTTCCGATAAGGCCAGCGGCAAATACGATATCATCACCGCCAACATCGTGGCCAATGCCATCCTGTCTCTGGCTCCTGCCGTGCCGGGCCTGATGGCGGAGGGTGCCACCTTTATTGCCAGCGGCATCATCGACAGCCGCAAGGACGAAGTGCTCGCCGGGCTGGAAAAGGCCGGCCTTGCCGTTGTGGAAGTGAAGGAGAAGCGCGGCTGGGAGTGCATCGTCTGCAAGAAAGCGTAATTACAGAAGCTTTCATGATTTCTTTCAGCTGGCTTGCCCTCTCCGTCACCTTCGGTGCCACCTCTCCCAAAGGGAGAGGCCTTGGCAAAGAGATGAAGTTTGCGTGGACTGCCAAGGGCTCCCACTTTGAGGAAAGACTTCCCCCGGCCGGGGGAAGATGTCACCGTAGGTGACAAAAGGGGGAATCTGGATTTGCGAAGCAAAGACTGAGAGGGCGAGGACGTTTAAGGAGAACCACTATGCCGCACCGTTATTTTACCACCGAGATCTCTGACGGCACCGCCACCCTGCGCGGGGCCGATGCCCACCATCTTGCCCGCGTGATGCGCGCAAGGCTGGGCGATACTGTCATTCTATGCGACGGCAATGCCGTGGAATACACCGCCACCATCACCGGCTTTGGGGACGAGTGCGTGGAGTTCCGGGTGGAGCCGGGCTATCCCAGCGCCGCCGAACCCAGCGTGGAGGTCACTCTGCTGGCCGGCTACCCCAAGCAGGACAAGCTGGAGCAGATCATCAAGCACGGCGTGGAGCTGGGCGCAGCCCACATCGTGCCCTTCTTCAGCCGGTATTGCGTGGCGGCGCCCAAAAAAGAGGAGCAGAAGAACGAGCGCTACAACCGCATTGCGGTGGAAGCCGCCAAGCAGTGCGGCCGGGGCATTCTGCCGGATGTGGCCCTGCCGCTGGCAAACTTCGGGGCCGTGTGCCGCACCTTTGCACAGTACGACCTTGTGCTGTTCTGCTACGAGTGCGGCGGCGCGCCCCTGCGCGACCTGCTGGCCGCAGCAAAGCCCGCCGATGGTGAAAAACTGAAAATCGCCATCGTGACTGGTGCCGAGGGCGGCTTTGCCGCCGAGGAAGCCGAGATGGCTGCAAAGGCCGGTGCCAGAACGGTGGGCCTTGGCCCCCGCATCCTGCGGTGCGAGACCGCCCCGCTGGCCGTGCTTGCTTCGGTCATGACCCTGACGGGGAATCTGGAATAATGCTTTGTGCTGTCCGGCAGCGCCTGCGGGCCTTCCGGACAGCAACAAGGGGCCGCTCCCGGAAAGGAGCGGCCCCTTGTTTTTTTTATTGTTCCGCTGTGCAGACGCAGGGCAGATCAGTCAATGAGACCCTTGTCCTTTGCATTCTGCCAGGTAAGGCAGACGCGCAGCTTGCTGACCGGGAAGCACGGATGGAACTTGTTGTTGTCCTCGTCGAACTTCATCAGCTCCTGCTCCACCATCCAGTGTGCAGCCTTCTGGGCATCGGTATCGTCGGCGTCAATGTCCGCATACAGGTCCTCATCGGTCATGTTCTGCGGCTCCGGCTTGCCTGCGCGCTCCCAGACCAGCTCTGCCAGCTCGATGCGGTTGGAAGGCAGGGGGATGCCCTGCATGTTCATCAGACGGTAGATGCCGGTGCCGGTCTCATAGGCACCCAGGATTACAGCGCCGCCGATGATGACACCGGGCAGGACGGGGTCCACGGGGCCCACCGGGTCCACCGGGTCTACCGGGTCCACAGGCGGCTCCACGGGGTCCACGGCTTCGTACACGGCTCTGACCGTCACGTCGCCTTTGGGCATTTCAAAGTTCGCCGTGGTATGGTCCTCCTCATTGGGGAAGCTCAGCAGGTCATTCATTTCATTCTGTACAACGCCGTTCAAGATCACGATCCCGGCCCAGCCTGCGAACTTCTGTCCATCGGGGGCTGGGTCTGCGGTCAGGGTGACCGGGGTGCCTTCGTAGATCTCGTCATTGGGGTCAACCTTAGTGTCAACGCCCCCGACCTTGATCGTTGCCGTGGCATCCTTGGCGGTCAGGGTGTAGCCGGGTGCCCGTTGGGTCAGGTAATAATAGTGCTGTGCCTTGTCATACGCCACGCGGTAGCTCTCGTTCTGGCCCTTAAGGTGCAGCTTGTTTGCATTGCCTGCGACCGTGAGCTGACGGCCTTCTTCCGGGTCGGCAACCTTGATGGTGGTTTGGGTGGTAAAGGTATCGCTGATGGTGATCTCCTTGTCGGACTCGAGGTAAATATCGCTCTCGGTCCCCTCAAACTCAGCGCTCTTCAGCTCTGCGGAGGTGCTGCTGCCCCGGCCGAGATAAATGCCGTATTTGCTGTTTTTGATCGTGCAGTTCTCAACGACCAGCTTGCCGCCGTCCCCATATTTATAATGGTAATACGACCCTGCCGGTTCGCCCGAAGAAATGGCAGCATTGTCACCCATGCACTCCACAGTGGCACCATTGACGCTCAATGTGCCGCCGTTCCATACCTTCAGTGCAGGGGACATGCATCCAGGATACTGGTTGGTGTTGGTATAAGTACCGCCGAAAAGGTTGGCGGTGGCATTAGTCACAAACACATCGCAGTAGGTTCCGGTGACATCGGCATTTGTGACGTTCAGCGTTGCATTATTGGCGACGCGCAGCGTCGGACGGTCTTTGTATACCTGGGCGTCCGGATTGCGGGAGTAAGAGCCGCCGACGACATTGACCACACTGTTGTCGATGGCGTTCAGGACCCAGCCCGCGCCGGAGGCTTTCACATAATTGAAGGACGAGTTGGTGGAATTCTGGATCCAAAACGTCGCGCTGTCGCTATAGCTGCAGTCGTAGGTGCCGCCGTTGACGGTCACATTGGCTCCATCTGTTTCAATAGCACGCGTGATGGCTTTCATGGTGAGATGGTCAAACGTCCAGCTGCCGCCGCACAGATAGCATGCGGGCCTGCTGCCACACTGCCAGTTATAGGTGCCGCCGTGAAGCACTGCGGTGCCCGTGAAGCTGTTTTCGGCATAGAAGCAGCGGCTGTAGGCGAGGCCCTCTGCCGTCTTGATGGTCTGCCCCTCAGCGTTGACGGTCACGCTCTTGGCTCTGCGGACTGTAATAAAGGCCGCACTACCCTTAGCAAAGGTCGTTTCTCCGGTGACGTTGATGACCACATCGTCGTTCTCAGCGTCGATCACGATCCCGTCCGCATAGGTACCGCTTATGGAATAAACGTTGCCATTCGCTTTAATGAAATCATTGTTGATGATGATGTCGCCGCCGGTCAGGGGACAGGCCGCTGCCACCTCTCCGGAGGGCTCTGCAGGCGCATCGGAATTTTCCTGTGCGCTCACATTGCCTTCAAATTCTGTACTTCCCTCCAGAGCAAATGCGCTCACGGGAAGGACAGAGGTCATCATGCAGCCTGCAAGTACCGCACTGATGAGCCGTGTGCCAAACTTCTTCATAAAGATAACTCCTCTCTCGTTTTTTTCGTGCATGCAGGCTTTTTTCGCCTGCCCGCGCGTTTTAAACATTTAAAGTATAGCATTTCTGCAGCAAGGCGCAATCTTCATTCTGTACGAACCTTTTTGATACCCCCCCCCGTTTTTTCGTGCGTTCTGTAAAAAAATGGAAGAGAAAATGCTTTCGCAGCCGCAGAAAAAACAGCCCGGAACGACCCACAGATCGTTCCGGGCTGCTGTGTCAAAAATGGTTTGGAGCGTCAGAGCTCCAGCAGGGCTTTCTTCACATTCAAAAGGTTCTGCGGGCTCACCGAGAAGCTGCGCAGGCCCAGCTGCAGATACTGCACCGTGTTGGCCGGGTTGCCCACCGCAAGGCCGCAGATGGTCACCGGCACATTGCGCACCTTTGCGGCATCCAGCACCATAGTGATAAGCTTTTTCATGGCGCTGCTGGCCGGGCGGTAGTAGTGCTCGGCGCTGGCAAGCTCCCGGTCTGCCGCGTGGGTGTACTGGGTCAGGTCGTTGGTGCCGACCACAAGAAAATCGACCCCGTGCTCTACAAATTCCTCAGCGGTCAGGCAGGCAGCGGGTACGCTGAGCATCACGCCGAACTTTGTATCTTCGTTGAACGCCACGCCGCGCTCCCGCAGGTGCTCGCGGCAGCGCTCCACCACACGCATGGCTGCGTCCCAGTCCTCCACATTCGTCACCATGGGGAACATCACCCGCAGCGGGCCGCGGGCCGCGGCGCGCAGCAGCGCACAGAGCTGCGTCTCGAACTGGTGGGGCTGGCGCAGACTGTTGCGGATGCCCCGCAGGCCAAGCTTGGAAGACTGCAGGCCCTGATAGGCGTCGGAAATGGTGCGGTCTGAGCCAAAGTCGAAGGTGCGCACCGTTACCGGGCAGCCCTTGGCGGCAGCAAGACAGGAGCAGTAGAAGAAATACTGTTCCTGCTCATCGAGGATGCGGCCCGGCAGCATCATGTAGCCGGTGCGCAGCAGGCCCACGCCCTGTGCACCGGACTGCATGGCCGTGTCGATGTCCTCCGGCCCAAAGCAGTTGGCCAGCAGCTCAAAGGGCTGGCCGTCCTTTGTCCTGTTGGGCAGAGCATGCAGCTGCCCCATCTCTTCGTTCTCCCGCTGCAGCTCGCAGATGCGGGTCTCGGCCTGCTGGCGGGCGGCAGCGTCCGGGTCCAGCGTGCACTGGCTCCCGGTGGCATCCAGAATCACGGTGCGGCCGTCGCAGTCGTCCAGAAAATCCCGGCCCACCTGCACGATGCCCGGGATATTCATTGCCCGGGCAATGATGGCCGCGTGGCTCTGGCCGCTGCCCTCTGCCGTGATGATGCCTAAAATCATGCCGGAGGGCACGCTGAACAGGTCGGTGGGCATCAGCCGCTCTGCCGCAAGGATCACCGGGTGATCCAGCGCCAGCCACATGCGGGGGCGGTTGGTGATGATGTTGATGACCCGGCGGCTTGCGTCGAGAATATCCACACTGCGCAGCTGCATGTAAGGGTTGTCCTTCATGTTGGCCAGCTGGTCGGCGTAGCGCTGGCCCACCTGATTCATGGCCGCTGCCGCGCCAATGCCTGCATTGATGCAGAAGCGCACCTCGTTCATCATGCCCTCGTCGTCCAGCATCATGCTCTGGAACTGGAAGATGGCCTGCTCGCTGGGTGCGGCACGGTCTGCCATGGATTCCAGCTCGTCCTGCGCCGTGCGGATGGCATCGGTGAGCAGCTGCAGCTCCCGGGACGGTTTAAAGGGGCCCACGGTCGTGGTCTCCACATGGTGCTCCAGACGGCTCACCTGCCCCAGCACAAGGCCGGGAGAAGCGCAGGAACCTTTATACACTTTCATGTTCGGTCACCTCCGGCAAAAGCTCGGCTTCCGGCGTGGTCAGGGTGCGCCAGACCAGCGCCTGCAAAAAGGTATTGGGCAGCAGCGCGGCCAGTGCGGCCCGCGCCGCATCGGCACTGCCCTCAAACAGCGGTGCAAAGCTCTGCATCCGTGCCTGATCGCACTTTGCAAGGAATGCATCGCACAAAGTATGGGTGGTGTAGTAATGGGCCGGGTCCACACCGGCATCTTCCGCGGCGGCTTCCAGCGGGGCAAGGTCGGCATCCTTCATCTTGGCCAGCAGCAGGGCCGCATCCGCCGTCAGGGTGACCGGGTATTTCTCCCGCACGGCCTTTTGCACCCGCTCAAATTTTGCGTGGAACGCAGCAGCGTCCGCGCAGCTCTGGGCATCACAGGAGACAGCATAGGCACACCCCCGCAGATATCCCATAGCGCGGCGGGTATCATAGTAGCCCAGCTCGATGTTGCGGCGGGCGGTGTCGGGGTCAAAGTGCAGGATATCGCCCAGCTCCCAGTAGCTGCGCACCATCACGGTGGGCAGGCCGGTGAGGTTGGGGCGGGTGATGCCCACGCCTTCCAGATCGACGCACACCAGTTCATCCGCGCCCATGCGTTTGGCAAGACCGGTGGGCATGTTGTCGCTGTAGCCGCCATCCAGAAACTTGACCCCATCGATCTCCCGCGCACGCAGCGCCGGGAAGCAGGCAGCGGAGGCCATCAGGTAGTCCTTGACCTTTCCTGCCGGGATCTCGTCCAGCGTCAGCTCCCGGGGCTTTAAGCCCCGCTGCTCCACAGTGACAAGGCCGAAGCGGATGGGAGCCGCGCGCAGGGCATCCTCGTCCAGAACCCGCTCCACGATCTCTTCCAGCGGGGTCACATCCATGCCGCCGGCTTTCACCACGCTGCGCAGGAACTGGTGCAGGGCCGAAAGGTCGGCATCCTCCTCCGGCAGCTCCATCACATCCTTGCTGCGGATGGCCAGCCACATATCGCGGGCCGTCTCGTACTGGTCCAGCACGAACATGGCACCGTTCAGGCTGCCAACGCTGGTGCCGGTAATGATCTGCGGGTGCCAGTCCAGCTCCATCAGCGCGCGCCACACACCCACCTGATAGCTGCCCCTGGCTCCGCCGCCCGCCAGCACCAGAGCTTTGCACGGAGCACTGCGATCATCCATTGCATCCGCCTCCTTTGATCGTTTCCGGTTTTGTTCAGATTATAGCATATTTCCAGAGAAATTTCTTCCGTTTTTTGTAAATTGATGCCTTTCTCCCGGCAAAGAAACATGGTATACTTGTCAGGATCTCAAAAGGAGGCATTCTCATGCACTGCAAGCAATGGATCTTTGATATGGACGGCACCCTGACCGACAGCATGACCGTGGTGTGGGAGGGTGCCCCCGACGCACTGCTGCGCCGCTATGGCCGCACCCCGCAGGGGGATCTGCGCGCCACACTGCTGAACATGGGAATGCAGGAGGGCGCACAGTATCTGATCCGGGAGTACGGCCTGCCGCTGACCGAGGAAAGCTATTTTTCCGTGATGCGCGAGGTGATCGCCGAATTGTACGAGACCGTGGAGCTGAAACCCGGCGTGCGCACGATGCTGGCAAAGCTGCAGGCCGAGGGCGCACGCATGTGCATCTGCTCCAACACCTGGGCCGAACAGTGCCGCACCGTGCTTACCCGGCTGGGCATCGCGCAGTATTTCTCCTTCATCGTGGAAGCGCAGGGCGTGCTGCACAAAAGCCGCCCGGAGGTGTTCTTTGAGTGCATGAGCCGTTTGGGCGGTGCAGACCCCGCCGCCTGCGCCGTGTGCGAGGATGCCGTATACGCCGCCGCCACCGCCCACAAGGCCGGGTATTACGTCATTGGCATTGCAGACCGCACCTCTGCCGACGACGAGCCGGAGATGCGCCGCATCTGCAGCCAGTTCGTGCCCCGGTGGGATGCGCTGGACTGGACACGTGTGTAATAAAAAAGGGCCGCAGCGTGCGGTTCTTTTCTTTATCTGATCCTTCTTTGCTCTTGCATTTTGTGCGCAAGAAGAGTATGATATTATAAATAGGACTGCCCCAAGGGGGAAGTGTCCTCATTTGTGAGAATACACTCTGTGATTTTCAATATAAAGGTATAATATCCGTAAAGAGGAGACCTTCCGTCATGAACAACCCACTCGTCAGCATTATCGTGCCTGTGTACAACGTGCAGAATAGTGTTGCCCGCTGTCTGGAGAGCATTTGTGCCCAGACATGGAAGGATATCGAGGTCATTCTGGTCAACGACGGGTCCCGGGACGAAAGCTTTTCCATCTGTGAGCAATTCCGTGAAAAGGACCCCCGCATCGTTCTGGTGGACAAATCCAATTCCGGTGTGTCGGAAACCCGCAACTGCGGCATGTCCCTTGCAAAGGGCAAGTATGTGCAGTTTGTGGACAGCGACGATTATCTCGACCCTGATTTTACCGAGCGGCTGGTGACTGCCGCCGAAGCGAACAACGCCGATCTGGTCATTGCACCTTACTGGATGGTGATTCCCGCCAACTCTTCCAAGGCCACGCAGGCACTGGAAAACCTGCAGGAGAACCTTGGCATCGATGCCGAGAAAAAGCCTGATGATATCCGTGAATACGGCTTCCTGCCCGAGGGCATCTACGACCGCGATACCTTTGCCCTGCGCCTGATGGAGAAGCCCGCATCCTTCTTCTACAGCGTGCTGTGGAACAAGCTCTACCGCCGGGATATTCTGGCAGACCATCATCTTCAGTTCACCAGCGAGGTGCGCTGGGCCGAAGACCTGGTTTTCAATCTGGAATACATTTTGTACGCCAATGTTTTCGTATCCATTTCCAAAGCGGGCTACCACTATGTGCAGAACCCCCAGAGCATCTGCCACACCCAGATCAATCTGGCTTCCATCGTGCAGAACAAACTGCAGGTGTTCCGCTATTACAAGGAGCTGTACACAAAGCTGGGCCTGTACGATCAGGTGCAGCCGCAGCTGTATAAATTCCTGACCGCGTTCTCCGAGAACGCCTATCCCTCCGGTTCTCCCCAGAAGATCATCATGGACATGGCCAACCGCTGGGGCTTTGGTGTTCTGGATGCTTCCGACAAGGAAAAGAAACACAAAACCGAACCCGATGCCTGATCTCCGGGCACGAAAAAAGAGCCGTGAAAGCGGCTCTTTTTTGTTTACCATTTTACCGGTCGATCCAGCTGCGGAAGGCTTCGCGCACTGCACCCTCCCGTCCGCGCGGGATGGGGATGCGCGCACCGCTGCACATCTGCAGCTCGCCCGCCGTCAGCAGCTGTGCCGCCGCCAGATTGACCACATAGGAGCGGTGCGGCTGCAAAAAACGCCCGTCTTCCAGCAGCGGCTTTGCTACCTCGGCAAAGGACACCCGCAGCGAAAGGGACACCACATCCTCGCCGCTGAGCAGATGGAAGTGCACCACATGGTGGGTGCACTCCAGATATTCGATCTGCGCATAGGCCAGCGCCCGCAGGCCTTCGGCGGTGGCAACGGTCATTGCCGGGCCGTACTCCGGCTCGGTGGCGCGGGCAAGCAGGGCCGAAAGCTCCTGCTGGTGCACCGGCAGAAGCAGATACTGCATGGCATCCACCCGGAAAGCGCTGTAGGCGTGGGCCGGTGTGCGGGCCGCAAAGGCCAGCGGAGCCCTGCGGCCCCGGCGGCGCAGCTCCGCAGCCGCCGAAAGCCCTGCCGGGGCCGCTACAGCGCCCAGCTCGATGAGATACAGGTCAAACCGTTCTCCCTCGGTGTCCCGGCGCAGCAGCGCATCTGCATCCGGCAGCTGCTGCACGATGCACGCATCCTGCCGCCGGGCAAAATACTCCATGCACTGGCGTTCCAGCCCGCTGCGCAAGGCCGCGTCCGGGCTGCATACCGCAATGTGAAATACCATCTCACATTCTCCTTTCCGCCAGCCGCCCGCCTTGATTTTTGCGCAGGGCTGGAGTATGATAAATAAAACTTTGCTGCATCGAAAAAAGAAAAAACGGAGGGACCCGCCATGCCGCAGCCGCTTGTCAGCGTTATTGTGCCCGCCTATAACGCGGCGGGCTTCATCTCCCGCTGTGTGGAGAGCATCACATCCCAGAGCTACCCGGAGCTTGAGATCCTTCTGCTGAACGATGGCTCCACCGACGACACCCTTGCTGTCTGCCGGAAGCTTGCTGCCGCCGACAGCCGCATCCGTGTGGTGGACAAGCCCAACACCGGCGCAGCAGACACCCGCAGCTGCGGCCTTGTCCTTGCCCACGGCGAATACATCCAGTTTGCGGACAGCGACGATCACCTGCTGCCGGGCTGCACCGCAAACCTGGTGGCTGCTATGCAGCGCAGCCATGCCGACCTTGTGCTGGCTCCCTACCGGATGATGGTGCCCCGCAAGGATGGCGGCTATGACACCCGGGAGTACAGCCTGCTGCCCGCCGGAGTGTACAACAAGGTGGATTACCTGTGGCAGCTCACCGGCAATGCCGCTGCCTTTTACTACGGCGTGCTCTGGAACAAGCTCTACCGCCGGGATCTCATCCAGATGGCGCACATCCGGTTCGAGCACGTGGTATACGCCGAGGACCAGCTGTTCAACACCCGGTATCTGCAGGTGGCACAGCGGTTTGCCGCCATCGACGAAGCCGCCTACTGCTACATCCAGAACCCGCAGAGCGTATGCCATACGCAGGTGAGCGCGGCGGACATGCTGCGCCACCGCAGCCGGATGTACCACACTTACAAGGAACTGTGCATCCAGCTGGGCGTGTACGATAAATTCCGCCTGCGGCTGCACGGCATCTATCTGAGCCTGTTTGAAAGCCCTCTGCCCAACGGCCCGGTGCAGAAGCTTTCCGACGCATTTGCCCGCACCCACAGCCGCATCTGAGAAAAGGAGAACCTATGGAATTTCCCCTTGTAAGCATCATCGTGCCCATGTACAACACTGCCGGGTGCATTGCCCGCTGTGTCAAAAGCATCTGCGCCCAGACTTATAAAAGCATTGAGATCCTGCTGCTGAACGATGGCTCCACCGACGACACCCTTGCCGTCTGCCGCGCCCTTGCCGCCAGCGACCACCGCATTGCACTGGTGGATAAAACCAACACCGGCGCAGCGGATACCCGCAATCAGGGCATTGCGCTGGCCCACGGCAAATACATCCAGTTTGTGGACAGCGACGACTGGCTGGCCCCCGATTTTACGGAAAAGCTGGTCTCCGCCGCCGAGGCCCACACCGCCGATCTTGTGATCGCGCCCTTCTGGATGGTGTACCCGGAAAACTATGTGGAGCACATCCGCCCATGGGAAAAGGCGCTGCAGCATGTGCTCCAGCGCAATCCGCCCCGCACCCAGGCCTATGGCTATCTGCCTGCCGGGGTGTACACCGGACAGGAGTACGCAAAGCATCTGATCCAGAAGCCGAACACCTTCTACTATGGCAGCCCCTGCAACAAGCTCTACTGCCGTGACCTCCTGCGGAAGTACAGTCTCCATTTCCGCAAAGAATTGTTTGCGGAGGATCAGCTGTTCAACACCGAATATCTGCGCTATGTGCGCACCGCCGTTTCCATCCCGGACATCGGCTATTACTACCTGCAGAACAGCCAGAGCGTCTCCCACTCCAGAGTGACCACCGCCGATATCCTTCGGCTGCGGCGGCGGGTGATGGGCCTGTACAAGAGCATCTACACCGAACTTGGCATCTACCCGGAAACGCGGGCGGCCATCCTGCGTTCGCCCTTTGGCGAAAACGAGTTCACTCTTCCGCCGCTGGACACCCCACAGACGCACTGCTGCAAGCTGTGACCCTATAAAAAGCACCCGGCTGCCGCCGAGAGCCGCTCTGGCTCCTGCACGGCTCCGGGTGTTTTTTGCGCTTTCTCAGCAGCCGATGGCGGCACACTTCTCCGCCAGCCAGCTGCGTTCTTCGTCGTTCAGGTGCGGTGCCAGCTTTGCAAACACCTGACGGTGGTAATCGTTCAGCCATGCGATCTCGTCCTTATCCAGCACACCGGGCAGGATGGGAGAGGTGGCAATGGGCACGAACATCAGCGGTTCAAAGCCAAGGAAGGTACCGTACTGGTTATCGGCCTTGTGCACGCACACCAGCTCGTTCTCGATGCGGATGCCCACGAGGTCAGTCTCGTAAACGCCCGGCTCGTCGGTGACCACCATGCCGGGACGCATCCGGGTGGTGTTGCGGCTGTTCAGGGCATGGGGGCCTTCGTGCACGTTGCCCACAAAGCTGACGCTGTGACCGGTGCCGCAGCGGTAGTTGATGAGGTGCCGCCACAGCGGTTCCCGGGCAATGGTGTCGATCATCTTACACTCGCAGTAATCCAGCCAGACGGCCTTGGCAAGGTCGATGTGGCTCTGCAGAGTCCATGTGTAGAAGCGCTTTTCGTCCTCGGTCAGCGGGCCAAGCGGGTAGGTGCGGGTGATGTCGGTGGTGCCGTCCATGTAGGTGGCACCGCTGTCCACCAGCAGAAAGCCCTTCTTTTCCAGCACAGCGTGATCTTCCGGGGTGGCGTGGTAGTGCATCATGGCTGCGTTGCCGCCGTAGGCCGCAATGGTGCCAAAGCTTTCCACAAGGAA